>ENA-OREN01005371-OREN01005371.1-marine-metagenome-genome-assembly--contig:-NODE-5371-length-10650-cov-6.283458_pt1 | contig 10650 bp, 11 predicted proteins | sample MGYA00248624_ERZ508555 | MGnify/ENA primary metagenome ERZ508555 (study PRJEB26222, sample SAMN06267773) | marine metagenome | isolation source: Saanich Inlet, British Columbia, Canada | place...
GATTGAGCCTCTTCTACGGTAGCTTTTGATATTTTTTTTCCAATCACCACACCCAATTCGCATTCACCCCATACAAGTGCATCCTTAAAGGGTGAAATTATTGCTTTATTGGGGCCAATTACCGAAGAAGATGGCTTAATAAACACCAAAGGTTCATTTGTTTTTTCTGTCAATCCAGTTGCTCCTGGATAATTAATTGCTGTGGCAATCACCTTTCCTGGCTGACATGGAGATAACAGATCCACATCATTTATTGAGACCTGCTGGCTTAATGGCTTTCCATTATTCCACGGCATATCTGAATACATTTGAATTTTATGATTGTGCAGCAAACCATAAAATTCATTTTTCAAATATCTAAACCTTATAAATTTCATATCTACAAACTAATTCCTATTTTTTATTGTGGCTAACTTCATTAAGGTCATTAATGACCTGCAACAAGCCCTGACCTAAATCAACATGCATGGGTGGAATATACTTTCTACCTAATTTTGGCTGGTAAGCATAAGGAGTTCTTACATAATGCCCTGCGTATTTATTTTCAATAAATTTTACTGATTGTGGCGAAAATCCTAGTATTTCTGACAACATTTTAAGCATATCAATTACTCGCATTGGCTCTTGCCCTGTTAATACTACACTTTCATTAGCGAATTCTTCATTTAAAGCATCGACACTAGCACGAGCAGCATCCTCCACATGAATGTACTCACGCATTGCGTCTACATCCCCTTCATAGCTAACTATGCCATTATCCAGTGCTAATTTCACTACACGATAGAGTCCATTGGTCTCATCTGCGCGTGGACCGTAGAGTGAGCCGTAGCGCAGTATTGTGTAATTCAGTCCGTAGGTTTTTTGATATTCCTCTACGTAGGACTCAGAGGCCTGTTTACTGCAACGATAAAAACCACCTTCACGACTATGGACATAAACTGTACTGGCGTAGATAAAACGTTTAACCCCGTGTGCATGACAGGCTTCCATTACATTGATGTTGCCAAGAATATTAATATTGACCGTTTTGATAGGCTGTTCTATCGCCTGATTGAGATCTGCAAGGGCGGCAAAATTGTAGACCACGTCTGCACCGGCGATTATCTTTTTTAGTTTTTCTCCATCCTGTATATTGCCATTAATAAACTCTTGATCTTCTCGTAGCCATTGTGACTCCGCTTTATCATAAATGGTTACTTGGTAACCTGAATTACTAAGATGGTCAGCCACATGAGAGCCAATAAAGCCACTACCACCAATTACTACTGCTTTTTTAATCATAACCCCTCTCTTTGTACCATATATTCTCCCTCCGGCACCACACCTTCTAACGGTTGGTTATTCAAAAATCGAACCACCTCCTCTGTTGCCTCTATCTCCATGCGAGTACGACAATCAATTGACATGGATCCCATATGCGCAGTAAGAATACAGCGTTGAATTTCACGCAACTTTCCATTATAAGGCTCAACATCAAATACATCTATTGCTGCACCACTTAAATGCCCAGTCTTCATTACATCGTAAAGATCCTGTTCATTAATAATACCTCCACGCGCAGTATTGATGATAATTGCATCTTTTTTCATGCTAAGTAACTGCTCTTTTTTAATCATATCTTTAGTTTGAACAGTAAGCGGGGTATGAATTGTTACTATATCTGCCTGCTGATAGATAGTATCTTTATCAACCCATCTAACGTTAGACGTCTGATTTAAATCATAATTTTTAATAGTGTCATTAATTAGAATTTTTGGCGACCCAAATCCTTGTAAATGTTTCAATATGCCGCCACCGATACGTCCAACACCAATAATTCCAATAGTGACTTCCGACAGTCTTCTGCCAAAGAATCGATGCCATTTTCCATTATGCATTTCCATATTAGAGAGTTGCACTGAACGGAGTAGAGTTAGCATTAGGCCGATGGTTAACTCTGAAACTGCCGGAGCTGGTGCATCCGGAGTATAGGATACTATAATTCCTTTTTTCTGCGCCTCTATTAAATCAACACTGTCTAAGCCAATACCTACCCTTGAAATCATTTTTAGATTAATAGCACTATCCATTACTTTCTTAGTAATAAGCTCCGTTCCTGCAATAATAACATCAAAGTCTGTTACCAAATCAGCCAACTCAGTCTCAGTCAGTTTTTTGTTAAATGGATTAATAAGGTATTCAATATTATTTTGCTCGAGTAAATCTAGTGGTAAACGGTTTGTATTGGAAAAAGGAACTGTAGTTATTAAAATTTTATACATCGGATAAATACCTGTCAATATAGTTACTTAAATTTTTATCCAACATTTCTAAATATTTTTTAGAAATCTTCTGTTTGTATATTTCTCTAGTAGCAGAAAATTCATCAAAAATATTATTATATTTCTCATCTAACTCCCAACCTTGCCTTATGTATGTCTTAGTCTTTGGGGCACTTGTAAGGTGCTTCCTCGGAACATTTTGTTTTTTCATTTCTTTTATTGTGACTTTATCTGGAACCGTATTAAGTGCTTTTGCAATTTTATTTATATATGGAAGCGGCTCAAAAACAAATTTCTCAAATGGGATTTCGATTATTGTTGCTTCTGATGTGCTTGTCATTTTATCTATAAATTCATCTCCAGAATTTTGCCACTCATCAATTAACAAAATAGCTTTTTCAATAAAATTAGCCTTTATAAATTCATCTTCTCGACCTAAAATATAGAATGGAAATCTAATCTTTGGGTTGGATTTTAAAGAGTGCATTATCATACCATCTGGGTCATCGCCCCACCTTTTAGACCATCGGGCCATATGATCGATCATATACTTTGACATTGGAGATCGAACCAATCTCACATACACTAAACGCGAGCCTAAAGCGTTAAATATCGGCTCCGAATACGCTGTATTAGAATGAGTCATTAGATTTAGGATCATTTTTTCATTTTTAATCCTTTTATAAGCCTCTAATCCACATGGCTTAAAAAGTCTACTTAAATATCTAAATGGCCTTGCATCTCTTAATATGCTTGACATATCTGATGGCTTGATATTTATTTCTCGTGTAAGAGATAGGTTATAAAAATATTCATCAAACCAACTTTTTAATAGAACTTCACTGGCTGACAAGTCAATCTTATTAAGATGATTTATAGCGCACAATTGTTCTATATTGCCCCTATGTATCCACATTTCTACTTGCGGAAGAGCGGCAGTTATTGCTGACAACAACCCCTTTCCTCCGCCAATATAACCGTCCACTATTAAAACCTTATTATTAAGATAATTGGGCCGATTAAGCACTATCTCCTGGAGATGATTCTTCATTTACTATGGCTTTATAATATAATAATAAGTCTTATTCATGCCTTTCTCTTGTATGGTTACACCTTTGCCTTTAAAGTAATCGTCAACCGCTTTTGTTTCGCCAGGAAACTCTTTGTAGTTATCTAATAACAATACTCCGCCTGACGACAACAAGGGGTACAAATTTTCAAGGATAATCTTACTTGGCTCATAAATATCCACATCTAGATTCAAAAAAGATATCTTTAACTTAGGATTGTTTGCAACATATAAGGGAATAGTTTTACATATATCTCCCTCAATCAGCTCAACGTTACCTGCACATTCTTTATTCTCTAACACTATATTCAACTGATCAACCGAGATACCCTGAGCACCATCAATCTTTATAAACTCTTCTCTAAGGATTTTATCATTAGCAAATGATGTTTCTGGAAATTTACCAAAAATATCAAACCCAATTAGAGACTTTTTTTCGATGGCGTGCATTTTTCTAAACATGGCATACCTTGAAAATGAAGCGCCTTTAAATATTCCACATTCAACAATAGAGCCTGGAACTTCTAATGATTTAATAAAAATACTATATTGTATCAATATTTTTTCAATACGATCACTGCCACAAGAAAGATAAAACATATTTTCATATGTAAAACTATCATTAAAATTTGGTAAATTAATCAACTACAACTCCTATTCATATCATTAATAAAGCTACAAACTCCACCCATCATCAATGATAATATTTTGCCCATTAACATATTGTGAAAAACTTGACAATAAATATACAATAGTGCCATTTAAATCTTGTGAATCCATCATCCCTTTACTTGAACATGCAGAATTATACTTTTCAAGAAAAACCTTTGGCTGTCCATCTAGGATGCCACCAGGACTAATGCAATTTACTCGTATATTTTGATCTTTACAATATTTAGCTAGATATCTTGTTATCGATACAATACCTGATTTTATGGCACTATATTCTATTGGAGACACCATAGCCGTTCCTTGATAATGATCAAACTTTGGAGGAAACACCCCTTGTATTGATGAAACATGAATCAAATTTCCGTAACCTTGCTTTCTAAAATATAAAACTAAGCGTTGAGAAAATAAAATTGCACCACCAAGCTGATGAAATAAATCATCTTTGAGTCCCTCCATCTTTAACTCTTCAAAAGAAGCCCCCCATTGATCCGAACGGGGATAAGCACAATGAACGGCGGAATCAATTTTTCCAAAGCGCTCTTCGCCTTTTTTTAAAAAATTATCAATAGAGGTGACATCTGATGTGTTTACTTTAATAAATATAACATTATCTATACCAAGCTCATCTTGTAGCTCCTCTCCCTTATCAATAGCAATATCTCCAATAATAACTTTACCACCATTTTTGACAACCACCCTAGAAAAAGACCCTCCGATCAATCCTGCCCCTCCAGTAATTGCCACTACCTTGCCTTTAAGCATACTCACCATCCTGTTTTTCTTTTGCTAGCATCTCTGCTATTTTAAAATCAATTTCATCATCAATATCAATAGCACGCTCTTTTGGAATCAAGACAGCCTTTACTTTTCCGTCAAAAATTCTACTATTATTTTTTATAAAGTCTGGTCTAGTAACATATGCAACTGTCGTCATATCATATGCTACTGGAACATCTTGCCTTCTTGAATAACTTTCTTTGCTTTCCATTAGTAAATTAATATACCCATCTTTTTCATTAGCCATATTAAAGTACGGACTTCTTGAGGTATTAGTCATTGTTACTACAATATCTGTTTTTTCATCTAACGAGTCTATACATCTAATTACGTCAGTTTTATTGCGTAGTGGTGATGTGGCTGGTAAAGATACAAAACAATCAAAGGGCATCCCTCTAGCCTCCAACCACTTAATAGCATGCAACCATGCTAACCATTCTGGAGATTCATCCTGTGCAAGATTCAAAGGGCGCTTGATAATTTCCGCACCATATTTAGCTCCAATATCGGCAATATCTTTATCGTCTGTTGAAACAAATACACGTGATATCTTATCAATACTTTGTGCCATTATTATTGAATGTGCCAATAACGGCTTTCCATCTAAATTGCGTATATTTTTACCTGGAACGCCTTTTGACCCTCCTCTGGCAAATACAAATGCAAACGTCTTCATAAATACACTTTAACTCCACCCACAGCCGCATCATGAGCCGCATCAATTAATTTTACAACATTAATTCCATCTTCCACAGTTACCGTCGGAATAGAATTATTTTCTATACAATCAATAAATACTTCCAATTGCGCACGATAAATGTAGTCTTTCTCGTTGCTATATTCATAACATAGACTGTCTTTATTTACCATTCTACAAGTTACATTTTTATTAACTGCATCCCAAGTTATCTCGCCTTCTGTTGTTAGAACTCTACATTTCCTTTCTGCATAGCGCCGATTAAAATCAATTTGCACAGAAATACAGTGACCTCGATCACTTGTAATTAATAAATCGACTTGATCCTCTACATTAATATCCAATGCGCCACTATTTTTTATATGTGCTTGTACATCTTTTGACTTACCAAAAAACCAATGTAAATAATCCAGCTCATGACTTAACTCTAATAAAACACCGCCACCCAGTTCAGGCAATGCCGAAACTGTTTTTTTGTAATCCTGGTCCGGCCTCCAGTCAGGAAGATAAGATCCACATTCAATTCTTGCATGTAAAATCTTTCCTTTTATTTTACTATCTAGCCATTTTTTAAATTTTATTGCGCCACGATCATGACGCAATACATAGCCAACCATGGCTTTTAAGTTATTTTTATCTAGAATCTTAAGTAGTTCATCTACCCCATCTGATGTGTGCGATATTGGCTTTTCTATAAGCAGGTGTACACCGCGCTTTGCCAACTCTAGTGATTGCTCCAAATGTAACGTCGCAGGTGACGATACAATGGCAGCTTGAACACCTTCATTGACAACTTCATCAATAGAATGAACAATTTTAGTGGCTAATTTATCTTCTTTACAGGCATCTCCATATCCTGATCGCATAACGATTATCTCAATATCTGGCCTTATTTCTGTTATCAATCTAAGATGCCTTTTGCCAATACTTCCTAATCCTATTATTGCCAATCTATTTACAATCAAAATACATTTCCCACCTCTCTATTAGCCCTCTCGTATTCTTCCATTCTTCCTATATCTAGCCAATATTCATGAATAGGGAAAGTGCTAACATCTCTATTATTCAAAAAATCTGTCATATCTAGATAGGATTTTCCATCTATTTTATCAACTAAATTTATACTTAAAACATAAATACCCGCATTAACAAAAAAATTGTGTATCGGCTTCTCCACTATCTTTTTAATTTTATAATTATCAATTTCCACTACCCCATAAGGCACTTGAAAATCATATTCTCTTACGCACATTGTTGCCTCTGTATTGCTTTCATGATGAAAATATAATAGACTTCCAAAATCAATTTTAGTTAAAAGATCGCCATTCATTACTATTATTGGTAAATCTGGCAGATTATCTGGCAATAAACCTAAAGATCCTGCCGTACCCAGTGGAACATCTTCATGAACATATTTAATACTTACATTATATGATTCACCTTTTTTAAAATAATCTCTAATTTGTTCAGACTTAAAATGAGTAGAAATATAAAAATTATGAAAACCCTGGGTGATAAATTGCTCGATAATCATTTCTAAAATAGGCTTTTTACCAACCTTTAATAGTGGCTTTGGTGTATCTTTAGTTAGAGGATACAGTCTTGTTCCAAATCCTCCTGCCATAAGAAAGACAGGATTGTCATACACCCGTCTTTCAGTTAGATTTTGCAAAGTCTCCAACCCACAAAGAGTTCCATCTTTATTTACAATTGGTACATGTAATAAACACTGATCAGTCATTAAAGACAGCATCTCTTTATCATTGGCTTGACAACCTAGAACTACTGGATTGCTATTCATTATCAGTGAAACAGGACTTTCCATAGATAATTGGTTAATTAATGCGCGCCTAATATCACCATCGGTAACCGTCCCTAGTAACATGTCAGATTCATCAGAGACCAATACAATTCTGTGTCCACTTTCATTCAGTACTTTAATAGCGTGCTCTAATAGGTCTTCTGGTGCCAATAACACCTTTCTCCACTCATTCATTAGCCACACCTCCAAATAGGTTTTTTTAGCTCCCAGCTACCATTAATCTTATGCCACAAATGTGGGGATCTAAATTTTTCAATTGTATCATGATACTGCTGCATGGTTATATCCATATAATTACAACAATCCTGAATATACTGCTGTGGGAATTCTCCATCAAATCTTTTGATTAATGCAACTCCCTCTTCTCTTGTAATGTCACCATTTCTAACTTCTTGTGCAGAATCATATGTTGCCCTACCAATTCCAAATTTAATAGTTGTTGTATGATAATGGAGCCAATCAATTTTATCATCTAAAGAGCTATACTTACTAAAACTTCCTTCCGTTCTATGATCGTTAGGCATAAAATCACTATTTTCAACCGAGTAATAATAAACATCCTGAGGATGCCATTTTATGTAATAACCTAAATAATGAACTTCAGTACCTGTCTTTTCCACCTCATATGGACTCACCGGGAAATAAGCTTCAAGATCAGATAATTTAAATCCAAAATCATTAATTAAATCCTTTGCTGGAACACCTCCTAACACTAAATCTTGTATACTCAACTCTGCACTATAATATTTTGGATCTCTGGTAGGTTTTTCGTTATCTTCAATGGCGTTACCATATTCCGCCTCATTCTCACCAAAAACAACCAAAGGGATGTCTAACAAAACTGACAATCTGGGAGCAAGATTTTTTTGACCCAAAATAAAAGGCTGAAATGGATGACCAAGATTTAAAAAAGCATTTTTTGTCAGAAATCGATGAAGTTTTTTATTTTGATTGTAAGTGTAATTAGCAAATCCAGCATCTAGCCATGCATCAAAATTTCTCCTTCCTATATCAGTATATAGAGCAGGTGGCCACGTAATCAATATAGGATTCATATTATATTTATGTTTTAAAATATGGGCCGCTTGAACACTATCCTTGCCACCACTACCTGGCACCACAACATCATATCGACCATCATTACGTCGAAATCTATTACACAGATCTTCGAGCTCTTCATGTCTATTATTCCAGTTTATAGACTTTTTCATTTCAGCGTAACGACATGCATCACAAATTCCATCTTTTCCAAAAGCTAAAGTCTTCTTTTTTTCTTTGTCTGTTTGTTTAAACTCAATAGTCGAAGATGGTCTTTGATTATTCATAGTGCACTTTTTACAAAACTCCACTTCAAGTGGAAGCCCATATTTTCCAGTTAGCTTTTTCATTTACATACCATTTATAATTTAATAAAGTTTGACAGCAGTCTTATACCAGCCTCTCGACTTTTCTCTGGATGGAATTGAACTCCATAAAGATTTTCCCTATGTATTACAGAGACAAAACTGTGCTTTTTATATCTTGTCAGTGCGATAATATCGGTATAGTTGACCATTTCATACGAATGCATAAAATAAAATTCTTCATCTTCTATGCCGTTTAATAAAGCATTAAAAGTCTTAACACTAATTTTATTAAATCCCATGTGTGGTATTTTTCCATCGCATAACATTGGCTTTACTTCTGCATCTATCAAGCCCAGCCCTTTTGTTTTACCAAATTCAAAACCTAAATATCCCAATATTTGCATACCTAAGCATATACCTAAGATTGGCTTATCAAATTTTCGTATTGAACTAATAAAGCCACAGCCCTCCAACTCCTTCATAGCATCCCTAAAACTACCAACACCTGGAATTACAAGCTTATCAACCAAGTCAAACTCTAATGGGCTATTAATAACTAGTGCGCTGCCACCAGCTTTTTCAATGGCTTTCTTAACACTATGAATATTGCCGGCAACGCCATAATTTACAATTCCAATTATATTTCTCATTATGATGCTACCATATCATTACTTAGATATTTTTTAACATCCTGAATAGTCGCCCTATCATAATGCAACAAGCTTGCTATTGCCACACCGCTAGGATTAGCTACTTTAATTAATATCTTAATATCCTCTAAAGATCCAGCGCCGCTTGACACAACAACAGGAATATTTACTAAGTTCACAACTTTCGATGCTAACTCAATATCGAACCCTCTACACCTTCCATCTGCATCTACAGATTGAAGTAAAATTTCACCCGCCCCTCTCTGTTCTACTTCAACCGCCCAATCCGATACATCTTTTTGACTTTGGATACGACCACAGTCAGTATAACACTCCCAATAATTTTCCCATTTTTTAGCTTCTATGTTAATTACAACCGCCTGACTTCCAAATATTTTTGCAGCCTTATCGATAATATTTGGATCGTTTTGAATAGCATATGTGTTAATAACAACTTTATCCGCCCCCATGTGAAACATTTTAGAAAAATCATCGATACTTTTCACACCACCACCAGCAGCAAATGGAATAAATAATTTATTTGCCACTTGCTCAATCTCATTAAATAAAATTTCACGCTGATATAAAGAAGAAACTATATCAATATAAAACAATTCATCAGCCCCCTGATCATAATATTTCTCAGCCAATTCTGCCGGATTGCCCATCTTCCTAAGACCTTCGAAGTGAACAGGTTTAACCACGTAAGGTGGCTTAACATCCAATTTTGCAATTATTCTCACTGTCATTTATTTTATCTCCTTAATCAGCATAAAGCTTTCTGCATAATCACATCCAGATGTTGCACCCCTATATGTTGCTAATGCTCTCATATTCTTCTCACACCTAGGAAACAGATGTTTGCCAATTTCACTTTCATAAATATTCATTATTTCGATTTTTTTATTCATATACTTACTTATATCAATAAACACATTTGGCACAAAACTATCCTCTTTTGTACTTAAGGAAAACTCTGTCTCACTTAAAGTCTCCATCATATAAATTTTCTTAATAAAAGGATAGCGAAAAATCTTTGTGCAACTGTATGCTGCATCAAATATATACTTGTGATCACTATGCACATCACCTTTAAAAGGTAAATAAATAGTATCTGGCTTTATTCTATCAATAACAGATGAAATTTTTGAGACTAACACACTCATACTATATGTATCCACTTTTGTAGTTGATAAGTCTAATTTGTTGACCGAAGTAAACCCGTATAAATTTTCAACCTTTTTTATTTCTTTATTTCTTTGCTTGATTGCTGAGATATCATAACCTTCTGATTCTTTTATGTCAGTAGCAATCAGCCAATGAATTTCATCACCATTAGCCTTGTGCTTTAACAAA
>ENA-OREN01005379-OREN01005379.1-marine-metagenome-genome-assembly--contig:-NODE-5379-length-10644-cov-7.451973_pt1 | contig 10644 bp, 12 predicted proteins | sample MGYA00248624_ERZ508555 | MGnify/ENA primary metagenome ERZ508555 (study PRJEB26222, sample SAMN06267773) | marine metagenome | isolation source: Saanich Inlet, British Columbia, Canada | place...
GTATATATTACAACTAAATCACATACAAGTCTGGACAGGCTTTCAGGAATAGGAGTAATTCCAGGACTTGAACTCACAGTTCATCAAAAATTCCCCAGCATGATATTGCAATATGGAGAGACCCAGCTGGCGCTGGATAATGATATTGCAAAAAATGTATTTGTTCGTATAATTCAGAACTAACTACATCACCCAATAAAATAATCTTTTGCCGTTTACCCCCTTTAGTCTTCGAATTACTAATTATTGTTATTTGTGTTGTCAATTTTACCTTATTGAATAAATAACTAATACTATAGAGGTTATTACATGAAATCTTTAATGTACAAAATCATCCTTAGTCTGACTCTTATTGTCATAGTGCAAATTCATTTTATCGCTGTGGAACGCGCTTATGGTGAAGATAGAACTACAAAAGCGACACCGCCCACAAAACCGGATCCTTTTTTGAGACCCGAAAGTAAAGGTAATCATATTAGTGAATCTGATATCTTATTCACAATTGACGAAGCGGACAGAAAATCTACTGTGAAGAAGAAAAGTAAAAGTGAAGTTACTCAGGACTTAATTTCTGAATATCTAAAAAAAGGTAAAAAATATGAAGCGAGAAATATACTGTCTGATCACTATTTCAAAGAAACTGATAATAAAAAAAAGAGTGAGATAAAGAAGAAACTTGATGAGTTGAATAAGGTGCTTGTGTTTTCCAGGACCCCAAGTCCAGACGCTGTTTTTTATAAAGTGAAAGCCGGTGATTCACTGGTAAAGATTGCGAAAAAATTTAATATCAATTATGCGTTTATTATGCGGATTAACAATAAACCACGTACTCTTATTAAGATTGGAGAGCGTTTAAAAATTGTGAAAGGGGAGCTATCACTACTGGTAGACAAAAGTGATTATACATTAACAATCTTACTCAATGGTCATTACATCAAGCAATACCCAGTTGGTATCGGCAAATCAGATAAAACTCCTGTAGGAGTTTTTACTGTCGATAACAAGTTAGTACATCCTACATGGTACGCACCGGATGGAGTATATCCATATGGTCATCCTAAAAACGTTTTAGGCACGCGCTGGATAGGTTTTGAAGACAAGAATGATCTTTATGGTTATGGAATTCACGGCACAGCTGATCCGGACTCTATTGGCAAGGACATGTCTAATGGTTGTATAAGAATGAAGAACGAAAACGTTGAGGAGCTATTTGATTTTGTTAAGTCAAAGACACGTGTAGTTATGCAAGAATAATTACGTTAGTTTTTTATTTATATGGGTAGTTATTCTGTTCATAAACTAATGGAAGTAATGAATAGTTATTAATAAATATTGTGAGAAAGGATTTAAAAAGTGGAGTGGAGTATTAATAGGGGATCTCATGTCTGTTACCTTTGTGAAAAGACATTTCCGGAGGAAGAGGTTTATCTTTCTGCTCTGTACGATGAAAATAATGAATTCCTAAGGAAGGACTTTTGCGATGAGTGCTGGGATAAAAGAGACAGTGAGAATTGTTTTTCACACTGGAAGACAAAGATATCAAAAAAGCCGGAAAAGGTAGAAAGATATGCAAAAACAGATGTTTTTTATGATCTGTTTAACAAGCTGGAGAATGAAAAAGATTTATCGAGGGTAAACTTCAGATATGTACTATCCCTCTATTTAATGAGAAAAAAGGTACTGAAGCTGAAGTCTTCACATAAATCTAATGAGAATGAATATCTGGTTCTATATAACGTGAGAGAAGATAATGATACGGAGGTTCTCAATCCCAAGTTAAATGAAGAAGAAGTGTTGGCAGTTACAGACGAAATAGGCAAGCTTGTAAATTATACACCACAAGTCAGTCCTGACAATACATCGTAGCAGTGACAGTAAGTTTAAAGTGAACTAAAGGTTTATTGCTTTAGTCACTTCAAACCTGACATGACCGTGTTTTCCTTATGCAGTTGCAGCAGGCACCACAGCGGTTTCCTCTGGAACATTGTAAGCACAACCCTCGCAATCAACGAGAATCCCCTGATTTTTCTTCTGCTTAAGTCTTGAGCGTAACTTATCAATTGTAGTTTCAGTGATAGAAGGATCTCTCTGCAATCTGAACAGATCGCGTCTAATCCGCCTTGTCTTCTTTATGCTCGGACATACTGACCTTGCAACTCTTGAAGGGCAGATACTAACTATTTTCTTTTTGTTTATTCGTTTTTCCATGTTATTCCTCTAAATATTATCTGTGTTTACCTCAAGAAACTCTAATGTTTTTCTTGCTGCTATCTGTTCTGCTTCCTTTTTATTATTTCCTAATCCGGTACAATGCTCTACATTGTGAATCAGGGTTACGACTTCAAAAGTCTTGTCATGATCCGGGCCGCTCTGTTTGATTATCTTGTACCTGGGTATATGCCCCTGTTGTCTCTGACAAAAATGCTGAAGAATAGATTTGTAATTCTTATCATGCTTATTGTTGCATACAACTTCTATCTCTTCCTTCAGGCATCTCAGGGTAAAATCATAAGCTGCCTTTAAACCACTATCTAAATAAATTGCAGCGATAATTGCTTCAAAAACATTTGCGATAAGCGACTTTGGGAATGAACGGCTTGTCATTAACCCTTTTCCAACGGAGATGAATTGCTTTAAGCCCATTTCAGCTCCAATCTTCGCCAATGTTGCGCGGCTCACTACAACTGATTTAATTTTTGTCAACTTACCTTCTGAATAATCTGGGAATTTCTTAAACAAATATTCAGAAATTACCATACCAAGTATAGCATCCCCAAGAAATTCTAACCTCTCGTTGCTGGGATTATAAGCCGTTTTAAAAGATGTATGAGTCAGCGCATTCTCAAGCAGCTTAATATTATCGAAAGAATATGCAAGTGTCTTTTGACAGTCAGCAAGCTTGTCTTCCAATTCATTATTATCAGCTGTTTGTATCATTTTTCACGAATTTTTTTTCCTTAAATAACATCGGCTCCTCAATCGCTGTGTATTTGGTGGATGCTTCGATTAATTCAACGGCCGTGCTTTTTCGAAATGACACAACTTCTACCCTACATCCATGGGCCTTCAACATCTCCACTAACGGTACAAAATCGCCATCTCCTGAAACGAGTACTATTGTATCAAGTTTTGGCGCTATTGCAATAGTATCTATGGCTATACCCATATCCCAGTCACCCTTGGCAGTGCCATCAGGTCTGAGACGCAACTCTTTAGTCTTTATTTCATAACCTAATCGTTTAAGTGCATCCGTAAAGCCTGATTGGTCAACATCAGGCTTATGTACAGCATAGGCCACTGCTCTGATTAGTTCTCTATTTTCTACAGCCGCCTGTAACAACTTACTATAATCAATTTTAGATTGATGGAGTGCCTTTGCTGAATAGAACATATTTTGTACATCAACAAAAATACCCATCCTTTGTTTAAACATTGTAACGGGTTCATTAGTCATATCATATCCTGTAAACTTCTTTTACAAGTAAAAATAATAAAACAGCATCAAATTACGCATAAATTTCTACAAACGTGCAATACATACAATAATCTTGAAAAACTACAATATTGGTAAACACTTCATAATTTATAAATTTAGTAATATTTTATATAACAAACAAACATAAAAAGTACGGCTCAATAAATTACGAACTACGTGGCTGAACTAAGCCTATAAATATCAATCAATCGCTTTTGGTGTAATAAAAGCATACATTTATACATAGCTTCAAGATAGTTTAAACAGACTAGTACCTTTAAACCTAGAGGTCAAAAGGATTTACCAGATTTAACAATGCCATATTCTATACAGTTTTTTAGAACAGTCAACAAATAAAAAAAATGAGAAGCTACATTAATCAAGAATTGTTATTTTGTTGACAGTATGTATCTGTTTTGTTATATTTTTTACGTCCTTTAATACTCTATAAACTACTGAAATTATTAATATTTATGTACATCTCAGGTCTTAAAAAATATATATGAATCTCGATAAATTAAGGGGCAAAATTGACGCATTAGATTCGAAGATTATTGATCTTTTTAATCAGAGAGCAAACGTCGTAAAAGAAATAGGGGCAATTAAAAACCGTAAAAATGCGCAAATTTATGCTGCTGATAGAGAAAAGCAGGTATTTGAGAAGGTTTCTGCTAAAAACAAGGGGCCCTTAAGCGACAAATGCCTTTTTGCAGTTTATAGAGAACTTATGGCAGGATCCATAATGCTTGAGAGGCCAGTAAAGGTTTCTTATTTAGGTCCTGAGGGAACATTCAGTTATTTTGCTGCTAAAGAGAAATTTGGGTCCTCAATTGAGTATTTATCGTTAAATGGTATTGATTCAGTCTTTAAAGAGGTAGAAAGTGAACGTGCCGACTATGGCATTGTACCAGTTGAAAATTCAACTGAGGGTGGTATCAGAGAGACCCTGAATATGTTCATCGAGTGTGACGTGAAGATTTGTGCTGAAATTATGATGCCAGTACATCACAATTTGATGGCAAAGTGCAAAAAAAGTGAAATCAAGAAAATATATTCAAAGCCTCAGGCTCTTTCTCAGTGCAAACATTGGTTAACAAACAATTTTAAGAAGGTCGATCTTATAGATATTGGAAGTACGACGGAAGCAGCTAAGATTGCATCAAAGGAGAAAAATTCAGCAGCAATTGCCCACTCAGAAGTAGCCAGAATTTATGGTTTAAAAATCCTTAAAAGAAACATAGAAGATTGTGCAAATAATGTCACAAGATTCTTTGTATTGAGCAGAGAGTACTCGTCTCGGACAGGCAATGATAAGACTGCTATTATGTGCCATACCAAAAATGAGACTGGTGCGCTTCTAAAAATATTAGAACCGTTCAAGAAATATAAAATAAACCTTGCGGATATTGAACCATTGCCAACAAGAAAAAAGGCATGGGATTATTGTTTTTTCATTGATTTTGCAGGACATGCAGATGATGAGAAGGTTAAGCAAGCACTTAAGGAAGTTAGAAAAAAGTGCATTGATTTAAAAGTGATGGGTTCATTCCCCGTCGATACAGTGACAAGATGAGAAAACAATTCATAGCCGGTAACTGGAAAATGAACCTGACATTTGAAGATGTCCAGGCTCTTTCAAGAGAGCTTTGTGATGGATTGGAGGGTTCTGATACTGTGGACGTTGGAGTATTTCCGTCCTTTGTTTATCTAAAAGAAGTTTGTGATATTTTTAGTGATAGCAAGGTATTTGTCGGTGCTCAGAATATGAGTATGGAAAAGTGTGGCGCCTTTACCGGAGAGGTATCAGGTGCAATGATCAGAAATGTTGGTTGTACGCACGTGTTAATTGGACATTCAGAACGTAGAACAATATACCAGGAAACAAATTCAGAGATTAATTCAAAACTAAAAGCCGCATTACTTAATGACTTAAGTCCTATTTTGTGTGTTGGCGAGAGACAAGAAGAGAGAGATGCTGACGAAACCGATGAGGTTGTGGAGAGTCAACTATCGGAGGGTTTGTTAAATATAACCTCTGAACAAGTAAATAGATTGACTATTGCGTATGAACCTGTCTGGGCAATAGGTACTGGCAAAACTGCAACGCCGGAACAGGCTAATGAAGTACACACATTCATCAGAAATACAATGAGAGATAAATATGACGACGACACTGCTCAACGCTTGAGAATCCAATATGGAGGAAGTGTAAATGCTGAGAATGCCAAACAGCTTTTAAGCCAGCCTGAAATTGATGGCGCTCTGGTTGGTGGGGCCAGCTTAGATTCAAGCACTTTTTTGGATATAGTATCTATAGCAGCGAGCATTTCATAGATTTTTGATTTATTAATGATTTTATTTTATCTGTAGGTTTTTTATTAGTTTTAAAGAGGTAAATTTTATGAATTCAAAATGGATTACAGCAATTGTTATTGTTTTTGGCTTGCTGACCATGTTCTTTATTTTTGGATGGTCTACTGCGCTAAAATCTGCATTAATATTTTCATGTATTGTCTTGATTGGTTGCGTACTGCTACAATCGGGGAAAGGTGGTGGTCTGGCAGCTATTGGTGGTTTGGCAGATCAGTCTGCTATGGGAACACAGACAGGTGGTATTCTAGCCAAAATCACTTATCTTGTCGGAGCGGTATTTATTGTCGCTACACTCTTTTTGACAAAACTAACATTAAGTTCAATACATGGTACTGATAGCCTTCGACAAGAAATGTCTACATCACTTGAACATGATCATGCTAGCCATGAAAACGCAGTTGATGAGCATGCTGGACACAACCATGCTCCTGGTGAGCACGTAGACCATTCACAAGCGGTAGTTGAAAAAACTGTAGAGACAGTTAAATCTGTTGGAATGAAGGCCGTTGACGTTGCCGGTGAAGTGCAAGAAACTATCGAAACTAATGTTGAATCAATAGTTGAAGAAAAGAAAAATGATTAAAAGCATGACCGGTTTCGGCCAATCAGAATTGAAGGACGAAGAGAAGACAATTACTGTTGAACTACGTTCTGTAAATAACAAATATTTGAAAATTAACATTCGAATACCAGATTTGTTATCTGGTGTTGAGGATAAGCTTGAAAGACTGCTAAAGAAAGAGTTGGTTCGTGGCACAGTCAATCTGACAATAGACTATAAGACATGTGATCAGGTTCCAAAATGTGCAATTAACACTGACATATTAAGGGAATATCATAATTTAATAAGTGACGCACGAGAAGAAATATCTATCCAACAAGATGTTACGTTAGACAATCTTATCTCACTCCCAGGGGTCTTGGAATTTAAAAGAGACTCTGGTAACGGAAAAGTAGAGAATGACGATTTCTGGCAGGAGCTTGAGCAATTAGTCAAACTTTCGATTAACGACTTGAAGAAAATGAGAGAGGCAGAGGGGCAGAATCTGCGTATCGAAATTGATAAGTGGAAGGATAATATTTCTGTATTGCTGGATGACATAGAAACGATGGCTCCTAAGGTAGTTATGGAGTATAGCAATAAAATCCAGGAAAGAATATCTTCTTTACTTAAAGGCACAGATAGTAAAATAGAAAGTAGTGATCTGCATAAAGAGATTGCGATCTTTGCGGACAGATGTGATATTTCCGAGGAACTGGGAAGGCTTAGAAGCCACATTTTGTTATTCAATAACGTTATGGATAACGAGGAACCAAATGGTAGAAAATTAGAGTTTATAGTACAGGAAATGTTTCGCGAGGCAAATACTATAGCATCCAAAGCAAACAATGCCGATATAATTAAAGATGTGATTTCAATTAAGACAGAAATTGAAAGGATGAAGGAGCAGATTCTAAATTTAGAATAATTCAATAGTTGTTACATTAAGTCTGGATGTAATTGTGTCGGTTAATAAAAAAAGCAGTAACCTGGTGATAATTTCAGGCCCGTCAGGCAGTGGCAAAACCTCCATTTGTAACGAACTGACGAAGAGTCCTAGAGTTATCCAATCAATTTCCTATACTACTAGAAAGCCTAGAGATGGTGAAAAAGATGGTGTTGATTACTGCTTCGTCGAAAAAAGTGAGTTTGAAAAGCTTGTTCAAGAAGGCAAATTCATAGAACATGCTGAGTATTGTGGCCATTTATACGGAACACCTATCGGCCCTGTAAGAGAAGTCGCTGAAGATAACAAAATTTTCATACTGGCAATTGATGTTAAAGGGGCATTACAGGTTATGAAGAAAAGGCCTGATGCTGTTTTTATTTTCATAAAAGCACCTGACGATGAGACTCTGAAACAAAGACTAAAGGGCAGGCTTACAGAAGAGGATGAAATAATCAATAAAAGATTTAAGGCTGCCAAGAAGGAGATGGAGGCTAGCAAGCATTACGATTATTGTGTTATTAATGACAGATTAGACGATGCAGTAAAGGAGATTGAGGGAATCTTGCAAATATAGTTTATTTTGTTAAGATAGCCTGAGAGTAGATTCTGATAATCATAAATGATTGCTGGATTCTTCATCAGGATAATAGATCTTTTTGTAACTGTATAATAATAGTTATAATCTAATCCTGATCTAAATGACTAAAAATATAATATTAGGTGTTACTGGTAGTATCGCGGCATTCAAGGCGGCAATAATAGTTTCTAAGCTGAAGAGCCGGGGATTTGATATTACCGTAATAATGACAAAATCTGCACAAAGTTTTATACACCCACTGACATTCAGAACACTTTCTCATAACAAGGTTGTAACAGATATCTTTATTGATGAAAGTGTGTATGACCCCCAGCATGTTTCTATTGCATACAAAGCCGATTTAGTTGTAATAGCACCGGCTACTGCTAATATCATTGGTAAACTGGCATCCGGCATTGCTGATGATGCGCTCACCAGCACTGTAATGGCCTCAAATGTTCCTGTGATAATAGCCCCTGCGATGGAAGAGAATATGTATATGAATCCGATAACGCAAAGAAATATAAATATACTTCAGGAAGTGGGTTATAAATTTGTCGGACCGGAAAAGGGCAAGTTGGCTTCAGGCAGAACAGGAGTTGGTCGTTTGGCAGACATTGAGTTGATTATTCAAACTATTGTAGACGGGTGTGCAAATAAAAGCGATTCTTAAGCATATTGCCAGTTAACCACATAAATGAAGTTAATATTCTAAAAGTAAGTAATGCAAAAAATCAAACTTAAGATAAAGAGAAAAGAAGGCTGTGAGGATCTACCATTACCAGGTTATATGAGTCAGGCGGCAAGCGGCATGGATCTATACGCAGCAGTTGAAAATGATACTGTTGTAGAAGTAAACGAAATTAAATTAATTCCGACAGGGATATTTATTGCCCTCCCATTTGGTTTTGAAGCGCAAGTCAGGCCTCGAAGCGGGCTGGCATTGAAATTTGGGATAACTTTAGTAAATTCACCAGGAACGATAGATAGTGATTATCGAGGTGAAATAGGTATTATCTTATCCAATCATGGCAAAGACAAGTTTATAGTAGAGAGAGGTATGCGTATAGCACAATTAGTAGTTCAACCTGTTGTTCATGCTGAACTGGAAGAAGTAGAGGATTTAGATGAGACTCACAGAGGTGAAGGTGGTTTCGGACACACAGGGCACTAAATAGAGCATAATAAAGTAATCGAAACAAAAGTTATTTATAAATTAGCAACTAGGCTTCAATATTTGTTACTTTTGAAGGAGCTAATTTTTCTATGCAAAGAACCAGAGTTTTTCACTCAGCATATTCAATTATTATCTGCACCGTTGGAATATTTATTTTAATAAGTATTGCAACATTCTCACCTAATGATCCTCCTTTTGCAAATTATCCAGTCAACAACCCAGTGCAAAATTACTGTGGTATAATCGGAGCTGGTGTTTCCGGTTGGCTGTTGACGTGCATAGGAATAACTTCATATCTCTTCGCACTGTTAATAGGCGCATTGGGAATATCACTCTTTGTAAAGAGAAAGATTGAAATTCTGTGGGTTAGAATACTTGGTGGGATATTGCTTATTTTTTCAATTTCTCCAATTCTGGGGATTCTTGATAACTTCGCAAATTTGTTCACTTACCCTGTTAAAACAGGTGGTATTATTGGAATGATTGCAGCATTTCGATTAACAGAATATCTTGGAATCCCTGGTGCCTGTATTGTCTTGACTATGGGATTTATTATTTCCATAATGCTTATTTCTAATAAGTCAGTGGAATCGTTTTTTGGTTGGGCATATAAAGGAATAGTCAGGATGGTTTTTAGTAAATCTTCTACAATTGACAGCACCAACGTTGATTTTAATATAGACGTCGAAGATGATACATTTGGTATGGAAAGTGATATTATTGAAGAAGACTATCCCGACAGCGATGTTGTTACTCCACCGACAGTTGAACTTAAACCTAGAAAGAGAACAGTACTGTCAAGCGAGAATGAGCTTAATGTGCCAAAAAATAAGCGTATCAACTTTAAAGATAAGGATTATACCCTTCCTCCGGTTTCACTTCTAGATCAACTTAAAAAACATAAACTTGACAGCGATGAGCATGTCATGGATAAGGCGAATGTATTAAAGGAAACCCTGCAGCAATTCAAAATTACTGCAGAGGTTGTGGGACTGGAAAAAGGCCCATCTGTTACCATGTATGAGTTAGAATTGGCTCCCGGCACAAAGGTTGGAAAAATATCAAATCTCGCTGATGATATTGCTATTGCCCTGAAGGCTCCGAGTATTCGTGTAGTTGCACCTATACCTGGAAAATCTACTATTGGAATTGAAGTACCAAATACTCATAGAAAGCCCGTACAGATGAGAGAGCTGTATGAAACAGCAAGTAAAGAAAATGATAAACGTACGATACCTTTATTATTGGGTAAAGACATTGCCGGGTATCCATTAATTTCTGATCTTGCTGCTATGCCGCATTTATTAGTAGCCGGTACTACAGGTTCAGGAAAATCTGTATGTTTGAATTCAATAATACTGAGCATACTCCTTTTCCAAAGACCTGAAGAATTAAAACTAATTTTGATAGACCCAAAGATGGTGGAATTCACGGCTTTTAAGGATATTCCGCATTTGATTACGCCAGTTGTAACAGACATGAAGAAGGCTGCAGGGGTTTTAGAATGGGCTGTTGCAAAGATGGACGAGCGATATAAGCTTCTGTCAAAGGC
>ENA-OREN01005380-OREN01005380.1-marine-metagenome-genome-assembly--contig:-NODE-5380-length-10642-cov-23.406531_pt1 | contig 10642 bp, 11 predicted proteins | sample MGYA00248624_ERZ508555 | MGnify/ENA primary metagenome ERZ508555 (study PRJEB26222, sample SAMN06267773) | marine metagenome | isolation source: Saanich Inlet, British Columbia, Canada | place...
CATCTGCTGCTTTGACATAAGTGTCGTATACGTGAATTTCCATGAATGTGATTAAAAAAAGGGATATTTAATTCAAAACCCCCCTTCAAACGGGGTATATTTATCACTCATTCTATAATGATATAACATGCAAAGAAGTTTTCTTGTCTTTGAAAATTCTATCAAAAGTCCTGAGACTCTAAAACGATACAGGTATTATGTTGATATTTTCATTAAATTCTTCCATCTCAAAGATTATGACTCTCTGGCTTCAATGGATTCTAAACAACTTCAGATAATGGTAGAAGATTATGTAATGGATTTGAAAAAACGTGTTAATCCAAATTCTGTTCCAACATACATCAATCCATTACAGACATTCCTCGATGTAAATGAAAATGAGATTAAATGGAAAAAGATTAGGAGACTCTTTCCAGGAAAAATTAAGGCTACTGGAAGAAAAGCTTACTCTAGAGAAGACATTGCAAGGATGCTCAATCTAGAACCTAAACAACGAAATCGAGTAATCATTCACATTCTAGCCTCTACAGGTATGAGAAAAGGTGCATTACCTGATCTTCGAATTAAGCATCTAAAGAAAATGGAACATGGTTGCTATTCAGTTTTAGTCTATGAAGGTTCCATTGAAGAACACTGGTCATTTTTAACTCCTGAGGCTTCCAAAGAATTGGATTTGTATTTTGAAAATAGGAAAAATGATGGTGAGAAATTAGATAGTAATAGTCCTGTTCTTAGAATGACATATCAGATAGGAATTCAAAAAGTTCGTCCAGTGTCTAGTAAATCTATTGATCAAACTGTAGAAAGAATAGTCAAAAGAGCGAGACTAAGAGAAAAAACTGGTAATCGATATGATAAGATGTTAAACCATGGATTCAGAAAGAGATTTGAAACCATTCTTAAAATGAATAAAGAAATTCCTGTTGCAGTATCGGAAAAATTGATTGGTCATAAAACATACTATGATGACCGAGGAAATCATATTCAGTTGGATGAAAATTATTTTGTTCCTGAAATTGAACAACTCTTCAAGTTCTTTGAAAAAGTAATTCCAGATCTTACTATAGATAATTCCTTTAGAAAACAAGCTGAAATAGACAAACTAAAACAAGAAAATAATATTTCACAAGATCAATCTACTAAGATTAATCAATTAGAATCTAAACTTGAAATGCTTACTCATAAAATGGAATTATTTTCAAAAACTAAAGAATCTCTCTAAAAATTCCATCCACCATTAGGGGATTTATTAGAAAACCATATAGCTTCAAATCCCATCTTTCTATCAAATTCCTTGGGGGATTCTTTGGTGGATCTTGAAAGCAATGCCAACCAACCTTGCATTCTTTTATAATCGTCTGAAAAAGATTTCCAAACCTGACTGTAAGAATACTCGTGCATCAATAATCTGTCCATGTTATCTCCAACAATGTTTAGTAATTGATACATCAAACCTATGCGAAAATCATCCACTATTTTACCGCCTTCATAATTTTTCATGGGAATATCTAATGATGCAATGATTAATCTGGCAAGATTATTTCTACGAAAGCGTAAACTGCTCATTCTCGCGTCACTTCCACTGACTCGAGCTGCATCTTTTGCTTGCCTAGGATCTAAAATTTCTTCTAATTCATTTTCAAAACCATTTGCCAATCTAGGGCTAGCTGCCATAGCTTCAAAGAAATATGTCAAATTTGCTAATGCGGGGAAAATAGTGTGATCAATGTGATGTACTTTCATCCTATCTAATTCACGTAGTCTTTTTTTGTCCTCTGAAGACAATTCTTTACCTTCTTGAGTGAGTTGTTCTCTTTTTTTGTGAATATGTAACCAGTCCTGAATAAAGTTCACCAGTGTCTCATCAGGTATGTAACTCTTCTCAGAACCAATTTTCTGAACACTCTTAATCATACCTTTTCTCATGTAACATCAAAGCTTATTGTTACATATAGTAATTACTATACAGAATGAAAGAGAATACAGACAACATAGAGATCTCAAAAGTATGGATTACAGGTAAAAGTTCCTGCACCATAGTTATTCCAAAAAGATTTGCAAAGGAGTTAGGTCTCAATCCATCAACTCATGTAATTATTGAAAGAATGTCTGATGGAATACTAGTAAGAAGATTAGGTGCCAGAGAATGAAATCTCCCATTCTTGAAAAACTAAGAGAATGTTGCAATAATCCCAAATCTCACATCATAATTTATGATGGAGCAAACACATCTGATTTACCAGTTCTAGTTTGTGATGAGTGTGACAATAATCCAATTTTTCAAAAATATGTAATATCTAGATTTCAGTTAACCAAAAAAACAGACGTCAGTCAAATTTTAAAAAATTATCAAGTGAATTAATTGAATCATCAAAAAACAAAATCGTATGATCAGTCTTTGATGAATTTTATCAGTCCTGCCTTTGAGCAAAGTAATTCTACTCTACAAAATACAAGAGATTGGGTTTCAGAATCAAAATTTCTTACAAATTGGTTATATGTTGAACATGAAGGTTGGAAACTTCCAACAACATTAGAACCACATGATTGGTGTGGCTTATGGAAGACTATGGGATGTAATAGAACAGATCTTCATGAAAAGTTAGGAAAGGGAAGATTGACGTATGTCAAACAATTTCGTCGTTCATGTTATCGTGCTAGTTGTAAATCCTGTTTTACTAATTGGATTGCAAGACAAGCTAATGTATCCACAAGAAGAATTGAAGCATTTGAGAAAAAATCAAAACAAAAATCCATTCATCTAATACTTGCAGTACCTGTATTACAAAGAAATACACCAATCAAAATACTACGTCAGAGAATGAGTCACATCCTAAAGATTGGGAATATTTATGGAGCATCAGTAATCTTTCATCCTTTCAAATTTGATAAGGTAGAACGTAGATGGTATTCCTCTCCTCATTTTCATTTAGTTGGATTTGGAAAGTCTTCAGATATTAAAAATGAATTTGGGAGGTATAGTTGGTATGTCAAAGAAGCTGGGGAACGGGAATCTGTTTTTCAGACATTCTGTTATTTGCTGTCCCATTGTGGAATTAAGAAAGGATACCAATCTGTAACATGGTTTGGAAGTCTCTCTTATAGCAAATTGAAGGTTGAAAAAGAGCCCAGAATCACCAAATGCCCTCTCTGTAATGGAGAATTTGAAGAAATTTACTATGAAGAACCAATTCATCCAATAATACCTCCTGATAAACACTTTGAAGGGGCAGTAGAAGGTGAAGGATGGCATACGGTGTTTACTGTAGAGTATGAAGAACCCAAGTACGAATACGCTCCAACTAGAGATTTGGATGAATTGTTAAGAGGACTATCTACAATAATTTTAAGAATCTCTTAAAATATGATTTTTAAAACAAGCCTTATTTTCTAAAATCTATCGCTAAATAAAATTATAATTTTATTACTGATAAAAGCAATATGTATAAGATATTGAAATAAACTGAACACCCTTGGCAAAAATAATATCTGAACTTGAAAATAATGTACTGAATTTAGGTGATACTTTATCTCATTTTGGTATCATAAGTGATTTAGAATTTCCTGTTCCTATAACCATTCAAATTATTTCTCCTGATGGCAATCTTGTAGAAATAACTCAATTACAATTAGATGATAAAAATGAATTTTCTCATTATGTGCATCTTTCTGGTCCTCTATGGAATGAATTTGGCGAATACCATATTCGAACTACTTGTGGTCATGATGTTGTTGATACATCATTCCAAATTTTGAATACATCTGAAGTTATTGATGAACGTAACTTTAATGCCTCTTCAGAATTATTTTCGGTAGGCCCTTCTACACATATTGCTTCAGATAAATGGACTATACATGATACTTTAGGTTATTCTGAATATGCACATGCAATTTACAAATTTTTAACTCATGAAAAAACTTCCCCCCCATTAACAATTAGTATCCAAGCACCTTGGGGAGGTGGGAAAACATCTTTGATGAAAATGATTCAGAATGAAATGGATACATTAGCTGTGAACTTTGAATTTGAAACTCTTCATGAATCTAACTCCCTTACAATGAAAGACATCAAAGATAAATTAGCAAACAAACAAACGGAATTTAATTTTAATATTAAACCTGAAATATCTTCTGAAGATGGATGTTTAACAATCTGGTTTAATGCTTGGAAATATGAAAATACTGATCAGGTTTGGGCTGGATTAGCTGATGCTATTGTAAGGCAACTTACTCAGAGACTATCTCCCTCACAAAGAGCAGATTTTTGGATTGAGCTTAATAGAACTCGATTAGCATCTCTTAAGATCAAAGAAAATATGTCTTCACAAATCAAAAAATATTGGTTAAGCAGTGTTCGACGATGGTCATGGATGTGGATTTCTTCATTGGGTTTGAGCTCAATTGCTATGTTGACTAATACATCTCAAGACTTGTCACAAATTGGATTCTTTGGTTCACTTGCTGCAGGTGTTGTACAAAATATACTTCATTTTGTATCTGCAACATTAAAAACCAATAATCAGCCAATCGCCGAACATTCTAACATACGTGATTTAACCACCATTCCTGATTACTCAAAACATTTGGGGTTTGTACATTCAGTTGAAGATGATTTAAAATGGATTTTTAATACAATTGTTAAAAACAAAAAAGATTTTAGAATTGTAATTTTCATCGATGATTTAGATCGATGTTCTCCAGATAAAATATCTGAGGTAATCTCTGCAATCAATCGTTTCTTATCCTCTGATATTCCAAATTGCTTCTTTGTTTTAGGGATGGATACCGAGTTGATTTCAGCTGCTTTAGAGAAAACACATGGTGAGATAATTGAACGACTTCCAAAATACTCTTCCCAGCGATCTTTAGGTTGGAAATTTATGGATAAATTTATTCAACTTCCTATTGTTCTACCTCCTCCTGATCCAAAAGAAGCAGAAAATTATGTTAAACGATTATTTATTACAAAAATTCCTGGACATCCTGAATCAACACCTGCAACTGAATCAACACCTGCAACTGAATCAACACCTGCAACTGAATCAACACCTGCAACTGAACAAAGTGTCTCAGTTAATCCAGAACATGATGTTGATAAAGAAAAACAAGAAATCAAAACAAAAATGGATCAAAAAATAGAAGAATATTCTGATGAATCCCCTGAAATACAGAACCTCATTCTTGATTCGTATTCTTTCTTTTCAAAAAACCCTCGAGAAATCAAACGTTTTGTAAATTTATTACGATTTCATTATTTTATGAGGGTTGCAAGACAGGAAAAAGAACTTCCAGTACCTAGCTTGGAACAAGTTAGTAGATGGCTAATTCTTTTTCTAAAATGGTCTGATGTTGCACGATGGGTTCTTCATGGTGAAAATGAAGAATCAACTCTTAGTGCTCATTCGGGAGCCTGGAATAGATTATCTAGGTTAGAATCTTTTGCTTCTGATTCAATAAATCTGGATGATTGGCAAGATAAAATCAAAAATTATTTTCATTTGGATTTAAATCAAGTATCTTGGTCAAGTGATGATGGATTAAGATTATTTTTTAGAAATCAAAGCGGAGATCGAACATTTGAACCATTATCTACTGCATCTGGTAAGGGGTTGTTTTGATGAGATTCTTTTTAATGTCTTGTTTTGAATATGGAGTAAGATCATGAGTGTTACTGTTACTACTGATAAATCATCTTATTTTGATACTGAAACTATCAAGATTTCTGGTATGGTTGATGAAATTCTAGAAAGAGTTCCTATCAGTTTACAGATAATTTCTAGTGATGGGAATCTGATGAATATTGCACAAATTGTTGTTGGTTCTGATAAAAAATTTAGTACTGAACTTACTGCTGGAGGTTCTTTGTGGAACTCAGATGGATCTTACACAATAAAAATTATTTATGGTTCTGAATCCACCGAAACTACTTTTGATTATACTATGCCTCATGTTGATTCTTATGATTTGATAATTAATTCTACGAATCCTAGAATGGTTGATGCTTTTGGAAATCCATTAGAAGAAATATCATTAGGACAACAAGTCCAGATAAGTTCTGATTTAACTAACACTGTTGATAGAGAACAGATTTTTGCATATCTTGTTCAAATACAAGATGAAAATGGTGTAACTGTTTCACTTGCTTGGATAACTGGTAGTATGGCATCAAAACAATCTTTCTCACCTGCTCTTTCATGGATGCCTACTCAGACAGGCTCTTACGAAGCTACTATTTTTGTTTGGAGAAGTGTTGACGAACCAATTCCTTTGTCAAATACTATAAGCATAACTATTGATGTGGGAATTAAAACTTCAACATTGAATACAATTAGTATTCCTGCAGGATCTTCTGTTCCTGGATGTGAAGAAAAACATGAATGTTTTATTCCTTACAAAACTAAAGTAACTGTAGGTAACGAAATTGTTTGGCACAATGATGATACTGCAGCCCATACTATAACTAGTGGAATTCCATCTGATGGCCCTGATGGCGTATTTGATAGTGGTATGATAATGAGTAAAAACACATTTTCTCATAGATTTGAAAAGGCTGGACGGTATCCTTATTTTTGTATGTTACATCCTTGGCAAATAGGTGAAGTAATCATAGAAGATCAAATTAAATAAGTTGTATTGGAGTTAATATTTTACAACAAGAATTGTATGATGCTAATAAAGGAGTAATAAATTAAGAACTTTAGTATGGTAGAAGAATCTAAAAATAGTTACATAACGGAAGATGAATTTAAAAAATTCATTAGTTGTATACCTGAACTTGATATGTACAAAAATAAAAGTCCTCGAGTTATTCTGTCAATATCTGAAATTGAAATTGTATTCAAGTTGATGTATTATTGTGCATTAAAAATTCAAGAAGTTGTAGATCTAGAAAAAGAAGATTTTGATTTAGAAAATAAGTTCCTTCATTTAAGAAATGTAAATACTAATGTTAAAACAACCACAATTCCTTTTGCTATTATATCTGAATTATCAGATTTTTTGAAAACAAAACAACCTCACGTAAAATTATTTACAGCTGGTCGCTCTACCATTTCCATTAATGCTAAAAAAATTGGTGAAATAGCAGAACTTAAAATATTCAAATCTAGATCAAAACAATCGATTGAAGGCATACATACTCTTGTCTTTAGAGACTCATATCAACAATTTATGTTAGAAAATGGTGCAGGTTCAGATTTGAGTAATTTGAAACTTCGAAAAACATCACCCATTAATTATAATAATAAAACATTAGATGATCTCAAACATTGGGAATCCCAACTTGAATATTCTTTCACATACGGAGTTGTAATTTTAGGCGATGTTCTTGGAACTAAAGGGATCTGGCGGGAGAAAATCCCTGGCGAAGTTATAGGTCAATGGAGTTGGTTGGTAGAGAAAACAAATGATTTTCTTAATAGCATATTTCCTACAACCAAATTTAGCATACGTGCTTTTTCAGATACACTTCTCATTACATCAACCAATTTTAATATGGACACTCTTATCGTTGAAATTGGACGTTTTCTTAATGCATTTCTAAAGATTTGCATAGTATATGATTTTCCTATTCGTGGGGTATTTAGTTTAGGTAACTTTGTTGATTCTGAACAAATGATTATTGGCCCTGCAGTTGATGAAGCAGCTGATGTTTATGAACAATCTAATTGGATAGGCTTTTCAGCTACTCCTAGTGCATTTAGTTTGATCGAAAAATTAAGTAATACTAAAAAATATGGTAAACAGATTCATCAATATTTTATTAGATATGATATTCCATTACATGGTGGAACAGATAAACAGAATTGGGCAATCAAAATTGATCCTAATGGTAAGTTAACTGGAGATTACGAAAAAAATAGTAAGTTCAAAGGAATGACAATAAGAGATATTGCAGACTATAAACTTCAACATCCTACTGGTTCTGAATCAGGAATAAAATGGAAGAATTTTCTATTATTTTTAAACGAGATGACCCCCGATAGTAACTCTTAGTGATTCTGTCTCTATTTTTGAGAACTTTTTCTCTGAAAATGTCCCAAATAACCCTCGTTTCACAGGTCTTATTTAATTCAAAGATCATGGTAAATTATGAAACATTCAGTTATTGTAAAAATTCCACACTCATCAAACATACTTTTAGAATTAGATGACTCTAATTCCCCAAATACTGTTAATGATTTTATAAAAAAATTACCCTTTACAGTTGATCTTAATGTTTGGGGTGATGAAATTTACACATCAAAATCCCCCATATCTCAATCTGAAGAAAATGCAAAGTCCCCCGTAGAATTAAATGATGTGGCATATTGGCCCACTGGTAAAGCAATATGCTTGTTTTATGGTCCTACTCCAATTGGCAATCCTGGAGAAATCACTCCTGCATCACCTGTCAATATAATTGGAAAAATTATTTCTCCAGACAAAAAAATTCTAAATGATATACATAGTGAACGTGCTACGTTCAGTTTACAACCTTGAATTATTCTTCAATAGGAATTTCTACAATATCTGTTTCAAGCAAATATGCCCTAAAATTTTTGTTAATTCCAGAATAAATTATCCATACGACTGGATTGCTTTGCATGAATTTCTTATCTGTATTTGATGGGTATGCATCTGAATCTGGATGTGAGTGAAATATTCCAATTACCTCCATTTCTTGCTCTTCGGCAATTTTGTAGCCTTCAATTAGTTGCTTGTTTGAAATTGTAAAATTTACTGGAGATTTTTCTATATTTTCTGTTAAAAACAAATCTAAAACTTTATCATTTTTACCAAATAAAATGGCACATGATTCATTAGGTTTTTGATTCTCTGAGTATTCTGATAGTATTTTTTTATCTGTGTCTGATAGTATGATTTTCTGCAAATCTATTCTACGTTAACAGTTCCAATCATCCATGGATGTAAAATACAATAGTAATCATAAGTTCCTGCATCTGTAAATGTGAATTCAAAAGTGTCACCTGCAGATAAAATATCTGAATCAAATGCTCCGTCAGCTCCATTGTCTGGAGTACCTGATGTTGCAGTATGCATTGTGTTATCAACATTATCCCAAAGTACAGTAGTTCCAACTGAAATTTCTAAAATTTCTGGATCATAGTAGATTTGTCCGTCTTCAGGAATTGCTGCTCCTTCAGGAATTAAAATTCTGGTTGGTTCTTTTGCAGCTTCGATAACTAAAGTTGCAACCATCCAAGGATGTACAATGCACAAGTATTCGTATTCGCCAACTTCCAAGTCATTTGTATCTAGTGTGTACACTTCACCTTCGTTAATCAAACTTGAATCAAATGTTTCTCCAAAGTCTACAGCACTTGTTACTGTATGTGGAAGCGAATCTGCATTAGTCCATTCAATGATATGCCCTTGTGGTACTACTGCTCTGTCTGGTGCATAATCTGGATTTCCTTCTGTTCCAGAATCTAAAAGAATTTCAATTGCAAATATTGGCCCTGATGGTGTAAGATCCTCTGCTGGTTCATCAACTCCTACTTGTTGAGGAATCATGTATGTGTCAGGAGCTGAGAAAATTCCAAATGATATCCACATGATTATGCCTGTAGCAGCTGCCATTGAAACAATTGCTCCAATTGGTTTTGCTACTTCTGGGTGTTTCATATACAAATATGAAATTATAATTGCAGGAAATGCAATTGCCATTAAAATTCCTGCCAAAGTAATTGTAAAGTTTGATGTGTTCATTGCTATTCCCCACATTCCAAATCCTAATGATATCGATAAAATCACCAAAGTCGTAGCTTTGGCTCTATTACTTGTTGAAACCCCTCCATCTAAGATACCTGCTGCAAGGAAAATTAATCCAACAAACATGGTCAAGCCTGTAAGTGCATGCATACCGTCGATGAATGTGTGTGCAATGCCTGCATAGGATAATGTAAGACCAGCTAATCCTATAGCTGTTAGTCCCATTCCTGGCATCATGAGGTCCCAATTACTCATTTAAGATAGCTGATAGGACTAAGATACTTAATCCTTACGAAATCATATGGATCTAGACGAAGAAATTAAATGGCTTTGGAATAGGGTAGAGTGAATTGGGATTTAATGAAATATTGGAGATATCCAAACCCCGAATTGTTGTTCTTTTAGTAATTACTGCAGTTACATCCATGTATGCTGCAAGTAAACTAGTTCCAGGTGTTCCTGAGCTAGATTATTGGTCATATTTGCATATCATTATTGCAGGTGCTTTGGCGTCAGCTGGTTCAAGTGCACTTAATCACTATTATGATAAAGACATTGATCCTAAAATGACTCGAACTAGTACTAGGCCAATTCCTTCTGGAAGGATGGCAGCATCTAATGTTTTGATATATGGATTGGCTGTAAGTTGTATCTCTGTAATTTATGGCTACTTTGCATTGAATGCAGTTTCTGCATTCTTTATTGCAGTGGGGATTTTCTCGTATGTTGTAATTTACACAGTTTGGCTAAAACGAAGAAACGTATCCAATATTGTTATTGGAGGTATTGCCGGTAGTGCCGCAGCTTGGGCAGGATGGGCAGCAGCTACAGGTAGTATGGACTTGTTAGGATTCTTAGTTGGTTTCTTAGTTTTCGTTTGGACTCCTTCACACTTTTGGTGTCTTGCAATGAAAATCAAAGATGAATA
>ENA-OREN01005381-OREN01005381.1-marine-metagenome-genome-assembly--contig:-NODE-5381-length-10641-cov-2.870882_pt1 | contig 10641 bp, 24 predicted proteins | sample MGYA00248624_ERZ508555 | MGnify/ENA primary metagenome ERZ508555 (study PRJEB26222, sample SAMN06267773) | marine metagenome | isolation source: Saanich Inlet, British Columbia, Canada | place...
TCCATGAACTTATAAAAGTCATTCACGTCCTGAAGCACTTGGCAGCCTGCGCTGTATGAGTTAACGAGTGCTGTTTCGCCTCGTGATGATGCTCTGTGAATGTTTATGCCAAAATATCCCTCTTCAATCTTGGATCCATCCATATCAAGATAGGCGTCTCTATTATTATCTCGCCAAACTTTCACCTTTCCACCGCTCTGCCTTAGAGCGGTGTATTTTCCGGCGTGTAAATCTATTTTGTGGGATCCCCTATATTGCCCAGGCATCAATATTGCTGTACCTTTGCTGTTGGGCGGATTAATCAGACTAGTCTTTCCCGGATCCGTCGTTGCGGCCGCCGTGAATACTTCCCATTCCTTGCAAGAATTTCTATAGACGACGCACATATTATCATCAAAGTGGTTCGATACCGTTTCGTTTTTCCTGATACCTATAATATTGAGGTTGAGAGACATATTTGAATCAAAAAAAACATATTTCTACTCCTTCATTATCTTCTTTATTTGCGAGACATATATATCTGCCATAACATTCTTAATTGTTGCCATTTCCCTTCTCCTTGTAGTGCGGGGTTAAACTTTTGAATGGAGCTCTTATTGTTGCTTCCAAACGTGGGATATATATCTTTGCGACCTTAAGGGTAACCCTAGCCTCTAATATGATACACATAATATGTGGCCATGTATCAGTTATAGATTCTAAATACATCAAACGACCACCCCTGTGTCTGGCCGCAAACTCCCACTCGTGTTTTGCGACCTCTAAAACGTCACAATACGCGAGATCTCCAGACTTATAATATTCTTTTTCTTTGTTATTATGATCCATCCCACCCGGTAAGATCATCAAGCTCCCAATCAAGTTGCTCTAGATCTATCTCCTGTGTCACATCTCCATAGAGATTATCATATTCGTCATCGTCATCGTCGTAAATCGTCGCTGCGCTATCTTGATCGCTGGTGGCCAGATTTATCTTTTTTCTTCTTTTCTTTTTTGGGGAGGCCTCCGCGTCGCTTGATTTTTTGCCGAAAATATGTTTTAATTGGTTGTCAAGCAGTCTCTTTTTTTTATCTTCCCACACTTGCAAGTCTTCACATTGCTTTTTGAGGTTGTTACTGGAGTATACATCTGCTTTAGCAGCGAGGATAGCATGCCTTTCCAAGAACCACGCTTCGCTTTTGATTGCTCCGTCTACTGTGTGAGTCCTTAAATATATATATCTAATGCTCGGCTCTACTTGGTCATCCTGACATGCCATTATTAGCGCAAACTCCCCTGACATGCTTGTATGCATATCCGCCCAGTGCTCCCACCTTGTATCGGGCGTGGGAGTGATTGATACCCAACTACCTTCTTTAAAAACTGCCATTTATATAACTCCTTGCGACACAATGTAGAATTGCTCTTTTAAATACCATCGTTGACCAGATATTCCAAGTTTATAATAGGGAATAATTTCATAACTTCCTTCAGTTACCCAACCAACGTTCATCAAATCAACACAATCAAAACCGGCCGCATATCCACGCGGTATCACCAAGTCTGTTTGTATATCTAATACTACTCCTAAATTGCTAGCATTTTTACGATAATTTTCGAAATATTTAAACGCAACCAAATCACCCCTTTTCATGGGATAATTAGATTTATCTTTTCGGGAAATCCAATTTTAGTAATCAGTACCAGCATCGTAGTGCCAATCAATATCGCGAGGATCTGTGGCGCCACAATGGCCAGGATGATTAATTAACCCGAAGAACGCAGCACCAATAAGAATGGCGACAATACTTGATGACAAGATAAGAGATATTGCTAATGGATCTTTATACATGTATAATAAATACTCACGAGAAAAAAAAGAGGATCCCGTAGGATCCTCAATAATTAAATATTCTATTATATAAATTTATTTTTTATTAAACAGAGCAAACAATACACCAAGTGCGGCGGGTTATTGTTTCTTTTTAAAGATTTCTTCAACGACTTTGCTGACTATTTCTTCTTGAATGGCGGCGGAAGTGGTTGCTCCCGCTGCATCTGTCGTTTCCCCTGTGGCATCTGAATCTAATTTTATTATCTTATCTAGAACCTTGGCCAGCAAGTCCATATATCGTTTAGCAATGCCGCTAGTAATCTTGGTTTTTTTGGCCGACGCCACAAGTTTTTTTTGTAAGTTGCCAATCATGGCTCTTTCCTCATCATCGATGCTGGCACCGCTTCTCAAGTCTTTCGCTGTCTCCAACCCTTTGGTGTATGCGACGGTCGATGTATCCTTTTCGGTATCCGCTACCGCCTTATCCATTTTTGCTTTCGCGCTGAAAGGCAAAGAAATTTCATCAATACCTAACGCCTCAAAGAAACGAACGATGGTTTCATCGTGTAGATTTGACTCAATGGCATCTCGTGTTACCTCGGAACCTTCTTCTTCCTCGTTAACATCTGCTACGAGTGCTAACTCTTCTTTGATTAGTTGTCGTAATCCTTTTTCTGATAATTTCATGGTATCTCACCCTCCGTAACGAATATAAGTAGTTTCTTGTTTTTGTTATTTACAAAATGGTATTAGGAACTGTAACTGCCTTCATAATAAATGGAAGATAGTTTGCACCATAATATATATATATGGCCGAGCTCGCACTAGCTTGGAAATATGCATTGAATGTATGAGATGCACCTGGAACTAGATCGACATTGCTGCTATCTTTCGTAACGATAAATTCTATATTTTGCATATAGTTTTCCCCTTCCGATTGCCAGAACTCTTGACTGTCTAACTGCACCCCGTCTATATCATATACATACCCTGTGCCGTCGTGTATTGCAATTTGTGCAGTTCTAGCGGTGACTCCTGGCGAGCCAGCATGCGCAAAGAAAGCACTTATTTGTATTGATACCTTGCCATTGGATAGTACTGTAGAAGTCACCGAGAAGCTATCGCTCAGTTTTGCCATGGAGGAGGGAAGTACCTTATTGCTTGTGCCGCTGCTAGCATTAAAAACATTTCTTTGTGCTATAACCAACCCACCCATCTCACTTATATCAAGAGGAACTTGAGGCGTAGTTGTCCCTATGCCCATCCTGCCGCTTATATATATATCACTGCCAGTTATTTCAGTTGCTTGAACCAATGATCCAGAGAGAGAACCATAGAAGTTGGAGGCAGAAATGGCACCAACAACTTGAAGTTCCGCAGTCGGGGTTGATGTACCGATGCCAACATTTCCATTCGCCCTAATTCTAACTCTTTCCTGTTCATCTGGGGAATCAGAGGCGAAGCTCGTGTATATAGCTAAATCGGAATCGTAGCCGGATCCATAGACTCCAGCACTAATACTAGCTGTGTTTTCTCCGGTATGCCCTAAACTCAAATAACTATCGCCTGCTCCCACCAAGGAAGGAGAAGATGAACTCCCCCATAACAAAAACATATTAACATTGTTGGCATTATCTTTATCACGAACTGAGACGGTTTCATTTACGGACGGCACATCTGCGTCTTGATGACCGACATATAGAGATCCACTCACCCACAGAGATCCTGTTATGCTGGCATTGCCAGTGTGCGAACCATCCCACTCGGCAGTGACACCAGTTATTCCAGTACCATCACCATAGAAGTTGGAGGCAGAAACAACAGAACCGGTTATGTTTGTTGCTTCAACACTAGAACCAGTCAAGGTTGATCCGGAGATAGTTTGAGTTACATACAGAGATCCTGTTATATTAGCATCACCAACATGACTCCCATCCCACTCGCCAGTCACGCCAGTTATTCCAGTGCCATCACCGGAAAACGAACCAGAAAACGAACCGGTAAAGGATCCGCTTAGACTGCCGCTGGTTGAGTTAACTGTGAGGATGCGAGTGGAGGTGTCGTTGATGTCAGATTCTTGACCAACACCTATAACGAGTTCATCACCAGAGGGGGTGAGGTAGAAATTTTTTTCATCCCCGTTCATGGTAACAACTTTGGATATTAGTCTATCAATTCTTTTTCTAGGCATTCTAATCTATAAATAGCATTCAATAATACAAAACCTGATCCAAGAACTCAATCAGGTCAGCATAATAAGTCATTAACAATAACATTGCTAAACCATTACCTTCTTGCGGCACATCTTCTTATTCTTCTCTTTCTTTTTGTCAATATGAAGACCGCTCTTGCGAGGTTTGCAAATCATTCTTTTTATAAAGATATTTCTATTTTTTATTTTTTTCATATTGGCCACCTAGAATCTATAAATAGTAATGAGCAGTTCGTTTCCTTACCGCCGGGCATTATTTCTTCGTGCCACGGCAGCAGCGACCACCACAGCAGCATACTTCTTCGCCTCTGCCTCATCAGAGAAGACACCCAGGAGTTGCCTTGGTTTAAGACCGCCCAGTGACAGCACCATCAGTGTTCTGTACCCTGTGCGAAAGCAGATATCTGATATCTCAAGATAGTTGACCAAGAAATCATAATCCCAAGCATCGCTTGGTTCGGTTACCACCCAGAAGTATTCTGGTATTCCAGCGCCTAACGTAATGCTGTCAATGCTATCTATGTTCTTCACTTTTGTTCTCCTTCGGTACCCCTCGTCATTCTTTTTATCTTGCTTGGCATTGCCCAAGTTAACTCTGTCTGGCGGCCATCCGGCATCTCTAAGTCACCATCGCTGCCACACCATAGCACTTTAACGGTGCCCATGCGGTAGGCGCCTCGCCACCAATGAGGGGTTTCCTTGGCGAACCCCACCACAATGCCACTACCTCGGCCGAAGTCATATCCGACCTCCTCAACCAGGTCACCAACAGCAAAATCCTTGAACTCCAGGCGACTGTTAATTTTTCGTTGCCCCACAGGGTCTTTTACAGTTAAACTCATTCTGCCTTCTCGCAATGCTCACCATAGTAATGCCAGTTGCAGTTGTCATCATCATAATAGAAGCAACGATACTCATAGCATCCTTCGCCAGTGTACCACTCACAGCACTCCCTGTTGTCATATACCTCGCACCATTCAGCACGGTGCTCATAGGGGGGTTCATTGCACCCCTCAACCTCTCTCTCGACATAGTGGTCGTGGTAATGAACACGCTCCCCCTCCCCTGTTTCATCCACCACGATAACACATCCGCTAATAAATAGCAAGCAAATGATCGCAATTTTTTTCACCTCAGACTCCCTCAAGTCAAATCCCGCACCAAATTAGCAGGATAAACAAACGCCATTACACCCTTATCAACAATTGTCGACATTGAATCGCCCAGCATCAAGAATGCCTCATTGACAACGCACAAGTTTTTCGACGGTTTTTTTCCTATATAGACAGCATATCGCTGATTCAATGAGCATCCACTATAGACATACTCGAACCATACTAAATCTCCAGGTGATATATCCTCGCAAATCAATCTTTTTTCTCTTTCTGTTTTGTGACTGCTGGCGCAGGATATATCCGGCGAAAGATGCCAAGACATATATGCGCCAAGCAGAACACCATAATAGAATCAATTACCACTTTTACTTTGTGCAGCCTCTTGTAAGTCTGATAATCTCTCCGCCCTCGCTCTCCGGCGCTTGCGCGCCGCCACTTTCGTGGCGGACATATCGCTAATTCTACGCTCCTTGGTTTGATATAACCATTCTAAACGTCGTTTCTCATTCGCTTCTTTTGTTGGTCTAGTTGAATCCATTATTTTCTCTCTTTCTTATACATCATAATCGTGGTAGTGTTCTAAGTCCCACTTGTAAGCGTAGGAGTAATACTGTGGCGCCTCAGAGACAAAACGCCCATCGTCACACAGCACACCCTGCCAACGCACCTTATATGTCGCCTCGTGCTTGCTCAATACGAACCCAATAGTATCCGTAAGTTTGTGCTTTACTAGGCACCCTTTTCTAATATCACCCAAGGTGCTGCTGTCACTAAAATTAAGACTCATGATATCTCTCCTGCGTCCAGCAATGCTTGTGCTGTCCGACCGTAATGCCCTTGTAGTACCCACACCATGCCGGTATCTACCAATTCCTGGAAGAGGATTATTACTTCCTCCTCGTTCATCTCACCATTCTCGTAAGCAATAATATCGTTAACCATTTTCTTTATCCTCTCTCTTTATCTCTCGCATATGCTAATACCAACCCATTCTCTCATGAAAACCTCTTTTAAGCGCCGCCAGAGCGGAGTCTCGCCGTTCGCCTTTTAAAAGTAGCAACTCATACTCATAATGTGTCGCCACTGCGGAAGCTCTACCTTTATATTCAAACCACCTAACCCTTACATCACCGTGCTCACCGTGCAAATTTGTTTCAGGCGGTATGGCCATTACAATGCCGGTGGCACCTCCGTCGGCGGCATCTGTGTGCTTGTGTGACACCAACACACCCACCTTTAACTTGCTAGTGCTATCTGGAAGAGTCATACCTTACTTCGCCTCTCTATAAGCATCAAACCAACCTTCGCCGCTGGTGTCTTCACGCTCGCAATGCTCTTGCGCTTCTTCTAACGTGTAACCGTAATCAATAACTTCTTCTGGTCCTTTGAAATGGAACCTTACAATATTATACAATTTCTCTGTCATCATCTCTCAACTCTCTCTCTGTGTATGTAACCATCAAACCAAGTTTCGCCCCTTGCTGTAGGATCATTGCAATGCTCTTGCGCCTCTTCTAGCGTACAATCACAAGGAAATACCGTGACATCCACCAACAAGCAAGCGGCGGCCTCTTCTAACGTGCATCCGTAATCAAGTGCCGTGAGATCTTCCAACAAAAACGTGGAGGCCTCTGCCAAAGTGTAACCGTAACCACTAAGTCCTTCTTCATGCAAACAGTGAAACCTTACAATGTTGTATATTTTCTCTGTCATCCCTTAACCTCTCTCTTTTTTTTGTGGGCATTTTTCTGTGGGCCTTTTTAATCTAGCATTTTTTTGCCAGATATATTGAACGTATCTGCGCGCTAGTTTGGCTATTATCTATATCTGTGACATAGATTCGGGGTAGGGGGAGGGGGGGTTCCCCCCACCACGACGTTAGTGTCTTTTACTAGTTCAACTAAGAAAGCATAACAGTTCAGTTTCATTCCTCTCATAGTAACAATCGCTACATACTAACTTACCTTGTTCGTCCTCGACGATACTGGTTTCATATTCATTAGCATGACATATGTTACATGTATCATCTAGGTCTGTATCTTGAATGGTCATGGTGGTTATCTTTCTAGTTGTTTTAGGTTTTTTATTTCTTTATGTGTCGCCCAAACATGTTAGGGCAGTTCGTTTAGTTGTTCCATGTGCACGTGCCAGCGTAGCATGTTAATGACAGCTGTCGCACCCGCCTTGGCTGCTGGGTTGGACATGATCCATTCTAGTTCTCTTTCGCTAGGTGTCAATGGTGTATTGAGGGTTGATTGATTGGCGCATGTATGAAAGTGCTGCGCTTGCTTGTTAAGTTCTGCGCCCAGTTTCTTGAGTTGAGTGGTAGTAGTCATATTATTTGCTCACTTTCTTGTTTGGTTTCTTCTTGGTAGCACGTTTCTTTTTTAATTCTTTGGTATCGCCAATGATATCGAATACCATCTTAAGATCATTAGGCGTTACATATCTCTGAGAATGGTACCTTTCTTTAAGTTTACCTATCTCTTCTCTTTGTTCATCGGTTGCTGTGCGATACTCTGAGATGTATGTAAGTACACCGTACAGACTACCTATCTTATTTCCAGCGTATCCCATTGTATTATAAGTCCAGGGCATATTATTGTTCTCCTTGTTGGGTGGGTTCTTGATATATGTCGCCATTGGGCGTTACATACGGTTGATAGAGGGCCAACTGTTTCTCTAAACTATAGATGGCATGGTTTGCATCTTTGATATTCTGCTCATAGCGGTCGTAAGTTTTGGTTAACTTGAGTGTCTCTGGCAATTGAGATGCGGCACGTTCTAGATCCCCTTTGTATGCCTCGATAAGATTCTTAAGATCAGCGGGAAAGGTATGGTTCTCTGGGGTATACAGCATTCTTAGTGTTACTTGCAGCATTATTTTATTCTCCTTTTGTGTCGGCTATATGATGCTCGACTTGTTCTATTAGTTCTTGAAGGTTAGCAATCCAGTTCTCTCTACTGGCGATGGCCATAGCAAGGTCTGATAATACCGGATCTCTCTTGAACTCTGATAAGGTAATCTCCTGGTCACGCTTGACACTAAGCAGCATCATTCGTATTGCTGATAGGAGATCCCTGGGAACTTCTAGTGTTACTATGTCTGTCATCTTTATGCCTCGCCCTTTCCTAGGGACTGGTCGCTATCAGGATACCTTGCGCGGGCCCGACTGGCAGCGGCGGCAGGATACTCCTGGCGGAGTTGGTTAAGGTCGCCGCATATCTGGTTATCTCTGATCATGATGTCGGCGACATGGGTGTATTCTAGGCGCAAATGCTTGATCATGTCCATGTCCACTAATGCCTGAAAAAGGTCAATAGTATCGGCGCCTTCCATATGGCCATACTCATATGCTTCGAGGTACTTGTTGAGGGTGTTAAGGTTAAGGTCTTTGATATCCATTATAGGTCTCCTCGGAATGCAGCGAGCACCTCGCTGTGTTGTGCCGCGACATCATACTCGTCGTCGTCGGAGTGAAGCGGAGCATAGCATGCTTCACGGTCGTCCAACTCTGCCGCGACGGCAGTATACAACTCGTTAAGAACCTCGTCGCTGAGGTGCTCGGTAAAGCGGGTTACGTCACGGGCGGCGATGCGGAGCATGCTTAATTGGGTGCTGGTGAGGTGCTTGGTCATTGTGATCTGTCCTTTCAAAAGTGATCTCTCTATATACATACCTTATCAGATCACGATCACTCTGTCAAGTATAATCAACGTGCAGATCTGCTTTTTATTCGCTATATAAATCAACTAGTTAACCCGGGCCCATTCTTCTTGACTCATCGCTGTAAGAATAATCTGATTATCCTTGTAAGTTACCGTAATGAACTGGTTTTTGAATGGGTTCTTCTCGGTGCCGTCAATGCCTGATCCTTCTCCATATCCAAAGAATCGCGCACAAAATGGTACAAGTGCTTGACCTTGCTTGGGATTTAGGCGGAGTGGGCGAGTATGCCCTTCTTGGATGTCTGCTTTCTTTCTGCCGGCCGTAGGATTGTCTAGCAACCAGTGCTGGGCATGACGGACTCTTTTCACCAATTCATCCGGGTACTTACCGCACTCCATGATATCAGCATAATGTGCCAACATCTTTGCGGAATTATGGACAAGTCCCCGATTTGTCTCGATTCTCCGGCAATGAAGTTCATCCCATCGTTCCGCGCCCACGAGCATTGCAACTTCCTTTAGGTTGATGTATTTTAAACCTTTTCTTGGCATGATGATCTCCCTTTCAAAAGTGATCTCTGTGTTATCAACACCTTATCATAACGGGATCACTCTGTCAAGTATAATCAACGTACAGATCTACTTTTTTTTCATCAACGATATCGGGCACTTACCTGCTTTGCTTTGGCCAATGATCTCGCATACTTAGGCGAGTGGGGCGGCAGAGCGCTTCAAATGGCGCTCTATGCTATGTGGTTGATATATAAGGGGAATAAAAAAGTGCCAAAGGGGGTTGTTTATACCTAGTTAGTGTGCTAAGTCCCCCACTATATTCCACTCTATCCCACCAATACCCTAGATTCTCCCTATCTCACCCAGTCTTTAATATAACTCTCTACGCCTTAGAGAGCATAACCACAATAGAATAATAAGGGTAATAAGAACAATAGGGTCATTTATCCCCCTCGCTCCTCATTGGTTCTCTTTATCGCCTGTATTTACCGCCCTCAATATCAGTAATCACAAAGGCAATCTTCTCTCGCTCTGCTCGCTCTTTGTTGACCAATTGTAAGGCCATCTCTTCCTTCTTCACTTGGTATCTATGTACATGCACTCCCACAGAGAAGGAACTCTTGAACATGGCGAACAAGCATATCGCTCCCAAGATTACTGAGTGTATTATGACTGCTAGTTCTAGTGGATCCGCTCTCCCCATCATCAATACCTCTACAACCAATAATGTAGATATTATAAACAATCCATAAGACAATACACATAACATTACTGGATATGCTATATGATATTTCTCTTTTGCTAACTCTGTCTTCATTAGGTTATTGTCTATCTTGTTTGCTATACTACCTAATATGTTTTTTATTTTTTGTATCATCGCTTATATTTTTCCTTTGCTGCTGCTTTGCCATCACTCTCCCATCTCTCAAAGGAAGCACCACCCAAGGCAGCACTAGCACGGAACAGTCCATAACCAGATGCCGAACATAGAGCAATCCCTATGGCTGTAATAAAAAACGCATCAACAATTCCTGGTGGCATCCCTCTTAGTGCTAGCATAGTATATCCTGCATCTATAATCACCCCTGAGAGGATCATGCCACTTATGCTCATTAGCACTGCCATGAAGTATCCTATCACCATGGTATTATTCTTGTCGCTCTTGGTTTTGCTTTTATTATCTTTTTGTTCTTCTTTTGCCATCGCCTTTAAATCCTTTATGGTGTTGGTGGTGTTATATCTTGCGCGGTGTCTCTTTAGATCTTCTCGCGTCATGTAAGGAAAGTCTCTTTTCTTCTTCATATTCATATTCATATCGC
>ENA-OREN01005382-OREN01005382.1-marine-metagenome-genome-assembly--contig:-NODE-5382-length-10639-cov-19.592407_pt1 | contig 10639 bp, 5 predicted proteins | sample MGYA00248624_ERZ508555 | MGnify/ENA primary metagenome ERZ508555 (study PRJEB26222, sample SAMN06267773) | marine metagenome | isolation source: Saanich Inlet, British Columbia, Canada | place...
AACCCTGCTGAGTTTGAGCCCGGCGGAAAGCGTATGACAGAAATGCCATGGGATCGTAACAACGCTGAAGATGTTGCGGCTATTAATGAGGCGCGTCGTCGTACGTTCCACTTTGGTCGCTCTGCCGGAACGGATGTTGCTCCCTGGACAATCAAAACTGACGATGGTGGTGGTCTGACGGCAGACACAAGACGTCTGTCTGCAGCACCGCAATTGGCGCAAGGTCCGACAGAAGCTGGTTATTCAGGAGATGGTACCCGTGAAGTTTGGAAGCTCACTACCGGTGGTGGTTGGAGTCATCCGATCCACGTTCACTTTGAAGAGGGTGTGATCATCAGCAAAGACGGTCAGTTACCACCTATGTGGGAGATCGGTGCTCGTAAAGACGTATTCCGAATTGGTAATGATGAAGATGCTGCCCGTGAAATAGAGATTGCTTATCACTTCCGTGAGTTTGCAGGCAGTTTTGTAGAGCACTGTCACAACACGCAGCATGAAGATCACGCAATGTTGTTACGTTGGGATCTCGAGCATCCTGGGCAGGTCCAGTTGATGCCATCGGTAATCCCGACCTGGGATGGTGTTGAATACATCGATACGATTGCGCTGCCCACCTTCCGCGAAGGAAGTGGCGTTGGACCAGCGAGCGGTATACCAACCAATTAAAACCAGGGAAAACTTGAAACCTACCGGGGGGCATGTGAATGCCCCCCGGCCTTTCTTTAAAAATCAGCTTTTGCAATCACAAAGGCATCACCTTTGTAGGCAGTTTTTTACATCTAAAAGGTTAAAGTTAAGGGCAACAAAATCACCAGCCGTAATGATGACTGGAATTCCGAGAATAATCATGAACTCACAATTCGATCAAAAGAAAATGTTAAAGCGTCGGTTTAATTTGCTGGCCGCGGGGTTGACCGGTCTTTTCTGCTTTTCACCATTGAGTGCGATGGCTGATACTCAACATAGTGAAAAAGATCCTGTCGAAACAAAGCAGGATTTATCTGAACATAAACAATCTGCTGTAAAACATGCGCCTGCAACGAGAAGAAAAGCGAATGATATATGGGGTAAAGACTATTTCCCCAATATCGAATTAACGACTTCTAAAGGTGAGAAAGTACGTTTTTATGACGATTTGATCAAGGATAAGGTAGTCGCTGTCAATTTTATTTACACCTCATGTGGAGAGATGTGCCCGGTAGAAACTGCCCGCCTGAAAACTGTATCCCGAATACTTGGTGACCGTATGGGCAAGGACGTCTTTTTCTATTCGATAACTATCGATCCCGATCGGGATTCGGTTGCAGTTTTAGATGCCTATTCCAAAAAGTTCAAGACAGGTAAAGGCTGGACATTCCTTACTGGTAATGAAGAAGACATCAGGTTATTGCGCAAAAAAATGGGACTTTATATTAGTACCATCGATGAAGACGAGCGCGAGTTATCTGACCACAATGTGAATCTGGTGATTGGTAACCAGGCGCTTGGCCGGTGGGTTAAACGCTCACCGTTGGAAAACCCATACGTCATTGCCAATCAAATGGGCAACTGGTTACATAACTGGAAACTACCGCGTAAAAATCGAAATAAATACGAAGACGCACCCTTACTTCGCCAGATTTCTGATGGTGAAATGAAATTCAGGAATATGTGTACTTCCTGTCACGTAATAAGTGGTGGAATTGCAAAGATTCCGAATGCCCCGCAGATAGGTCCCGACCTTTTTGGCGTGGGTAAAGTTCGTGACCCACAGTGGCTAATTAGATGGTTAAAAGAACCGGATGTTATGCTGGCTGAAAAAGACCCGATTGCAGTTGCGCTAATAGAAAAGTATCAGGTGGTGATGCCGAACTTTAGTCTGTCAGAATCGGACGTTAAAAGTATTATTCAATATATGGAAAATGAAACCGTTAGACTGGAACAGGTCTCAGCAAAACGGCAGCAGAAAGAAAACCCTGCGCGTACAGTTTCAAGTTTATAAAGGATATTCAAACCCGGTACCAAGATGAGAATAGTGTTAGCTCAAATATTTAGTTTGCTGATTTTAGTCTATTCTGTCATCGGTCATTCAGTGCCGGTTGCAGCTAACAGTAGCCTGGTTGAAACCGAAGTAATCACGCTACTGGGTAGCGAGACACGGACACTTCCAAAATTTGAATTGATCGACCATCACCAAAAAACCTTCGGTAAAGATCGCTTAAGAGGCAAATGGAACCTGATGTTTTTCGGTTTCACCAACTGTCCGGATGTGTGTCCGACTACCCTCAGTGAAATGAATTCTATAGTGAACCAGATTCCTGCCAGGGTGCGGGATGAAGTGAAGGTGTATTTTGTGTCGGTTGATCCGGAGCGGGACAAACCCGAATTGCTTGCAGCCTATATGAGTTATTTTAATCCGGACTTTACCGCCGCTACCGCTGACCTGGATAAGTTGAAAATACTGACCTCAGCGTTAGGGGTATCTCATAAAACCAGGAAGAAGTCGGAAGGTGATCTAGCCTATACCGTAGACCATAGCGGCTATGTGGTGTTGATTGATCCAAACGTTCAATACGCCGGTTTATTTTTCAGTGATCGGGATAGTGTCGATGCGGTGGCCAGAGACCTGTCGAACCTTGTGACACAAAACAGTGATGAATAAAAACTATTCCTTTGTGTTCGTGAGAACGACGTTAATGGTGACAAGAATATTCTTGACCATGATGATCCTTTTCCCGCTGGCCAGTCAAGCTGACCTGGTGATAGCTAATGCGTGGATCAAAAATCTGCCGCCGACAGTACCGGTACGTGCAGCGTATATGAATATGAGTAACACGGGTCAGGAAGCGGTCTGTATTGTGTCTTTCAGCAGTGAAAAGTTTTCGAATATAGCGCTTCATGAAACCGTCATGAACGATGGCATGATGCATATGCAGCAGGTTACCGATTTAACGATCGCACCTAACCAGCAAATAATACTAGAACCCGGTGGCATGCATCTGATGATGCGGGCAAATGAACCAACACGCCCGGGTGAAAGTGTACAAATGACGATAAAATTGAGTGACGGATCGCATCAATCTTTGATGATGACCGTAAAGAAATAAATATCCTGAATCAATTATCGCCAACCTGATTTCCAAAGTTGCCAGGGTATCCTTGGCGAGGGTTATTTGGATGTCACCGATTGTGCCACAGTCTGAACGGGTCTAATGCTGCCGGACACCTCGTTAAGATAGATCAACTATCGACAGGGATGGTTGATACCAACGACCAAAGCCAGGGGTTAACCTGGATTCAAAAAAGCTGCCGTCGCGCCAGTGACAGAGCAACACTACCTGGTGGCCATTTGAGGTCAAATCGCAGCCACAGCTATCGCCGTTCGCTTTCCGAAGTGGTTATAAAACATTTTTTGCCGGGTGTTTCTCCAGCGCCCGCAAACAATAATCCCAGGTTCAGGCATTAGCTGAATATTACGTTTAGTTGTGCATCGCCTGTATTGCCTCTAACTCAGTAAAACCTGGGGGTCTGGTTTTGCTATAGATTGCCATAGCCAGGCAGGTGACCGGCTGGTCCGCCTGCAAGGCTGTCGGCCAACCCCTTTGCGGACATGGGTTGACACCACAAAAGATAGCGCGAAATTACAAAGGCATCACCTTTGTAAGTGATTAATTACAATACAAAAATCTAACATTAATACAACAAACGCATCACCATTTCAGACAGTCTTTTACATCTGGATTCATATACTGGTTGAGTCAGAAATTACTTTTTTATTGGGTGTCGAAACCCTGGAAATAATCGAATTTATATAAGAGCAACCTCGAAAGTAAGGTGCTCGGAGATTGGTTCACAACCTTTTTGAAGCGGGAGTACGATGATGTTGGCTACTAACAAATTACGTAAAATACTACTGGCCATGGGTGCGGTTCTTGCGCTGATCGTGGCGCAGGCCCAGGCGCAGATTATCTGTCCGGCACCTGGGGTTAAGGTTTTTGGATTGTCTGGTGTGCCGAGCTGTGTTAATCCTAACACCAGCGCGACGCTTATCGATGGAACGCTGATCCACCAGTTAGCCGAGATCTACGCAACGGAGGGGCCTATTTGGAAGATCAACGCCTCCGATGCTCCCCGTAAAGCAGAGGTCACGGTGGTGGGCAAGGTGCTCACCATCCCAGACACGTTCAGTATCGGTGGGGCACCCCAGGGAAGTGTCACGATGACCATCTTCGGTTCCTCGATCCTTGGCAACGACGGCGAAGCCCGGTCGGAAATGGATGCGCAAAACCTGGATAGAATGTTCGACGTCAACGCGACTGGGCGAGATCGCTGCCTGGCGGGCGGTGTGCGTGATCTTTCACACCCGGTAGGGGGCCATTGCTCTCCTATTCAAAATGGCGCGGTTCGGTCGGTATTCAGCTCGGTCGAATCGCTTGCTCGAGACCCGGCTCAACATCAAGTAATGGTCAATAATTATTTTAGGACAGTCGCGCAGGTTTATGATTTCCACAAGGATATGTTGCCTGCGACCTTCTTAAGCGACGTCGGATTCGGCCGTGGTCCTGGAGTAGATGTAGATAATGTAACTCCTGCTCAACCAACTACACAGCAGATTGCCTTTCAGGTCGCGCAGATTCTGGATGGTGTTGCTGCTACAGATCCTGTAGCTGCTGAGGCTGCGAGGGTGGTAGCGCTTACCCAGTTGGCTCAACTGGGTCGTGAAGGAGCTGCTCAAGCATCTTTTGAGGCTGTTCTTGAAGCTAATCCTGAGGTTTCGAATTCAATTATTGCAGCTATAAATCTGTACCCCGGTTACGCGGGTGGCACCTTCAAGACCGCGGGGCATCGCTATCAGGATGCTGCGGGTGTCAGGTATCTGATCCCCGATATCGAGGTTGTGCTCGAATTATCCGAAAATGTCGTCGAAGGAACCGTGACCTCGTGCCATCCGGGCGACGTTGCGGCTGGCATACCCCCGAGCTTTGTGATGGACAACATGCTCATGATCATGAACCCGGATCCCCGCTTCGGCGCTGAGGTGCTGGGAGTCATTGAGACTCCAGTACCCGGCGACCTTATCTGCGACATAAATAATACAGTCGTCGCCTCTATCGGGCACACGGTTGGTGAGCACGTTAATTTCGTGCAGGAAGTTCTCACCGAGATTGTTCACTTCAACGGTCCCGTTGAAATTGTCACAGATCGGCACCTGATTACTGATCGAGTCGGCGATGCCAACGGCGAAACGTTGTCGATCCGTGCCATAGGTATGGTTGACAAACCGCAAAACCTGCAAGGCGACCTCAACACCAAGTTGAGCCTCACGGTAGGAAGCGTGGGCGCTGACGGTGAATACACAGCTTGTGTTGATCCCACCCTGCCGCGACCCATCGGGGTGGTGTTGCAGGTTGACCCCTTTGCCCCTGTCGGAACACTGGCTGAACCTAATGCTACTGGATCTTTCGTCGTGCGAGGTCGTGGCGACATTCACATTAGCAACGACGCTGAGGTATCGCAGTGTGGTAGCGCGACCCACATGCAAGTGTGCGGTGTCGAAAATGGCACCTTCACCGCTTTTGGCACGCTCGCATGCTCTGAACCAGGCCTTTTCGAAGTTGATACGTTAGTTCCACTGGAAATCGTCGCCGATGCCGTAGCGCTGGATCCAGCGGGTGCTGCGCTAGCGATAAATGAAGCGCTAACGATTGTGACGGCGGCTGCGGCTGCGGTTAACGTTGCTGTGCCAGCGGAAGCTGCGGCAGCGAATGCTGCGCTTACTATTGCGATTGCGGATGCTACGGATGTCGGTGCGACGCCGGGGGCTATTACTGCTGCTCAAGTTCTTCCTGTGGTACCTGCGGTTACTCTACAAGAGCCGGTTCAGTCTGTAGCTGGGCTCAGTATATCCGCTGCGGAATGGATTCCAGGCACGAGATGGGAGGTGCAAGGCAATGTGACGCAAGCTGATGGCTCAACTGATGCCGGCGCTTTCGTTATTGCTAATTTGGTCAAAGCCAACGGCGAACGGATCAAGATTGGTTCAGCGACTTGCCAGAATTTCGTGGCAGGGGGCCCGATACCGGGCTATGACATAGTCCACGATTCCCCCTTCAATCCAGTCACCCTCGCTAACGTGGACCTGGTTAACGACCACGTTGAGGTTATTGGGTCATCCTCGGATGGACAACAGACCTTTATTTCGAGAACTGCTATCAATCTTCCACCAGAGCCGATAGCTCATGTGGGAACTCAAGTTGTCATTGAGTCTGTTGAAATCATTGCTGATACTCGCCTGGTCATCCGTGGTTTTGCTTCGCTCAATGCTGGATCAGCAGCTGGAACGGCGGTGATTACCACCAATCAGAGCCAGCAGTCGTTTTCGGTGCCACTTACGGAACAACCTGATCCGCTGGCGGGTGGATTTGACTTCGATCTTCGACCCATTGTCGGTACTGGTGATTTCATCCACGGAGAGACTCTGACGGTGACCGTTGCAGGCGTTGGATCTACTAGCGTGCTGATTGACCTGACTCCTGAGACAGTCCTTGCCGTGGCGGTCGCAGACCCTGCTGTGATCACTGCGCTGGAAGCCACGGCTGCATTTGTTGCTGCGCAAGGTGCTGCGGATGTTGCTGCACAGGTAGCCGCTACTACGGGTACGCAGGCTGATATTACGGCTGCTGCCCAGGCTGCGACTGCCGCTGCTGTTGCGGGAAATGCTGCACTTGCGGTTACTGTTGTGACGCCAGAGCCAGTGGCTGCTCCTGCTGCTGCCCCTCCTGTTGTTGCTGCACTCACGGTAGCCGCAGCCGAATGGATTCAAGGGGATCGATGGATTGTGGAAGGCGATCTGACGCAAGCTGATGGCATAACAACTGATGTCGGCGCTTTCGTTATTGCGGAGTTGGTTAAAGCCGACGGCACCCGGATCGAGATTGGTCGAGCAACTGTCGATATTCTCCCGGTACCGGGCTTTGACATTGTCAATCGCCCCATTACTCCAGCCAGCCTGGATAACGTGGACGTAGCTAACGATACGGTTGAGGTTTCTGCGATCTCCAGCGATGGACTTGTACAATTTAGAAGCGTTGCTTTCATCAATGCTCCGCCAGCGCCACTACCTTTTGTGGGCACTGAAGTCGTTATTGAGGCTGTGGAAATCATTGCTGATAATCGCGTGATCATCCATGGTTTTGCTTCGCTCGATGGTGTGGCAGCAACTGGAACGGCGGTGATTACCACTGCCGGTGGCCTAGAGTTTCAAGCGCCACTTGATGTTGGTCCGAACCCGCCAGCGGGTGGGTTTGACTTCGTGCTTCGACCCATTGTCGGTAATGGCGGTTTCATCCAAGGCGAGACTGTCACGGTGACCGTTGCTGGATCTGGTTTCGCGACCACGTTGGTTGACCTGACGCCTGAGGCACCCATTGTCCCGGCAGTCGCAACTGATGCTGTGATTGCCACTCTGGAAGCCACGGTGGCAGGCCTGGCGGATGCTGCTGCTACTGCAGAGACTGCTGCGCTTCAGGCTGCTGCTGCGGAAGCAGATGCTACTGCTGCTGCTAATGCTGCTACTGCTGCTACTGCTACTGCTGCCGAGGCGAATGTGACTGACGCTGCTGCTATTGCTGCCGAGGCGAATGCGACTGCGGCTGCGACTGCTGCGACTGCTGAGGTTACTGCGGCTGCGGCTGCTACTGCTACTGCGGCTGCGGCTGCGCTTGCTCCCAGCGGTCCTGAGGCCGAAGCGAATGTTATTGCTGCTGCGCAGGCTGAGGTTGGTGCTGCGCAGACTGAGGTTGGTGCTGCGCAAGCTGCTGTTACTGCAGCTAGTGATGCCCCTGCTGTGCTAGCTGATGCGCAAGCGGCTGTGATTGAAGCTTCTGCGGTAGCTGAGAATGTTACTGCTGATCCTGCTGCTGCTGTCCTAAGGGCTAATGACGCGCTGGATGCTGCAGCTGCTACTGCTAATGATGCTGCAGTGACTGCCAATGAAGCGGCTGTGACTGCCAATGGTGCTGCTACGACCCTTCTTGCGGCTGCTAATGGGAATGCGCTTAATGCAGCTGCTGCTGCTGCTACTGCTGCTGCCACGGATGCCAGCAATACTGCTGCGACCGCGGCTGTTGCTTTAGCTGGTGCACCGGCTGATGATCCTAATAGAGCTACTTTGCTCGATGAAGTAGTTGCCGCGAATAATGCAGCTAATGAAGCAGGGAATGCTGCGCTTGTTGCTGCTTCAAATGCGGAAGCTGATGCTGTTGCTGTTCAAGCGAATGAAGCTGCTGCTGCGGCTGCCACGGCTGCTGCGGCAGCTAGTGCGAATGCAACGACCGCCAATCAGACGGCTGCGGTAGCGAATGCTGCTGTTGTCGAAGCTGCTGCAGCGGACCCTGGGGCTGCCCAGGCCGCTGCGGTTGCTGCTGCGCAAGCTACGCTGGCTGCTGCCGAAGCTGCTCTTCAAGATGCTGTAGCTGCGAATGATGCTGCGAACCTTCAGGCTGCCCAGGGTGATCTTGCTGCTGCGCAAGCTGCGCTGGAAGCTGCCGAAGAGGCGCTTGCTGTTGTTAACGACAATCCGGCGGCTGCGGCGCTTGCTGCGAATGTTGCTGTGGATGCTGCTGCTACGGCGGCTGTGAATGAAGCTGCGGCTGCTGCGGTAGCGGCTGAGGCTGCTGCGGTAGCGGCTGAGATTGCTACGGCGGCTGTGAATGAAGCTGCGGCTGCTGCGGCTGCTGCGGATGCTGCTGCTGCACAAGCTGCTGCTGCTGCACAAGCTGCTCTTGATGCACAAGCTGCTCTTGATGCACAAGCGGTTCTTGATGCACAAGCGGTTCTTGATGCACAAGCGGTTCTTGATGCACAAGCTGCTGCTGATGCCCAAGCTGCTGCACCTGGACCTACAATTGTGACGGTTGGCACTCAAAATGTAGACGCCGGAGGCCGCCTTAAGTTTGAGGGTACGGTCACTGCTGGTCTTCAGGTTAGTGCAGATCTCGCAGGCGTAGCCTGCGAGACTGATAACCGTGGAAGATTCAAGTGCGAGGGTCGAGGCCTGCCGGCTGGAGAAGTTGTTAGGTTCACCGCACAGTGAGATAGATCCCTGGAAAGGGATGGTATAAATTAACGCTCTTATGAAACGAGCTGCAATTTATCTGGGACTGATAGCATTAGTAAGCGGTTCTGCTCTGGCTCTGGCTGGGGCAGAGCCAGAACCAGGGCCAGAGCCAGGGATCAGTTACAAGCTGCTTCATCGATATCCACATGATCGAAGCAGCTTTACCCAGGGTTTGGAAATACACCGCTCCATGCTGTACGAAAGTACAGGCCTTTATGGCAAGTCGACCATCAGGTACTACCCACCAGACACCCCTGCTGATATGACACTTCACCGACTGACGCCAGATCGATTCGGCGAGGGACTAACCCTGTTGAACGACAAGCTCTATCAACTGAGCTGGAGATCCGGCGACGTCTTCGTTTATGATCCAGATAGTTTGTCCCCGGTTGGAAAGTTCTCAATCGACACCGACGGTTGGGGTCTAACCAACAACGGTTCTGAGTTGATCTATAGCGACGGCAGCGACACATTGTTTTTTCTGGACGCAACCACGCACACGGTGATTCACACGGTGACGGTCAGGTACAATGGTAACCCTCTGAAATCTCTCAATGAACTTGAGTGGATAGATGGGTTGATTTTCGCCAACGTATTACCCACCGACACGATTGTTATCATTGACCCTTCTAGCGGTTCGGTGGTCGACTCTCTGGATATTGGCAGGCTCTATCCCCGGAGTATGCGGCCCGGCTTGCAGGACATAGCCAACGGTATCGCCTGGGATCGCGAGGCTCGAGAGCTTCTGGTGACCGGTAAGAACTGGCCATGGCTTTACCGGTTGAAACTGTTCAACAAACCACAAAAAGACAGCCACTGATGGCAGCAGGTAGCGTGGGAGCGCGATTCAGATTTTTAGCAATAGTCCCCAGAGACAAGCCGGTTGATAGTCCCCTGATATTTTTTCGCGCGCGATTAACTGCAGGGATGTCGCCTGCCGTTAATCGACAGTGATTCCACAGGCCTCGTTTTTTTATTGAATGTTCACTGATTCGAGTGAACTTTGGGGCCCGTCTAGGGTACTATTAGTAGAACCTGAAACGGGAAATTAGTAGACCCTGGAACAGGAAATCACAACATGGAGATCTGTCCTGCAATGCTTACCAATCGATACCTGGCGCTAGCCTTAATTCTTGGCTCGCTGATGATTTCTCCAAGCGTGTTTTCGGTCACGTTCGATCAGGTCCAGTCTGATATTTTCGACGCAAGTTGTGCTTCTTCCTCATGCCATGGAGGCGCGAGAACTCCGACACTGACCTCGGGACAGAGCTTCGCGAATATTGTCAATGTAGCGTCTACCCAGGGGACCGATTATGTAGAGCCCGGTGACCCTGACCAGAGCTACATCATGAATAAGGTTTTGGGTACAGGTTCCGGTGGCCAAATGCCCCCTAGTGGTGCGCTGAGCGACGCTAAAATCCAACTGCTCAGGGATTGGATTGCACAGGGAGCTTCAAGTGGGTTGTATCTTGGCCGGTCCTACCATATGACCAATACCCAAAGTCCAAACCTGTCGGAAACCCAGATCATCAATTCTTCAGG
>ENA-OREN01005386-OREN01005386.1-marine-metagenome-genome-assembly--contig:-NODE-5386-length-10632-cov-5.843581_pt1 | contig 10632 bp, 10 predicted proteins | sample MGYA00248624_ERZ508555 | MGnify/ENA primary metagenome ERZ508555 (study PRJEB26222, sample SAMN06267773) | marine metagenome | isolation source: Saanich Inlet, British Columbia, Canada | place...
TAACGATTTTTTAAATAATCAATCTGAGATATGTGCATATTTTCATCCGGTGTTGGATACTCACCAACACAATGAAGGATGGCAAAATCCTTTTTTCGATGTGTCAAATAACTTATTACTTGATCAGTTGTTTTAATAGAAGCTCCGGCAGTTGATGCAATAATTGGTTTATCAGTTTGGCAAATTCTATCTAAAAGAGGCCAGTCACCAAATGAACAGCTGGGGATTTTAATAAAATCCAAGTCTTGAGATTCAATTATATCCACTGATTTTTCATCAAATGGAGTAGCCATAGTCAAAAAACCTTGATTACGTATTTCTTTAACTAAAGTATCAAGATCACTCCGTGTCAAACGAGTTTCAGAAAAACGCTTTATGTATGGAACATCATCACGCCCCTTCATATCAGGATGAATAAATGAGTCTAACTCTCGATATTGAAGCTTAAATGCAAAAGAAAAAGGGTATTTCTTACATATCTCACCAAATGTTTTAATTATATGAAGCCCATGATCCAAATCACCCATATGATTATTTGCCATCTCAAGTGTATATAAATCTGCCGGTATTTTACTATTCATTTATTTTCTCCAAAAAAAAATTCTATTTCAGTTGCAACATACTCTAACATTTCTTGTGAAATTTCAGGATAGATGCCTAACCATAGTGTTTTATTCATTGTAATATCGGTATTTGTTAATTTACCGAAAATACGATATTTAACATCATTAAAATACGGCTGTTTTACTAAATTTCCCGCAAATAGTAGCCTCGTTCCAATCTTTTTCTTATCTAAGTATTTAATAAATTCAACTCTGTCAATGTTTTCTTTCAATGTTATTGGGAAACCAAACCATGATGGAGTTGAATTTTCTGTTGCTTGTGGTAAATCAATAAACTCAGTCAATTTACTTAATTTATTTTTTAGATAAACAAAGTTTTTATTACGTTTTTGAATAAATTCTGGCAAGCGTTCGAGTTGAGCAAGGCCACAAGCTGCTTGCATATCGCTTATTTTAAGATTATAACCGAGATGTGAATAGGTATATTTATGGTCATACCCTTTTGGTAAATCGCCTAATTGTTGCTCAAAACGCTTCTCACAAGTATTATCGCAACCTGGATCGCAATAACAATCCCTGCCCCAATCCCTAAATGATTCAGCAATGGTTATTAATTCTGAATTATTCGTAAATACTGCGCCACCTTCACCCATCGTGATATGGTGTGCTGGATAGAAACTACAAGTAGCAATATCACCAAATGTACCGACATGCTGATCGTTGTATTTTGCACCCAAGGCATCACAACAATCTTCAACTAGCCAAAGGTTATATTTGTTACACAATTCTTTTACTTTTCCAAGATTGTATGGGTTACCCAAAGTATGGGCAAGCATAATGGCCTTAGTCTTTGTCGATATAGCCGCTTCAATTAAATCGACATTGATATTGTGAGTTTGTAGATTAACATCAACAAATACTGGAATGGCGCCAAATTGAACAATCGGGTTAACTGTTGTAGGAAAACCTGCGGCAACACCAATCACTTCGTCACCTTTTTTAATAGCTCTGTCACCTAATTTTGGAGAAGTTAAAGTAGCAAAGGCAACCAAATTAGCAGATGAGCCTGAATTAACCGTAATTAGGTGTTTGATACCGATAAACTCAGACAATTTTTTTTCAAATTTTCTATTGAAACGTCCAGTAGTCAACCATCCATCTAGCGATGCGTCCACCATATATTGTAGTTCGGTAGCGCCCATCACTTTACCCGATGGTGGTACAACACTTCTACCTGGTTTAAATGTTTTTTCTGTATATTTTAGATCTGCAAACTCCTGCACAAGCCCTGTGATTTCTAACCTTAATTCTTCAGTGGTTTTCATTATTCATATCTTTCGTATATTCTTCAATTTCTGCTAGACATATAGTCTGCATATCTTCCTTATCAAGCCAAGCCTTATGCCAGCTAATAATTTTTTCTAATGCATAGCTTAATCCCCAAATAGGCTTCCAATTAAGCCTTGACTCGGATTTTACAATATCTAGCTTTAAAAATCCCGCCTCATGAGGGCTGGAATTAGTATCAAGCTGCCAACTGGAATTGGGCCATTTTTCGATCATTTTGTCTAAGATCCATTCTACTGGCTTAACATCTTTCTCATTTGGTCCAAAATTCCAACCCTCTGCATATTCTTTTTGATTTTCATAAAGCTTCTGCGCCAAAATCAAATACCCTGATAATGGTTCTAAAACATGCTGCCACGGTCGTGTTGCTTTTGGATTGCGAATAACAACAGGCTTGCTCTTTTCAAACGACCTTATAATATCTGGAATTAATCTATCATCTGCCCAATCACCACCACCAATCACATTGCCTGCTCTTACTGAAGCTAAACCTACACCTTGATCTTGTAAAAAAGAACGCCTATAAGCTGAGGTAACTAATTCGGCACATCCTTTACTACTACTATAGGGATCATATCCCCCCATGGGATCGTCTTCTTTATAACCCTCAGAACGTCCATCATTTTCATAGCATTTATCAGTGGTAATATTGACAATTGCTTTTAAATTAATACAACTGCGTGAAGCCTCCAACACTTTAGCCGTACCAACAACATTCACTTCATAAGTTTCGATTGGTGAACCATATGAGCGCCTAACCAAAGGCTGTGCAGCCATATGTATTAAAATGTCTGGATCAAACTCGAACATGCTTTTATAAAGTGCTTTCTGATCCCTAATATCACCAATTTGTGACTCAATTATCGATTCAATTTTTGCCTCATTAAACAATGATGGCGATGTAGGTGGTTCAAGTGCATATCCTTTGACTATTCCACCTAAAGAAGATATCCACAAAGAAATCCAGCTACCTTTAAACCCAGTATGCCCTGTTATAAAAACACGTTTTCCTTTCCAGAATGATTGATCAATCACTCTTAAATTACCAAGTTTTCCATGGTGCTTTTTTAGACCTCCAAAGGTCTTCCAAATATTTTTTATCACGCAAAGTGTCCATTGGTTGCCAGAATCCATTATGTTCAAAAGCTGACATCTGATCTTGTTGTGCCAGGGACTCCATAGGCTGTTGTTCCCAAAAAATATAATCACCTTCAATAAAATCGATTACCTTAGGGGAAAGAACAAAAAACCCTCCATTTATCCTTCCTCCATCACCCTTTGGCTTTTCTTTAAAAGTATGAACTTTCTCATTTTTTATATCGAGCGCACCAAAACGCCCAGGTGGGTAAACAGACGCAAGTGTAGCTAATGTATTTTTCTGCTTATGAAATTTAATAAGTTTTTTAATGTCAATATCACTAACCCCATCTCCATAAGTTAAACAGAATGCCTCTTCATCTTTAACATACGCCTCTATTCTTTTTAATCGTCCGCCAGTCATAGTATCTTCACCAGTATCAACAAGAGTAACTGTCCATGGCTCTGCCCGTTTACAATGTACTTTCATTTTATTGGCTTTCATACAAAAGGTTACATCTGACTGATGAAGAAAATAATTAGCAAAATACTCCTTGATAACATAGCCTTTATATCCACAACAAATTATAAAATCATTAATGCCATGCGTAGAGTACATTTTCATAATATGCCACAAAATTGGCTTCCCGCCAATTTGAATCATTGGCTTAGGGATAGTATCAGTTTCTTCACTGATTCGAGTACCAAGACCTCCAGCTAAAATTACTACTTTCATATTATCTGTCATTAAACAAAAAATGGGGTTTAAGTAAATTTAGACGAATTTTTTACAAATATTCCAAGCAAAGTTTTGCTTGCGATTATCAAATCTAAACTCACATTCTTTTAGATGTAAATTAAACACTTTTTATCCATATCTTTAAACCTCACTATTTTTGTTTTGATATAAAGTGAGACCTTTGAACAATTCAAAAATTTAATCATTTTTTTTATTTTTTACCCTTTTGCTACTCATGGGGCGCAATAATCCCTTAAGTCTTTCAATCGCTGTATTTTTTTAAAAATATTCATTCCAGTTTTAAGATTATGACTCATGGCAATCAGTTGTGCTCTGGTATTGTCTCTCTCTAGCCCTAAGTGCCTTGCCTTGCCTAGTCCGTGATGTTGCTTGAGCAGTCCAAAGGCTCTCTCAACAATATAGCGAATGGAGGAGCGTTGCTTATTATCTTGTTTTTGTTGTTGAGTTAATGGCTTGTTTCTATAGGCTCTATGTAGGATTTTATTGTTTTGTTTGCCAAGCTTCTTGCCATTCAGTTTATTGGCATAGGCACTGTCAGCATAAACCTCACCCACTGTCTTTAGTTTGTCTTTAGTCTCACTCCAGTTGATGATGTTGTGCACACCATCCAACTCCGATAGAGATTTATGCTCAATAACAAGGGCATCCGCTAGTGCACCTCTCAAGAGGGTATTAAACAGAAAGGTTTGTTGAGCGTTCTTCCAAGACATTTTTTTATATTTTATGGTTGTTTTTAGATGGCTTCTATTTTACAGAATTGGTATAATTTGGGTTGATTTATGCAAAGCTCTCAAAGAGTATTATAACTAATTTAATTTTTATTATAATACACCTTATATAAAATCTATTAATGTTAGATTGATAAATTCTTATATATTTGAATAATATTTTCGGCGTGCTTGTGTGCAGAATATTTTATATAAGCAGTATCATTTGCCTTATTTATTATTTCATAATTAGACTCACTGTTATTAAAAAATATTTCACATTTATCAATAAAATCATCAACATTATTATGATCGTATAATCTTCCAGTTACTTCATTATTAATAATCTCAGAGTGTCCCCCACCTCTAGCAGCCAATATAGGGGTTTTCTGTATCATAGCTTCTACTAACGTTCTGCCAAATGGTTCTTTATTACTTGGTGCAATCATTAGGTCAAAAGCAGAGATTACACGATCTGGTTCAGAGTTAAATCCTGCAAAGGTAACAATATTTTTTACCTCTAATTTATGCGTTAATTTCTTTAAGCTATCCAAATATTTATTGTCACCATCGCCAACTATTATTAAATGTATATGTAAATTACTTTTCTTTATGTATTTTGAAAAACAATAAATAAGAAAATCTACATTCTTCCAATCTACAAGACGTCCAATATAACCGAACAGGATAGAATCTTTCGGTATATCATAAAGCTCATTAATCCACTTTCTTGACTTTTCTCGTTTATAAATATTATCAATATTAAATGGATTCATAACCAATGTTTTCTTTTGATTTGGTATGTTAATAGGCAATGATTCATGAACATACCTAGAAATTGTTATGAAATGATTAGCCAATAAAATAGAAATTCTCCATAACGGTGAAGGTGACATTAAAGACCTCTGGTGCCATAAGTAAGATGCGCCTGATAATCTAGTAGGTAACGACCATGTAAGATTTATTCGTAAATCATTACCATGCACAATATCTATTTTATTTTTACGTATAAATTTACGTAATTTAAAAAAAAGAAATGCAATACTAAAAAATATTCTTAAAAGTGAAGGGGAATCGCCAGCTAAACTCTTAATAGGAATATACTCATATTGTATATTAAGACTGTCTAGCATGTCAGATAGTGCACCTATTTTATGCAAAACAAAAATAGGTGTTATGGATCTATCTATTAGCATGGAATACAATTCCAAAATGGAGCGATGGCTACCACCAATAGAATCACCTACAAACGGATATAATACCTTCATAAAAGGTGATTTATTCAAGAATTTTCATGTAACTAAATTAAACACTTGGTTAGGATATTTATAATATATAGCCTTCGACAAAATAATCATTTTTTTAAACCAAGAGATGAAAACTTAATACCATGAGAATTCAAATATTTTTCAGACTCCCAGGATATATAATTCCTTTGACCTCTCCTGTCAAAAAGAACCTTTAAATAAGGGAATGTGGAACTTCTTCTTGTTGTATCCATCCAATAGTAAAAGGTATTTTTCTCAAACTGATGCCACTTTTTTTTTCCTAATGGTGCTAGTAACCCCTTAAAAAACAACCTTATAAAGCTTAGCCATATCATATCTATCTTTTTTTTATTAATTGGTATATCTTTCCACACACCACCCCAGTTATTCTCTATTAAACACTTAGTATATAGGCTTTGATTTTTTTTGTACTGCAGAGGAACTTTTTCCCAAAAATTTAACATTTGCTCGCTCCATAAAGGAAGCATCCAATCAAATCCATGATAATCGTAAACCTCTTGACCCTTTATAACATATTTACTCTGCCTTTCGATAGCCTCGATAGTCTCAAAAATACCATGGATATGCTTATTATGCATAGGAATTTTCCTATCTTTTGACAATAGCATAAGTTCATTAACTATTTTGCTATAGTTGTTGTGACTCAGGAGTGATTTCCACAGACCAAAATGTTTATTAATGAATTGAATAAAAGATAATTCTAGCAATTCATCATAACTATAGTCCGATTTTTTAAAGGCTGTTATTTGGCTAGGTATGTGCGCACCTGAAATAAAATCTCCAGACATGCCGTTTACAAATATGGCATCTTTTGAAACTATTGAATTTGATTTAAGAATATCCACAACAGCAATCTCGCGTCCAAATGATATTCCATAATAACCATCAAAATCATCTAAAAAATTCTTATATTTATCTGCCGTGAAATAATCTCTAACTTTTTTTGTAGTTAATTCTACATGGTGCCAATCAAAACCTAGTTTATCTGCAATTGCTTTACTAGCTTTAGCTTCAAAATTATCCTTCCTACCATATGCAAAACACAATACATTGTTTTTTCCTAAATATTTTAACCCACTAGCAATAAGCCTAGAATCATTGCCAGCACTTAATGGTATAGCAATTTGCCTCCCTTTGGATTTTTTAATCACATCTTGCAATGACGAAATTATTGATTCAGTAAATTCTTTTTTTAAGGTTTTATCACTTGTATCATGTACTTTCCACGGTGCATATGTATAATAATATTTTCTTTTTATTTTTTTATTTTTTTTAAAAAATAAAAATTCACCTGCGGTTAATTGAAATAAATTAGTGTATAGAGTTTTTCGCCCAACTGAATATCCTGACATGGCAATCTCTAAGGATGCCTGCATATCAATATTTTCTGAAATAAGCGAAGATTTTTCTTTGAGTAGTGGTGCATAATTCCCTATTGAAAAATTATGCTGATTTTCAATATAAAACAAAGGAATACTCCTGACTTTATCTACCGACATAAACACGCATTTATCAGTAATAACTACAATAGCAAAATTACCCCTTAAACTAGAAACTAATTGATGGAAAAATTTCTCCTGTATGCAATCAAAATTATTCTCTATATATTCAGCAATACGTAATCTAAGTTTAGACTCTACTTCATTGAATAGATGCCCTTTAAACCATATTGTTACACTTTTGTATATATAACTATGCCACCCATATTTATCCCTCATACAAACTGAGACGGTAGTAGCACTACTATTTAACAATGTTGCACCCAAACACAGCCTTGATTAATAACGGCAATATTGTGTTTTAGATCAACATATGAATTGTATAATTCATTATTTATAGTAACAAGATGGTATTCAGATTCATCCAACTCTACATCTGGAAAATATTTACAATAGTCATTTATATTCATAACATGCTGGTGAGAATATTCTGAAATCGAAATACGTATAGCACCAATATTGCAATGAAGTCTAATCCATGGATCTAATGGCTTGCCATCATCACGCGCTAAATTACTAAAATCTGAAAAACTTATTTTAGCGTATTCTTCTTTATATCTAAGTGGCGGCCTTAAAGGAATAATTAGTTTTTTATTGTTATTTAAAGATAAGGTTTTCATAAGCTCAATCAGTTTTCCCGCATATCCCATTCTTCGATAATTATGTTGAACGCGTGCGAACAATGCTACATTTGTATTTTTATTACCTATATTATTAGATCTACATGTAGAATCAGACCACCCTGTTGGCAAATCATCAATTGACCCATCCCAATTTATACAGCACATAACCCCATGCCCAATAAGCTCATGACCCTCATATAAAACAATCCAATCCATGTGTATTTTGTCAAAACAATACTCACCTAACCTAAACTGTCTAAATACTGACAACTTATCTTGGTTGGCATACATATCATATAATAATTTTGAAAATTTAGAAAACACCCCTTTTGCTTTCATTATCATCAAAAACTGTGGTAGTGTCTTATTTTTATACAATATGTGATTTACCATATATTAACCCCATGCAGTAGAAAAGTAATACCATAAATTACCACAATGGATAGATATCATCATTTTCATCATTTTCATCATTTTCATCATTTTCATCATTAGGTTTTTTACTTAGTGGAAATAAAAAACTCCATAATGACATTATTTTACCAATAAGTATTAAAAACTTCTCAAGCATTGACCGTACTCCTTATATTGATACAACATTATATTCATATTTTTAACTGTTCTCTTATATACATAGACATGAGATTATAACCCAAAATATTAGGGTGCTTTCCATCTGTGTGTAACAACTTACTAGTGACATCTGAATATTTATAACCTTTTCTTTTCAAATATTTCGACCAAGCAGTAGTCATGCCATGATTAATATTACTATAATAATTTATTTTTGAATACTCATTCTTATCAAAATACTGTGAATCAAATTTTGCAGAGTTTATATTTGTCCGTCCAGGAATAATAGGGTTTGCAAAAATATGGATTTTAATATTATTTTTTATTGCAATTTCATCCAATTGCCCCATACATGTATCTAATATATATTTTCTATAATGAAAATCATCTCCACTTTTTCCAGCCATTGACTGCCTAAATTTTTTAATAAAAAACGATTTAACTTTATACCCCAATGCTCCATTCATTATTTTAGCGATAAACCTAATAAATAATAAAACATTGTGATTATTTTTACCACTTAATTTTCTATATACCTTTAGTAATGACTCACTCAAATTATTAGATTCGATCAATTTATATCCAAATAATGATTGAATAATTACAGGTCTTGACAAGACATGATTAAAAAGACGTCTACCCACCATATCGACATGCACACTATCATATAAAATTATCATGTCACCATTACTATTAAACTTTGACTCTTGTTTTATTCTTCTAACAATTTGTAATAGACTGTACCCACTTACACCTATTGAGGCAACACTAGAAGTATGCTCAGACAAAAATCCAGCTACTGTATACTTCCAATTATAAAAAAAACCTTCAGCCCACGATCCTCCAGCCAACATTAATCTATACTGATCATGTATACTATTCTTTCCTACAATTCTTCCTCGACTATCTGTAACTAACTTTCTGCATATTCCATTGTACTCCTGGACAAGACAAAGATTAGCTTTAGTCCTATACCCGAGATCCTTATCTACACAATAAATTGACCCTTTACTCATTATTATTGGCCTTAGAAAAAATCAAACTAAATTTCAATATTTTATACATTGCTGCGGAAAATACTCTTGTATTTCCTTTATGGAGTTCTGATCTTCATATTTTTTCCATAAACCAATGCTTTTAATTGCCTTTAAAGGGTCAAAAAATTCCATTGATTTATCATGAGTGTATCTATCTCCTAAAAATAAATTTATTTTTTTTAAGGTTGGCTTGTAGTCCAATACAATGTCCTCAAAATTAATCCTTAAAATATTTTTTTTATCATAGATATCTTCTTGATGGCTTCTTAATAACTTGTGCCACTTAATATATTTATTCACAGAGGTATTATTAGATAACTCATAGCCTATTAACTTCCTTCTTTTTATTAAATTAACATATATATCACGAGGATCTCTATCTACAATTATCACTTTCATTGAATCAAATAATTTCATTGCATTATTAATGTTTAATACAGGAATAGCTTGATCTAAAACCACAGTGTCAATTTCATTTTTTTTGCAGAAGTTATTAAATATATTTTCTATATACAATTTAGTTTCATATATAAATTTATCATTTGTTGGTTTTGATATTCTCATTATTCCAGTATTATTATAAATACCGAATTTACTCTTCAATTTGTTGAAAAATAAACCTGTATTGCTTGATCTATATCTATGTACTGAACTATCTCCAACATAAGTCAAGTCTGTAATACTTTCTATGTAATCACAACTTATTTTGTAAAAATCTGATGATAACAACTCATTATAATTAGATGCTGGGCCACTTACTAAAGACCCTTTTCTGGATAAGATCTTGCAAAACCATAAAAAATCACGGATAGCGACATCATGCCTTATAAACTCCCAATTATGCATTAAAGAATTTTGCAGATCAATCAATCCAAAAGGATCTTTTATTAACCTAAACTCTTTGCCTATACTATCACATCGAGTAAACTCTTTTAATATAGACACATAAGCGCTGGAACCAGTCCAGCCATAACCACAAACAGAAACAAAATTCAATATATCTACTCCTTCATATATTTTCACAAATAATTTAGTCGCACTATATAACAAAAACTAATGCCATTTAATGAGACACTTACCCCCAAAAAAACCTCTGACAACTTTTTAAAATTTCTTATATAGAACATCCTAAGAAGCCTTCTTCTTATTCTGGTTCA
>ENA-OREN01005387-OREN01005387.1-marine-metagenome-genome-assembly--contig:-NODE-5387-length-10631-cov-2.872939_pt1 | contig 10631 bp, 9 predicted proteins | sample MGYA00248624_ERZ508555 | MGnify/ENA primary metagenome ERZ508555 (study PRJEB26222, sample SAMN06267773) | marine metagenome | isolation source: Saanich Inlet, British Columbia, Canada | place...
CCGCCAGCGCCAACAGGGCCAACAACACCAGCAAGGCATAGCCACGGCGGCGCAGCACCCAGGCGGCGCACAGCAGGACGACGAACGCAGCCGGCCCGGCATACCACGGCGGCTCTACCGGCAGAACAAAATAGAGTGCGATGCCCAGGGCCAGCAGCACCGGCAGCCATAGCGGCCAGCGCTCCCGCTCGCCTAGAAAGGCATCCGCGAAAGCTGTTGCGAGGCGGGCCGTTGGCCTCCGCCAATATGATGTGATAGATAACGCCACCCGTTATCATAGGCCCACATTCCGGAACTCCAAAGCATGTCAGTGATCACACGTTTCGCCCCCTCGCCCACCGGCTTTTTGCATATTGGCGGGGCCCGCACGGCGTTGTTTAACTGGCTGTTCGCCAGACACCACGGCGGCCATATGCTGCTGCGTATCGAGGATACGGACCGGGCGCGTTCCACGGACGAGGCGGTGACGGCGATCCACGAAGGTTTGCACTGGCTGGGCCTGGATTGGCAGGGGGAGCCGATCTCGCAATTCGCCCGCGCCGGGCGCCATGCGGAGGTGGCCCGGCAACTGCTGGCCGAGGGCAAGGCCTATCAATGTTATTGCACACGGGAAGAACTGGCCGAACTGATGGTTGGTCGTCAGGTTTTGCTGCGGGTGGAGAAATCCGCCGCCGATCCGGGCGATGTTGTTTTGCATGCCGATGGCTTGAGCCTGATCGATGACGCCGGCGTCCTCCGCCTGGACGGGGTCAGCCTGGATTTGCGGGCGGGCGAGATCGTTGGCATCGCCGGTGTGACCGGCAATGGGCAAAGCGAATTGCTGGAGGTGCTGTCGGGCATCCGGCCACCCAGCCGGGGCCGTTTGTCCGTCCATGACCGCGTGATCGATCATGATCATCCCTGCGAGCCGGAGGAAATGCGCGACCTGAACCTGGCCCATGTGCCCGAGGATCGACAGCGCATGGGCATGATCTCTGCCTTCGCGGCCTGGGAAACGGCGATATTGGGCTATCATCGTGATCCCGCCTATACGGGGCCCATCTTGTTGAAGACCGACGCCATCGTCGAAGACACGGACGGCAAGATGGATCGCTTTGATGTGCGGCCTGCAAACCCGCAACTAACCTCTGACAGTTTTTCAGGTGGCAACCAACAGAAACTGGTCCTGGCGCGGGAGATAGAACGGCGGCCGGATATCCTATTGGTGGGTCAGCCCACACGTGGCGTTGATATCGGGGCGATTGAGTTTATTCACCGGCAATTGATCGAGATGCGGCATGCGGGTTGCGCCGTGCTTTTGGTCTCTGTGGAGTTGGAGGAGATTTTGTCCCTGAGCGACCGCATCCTGGTGATGTTTGAAGGGCGGATTGTCGGTGAAGTTGCGGCAGCGGATGCGGATGCGCAAATGATTGGCCTGATGATGGCCAATGCGCACGAAACAGAAAATGCCGCCGCAAATGGCTAACGGGTCAGCCAAACTGCCCACCTGGGTCGACATTGGGCTGCTGCCTTTGATCAATGTGGCCCTGGCCTTTGTCGTTTCAGGCCTGTTGATTGCAACCCTGGGCCAGGATCCGTTTGAGGCGACCTGGATCATGCTGCGGGGTGCCTTCGGATACGAGGAAAGCCTGGGCTATACTTTTTACTACACCACCAATTTCATCTTCACAGGCCTGGCCGTGGCCGTGGCCTTCCATGGCGGGCTGTTTAATATTGGCGGCGAAGGACAGGCCTACATCGGCGGGTTGGGAGTGGCTATTGCCTGCCTGGCCCTGGATCAATATCTGCCGTTTGGCTTGTTGCTGCCGATCTGTGTTCTGGCCGCAGCCCTGTTCGGGGCCGGGTGGGCCTTTATTCCCGCCTATCTGCAGGCCAAGCGCGGCAGCCATGTCGTCATCACCACCATCATGTTCAATTTCATCGCGGCTTCGTTGATGGTTTATCTGTTGGTCAACGTGGTCATCAAGCCGGGACAGATGTCGCCGGAAAGCCGGGAATTCGCTTCCTCTGCCTGGCTGCCTTATATGCACGAGGCCCTGGCCTGGTTCGGATGGGAGGTCGCGCAATCGCCCCTGAACCTGTCCCTGATCGGGGCCCTGGTCTGTTGCGTCCTGGTCTGGGGACTGATCTGGCATACCCGCTGGGGATACGAGATCCGGGCCGTGGGGGCCAATGCGGAGGCGGCGGTTTACGCGGGGATTTCGCCTTCGAAGATCATCATTCTGGCCATGTGTATATCGGGGGCCTTGTCGGGCTTTGTGGGCATCAACGAATTGATGGGGGTACAGCACCGCCTGTTGCTGGATTTTGCCGCCGGCTATGGCTTCACCGGTATTGCGGTGTCGTTGATGGGACGCAATCATCCCGTTGGCATCATTCTGGCCGGTTTGCTGTTTGGGGCCCTGTATCAGGGCGGGGCTGAATTGGCGTTTGAGAATTCCGCCTTTTCCCCGGATCTGATCGTTGTGATCCAGGGCCTGGTGGTGCTGTTCTCTGGTGCCTTGAGTTACATGCTGCGCGGACCTATGGAGCGTCTGTATCTGCGCCTTCGCCCGCCCCCTCCCCCTCCCATAGCCTCGGTGGAGGCGTAGGTGATGGGGGAAGATTTCCTGCTGATCATCCTGACCTTTGACGCCACCATCCGGGTTTCCGTGCCGTTGATCCTGGCCGCCCTGGCTGGTTTGATTGTGGAGCGGTCCGGCGTCATCGATATTGGCCTGGAAGGTAAAATGCTGGCCTCTGCCTTTGCCGCTGCTGCCACTGCTTACACAACAAATTCCGCCTGGCTGGGTCTGGGGGCGGGCGTTGTGGCATCGGTCCTGTTGGCGCTGTTGCATGGCTTTGCCTGCATTACCCATCGGGGCAATCAGATCGTCAGCGGCGTCGCCATCAATATTCTGGTTTCCGGCCTGACCGTATTGTTGGGCGTCTCCTGGTTTTCTCTTGGCGGGCAGACCCCGCCCCTGACCGGGGATGCCCGTTTTAATTCTTTGACCTTTCCAGGGGCCGAGGCGGTGCGCGATGTGCCCGTGCTGGGCCCGATCTATAGCGAATTGCTCTCCGGCCATAACATTCTGGTCTATCTGGCCTTCCTGACCGTGCCCATGGTCTGGTGGCTGATCTATCGCACCCGCTTCGGTCTGCGCCTGCGTGCTACGGGAGAGAACCCGGCGGCGGTGGACACGGCGGGCATTTCCGTAATCCGCATGCGTTATCTGGCCCTGATCCTGTGCGGCATATTGTGCGGTATTGCCGGCAGCTATTTCTCCACCGGTCATGGCGCGGGTTTTCTCCGTGAGATGACCGCCGGTAAGGGCTTCATTGCGCTAGCCGCTATGATCTTCGGCAAATGGCGACCGGTCCCGGTTTTGTTCGCCTGTCTGTTGTTTGGTTTTCTCGATGCCATTGCCATTCGCTTGCAAGGCGTGGAAATTCCCATAATTGGGGAAATGCCGGTACAATTTATCCAGGCCCTGCCCTATATTCTAACTGTTGTGCTGTTGGCCGGTTTCATTGGCCGGGCCATTGCGCCCAAAGCCTCCGGCATCCCGTACGTGAAGGAGCATTAAGCGTGACGGATGAATTGTTTGCTGCCGCCTGTGCTGCCCGTGACAGGGCGCATGCGCCTTATTCCAAGTTCAAGGTGGGTGCCGCCATAGTTGGAGAAAGTGGTCGGATCTTCACAGGCTGCAATGTGGAAAACGCCGCCTATCCAGAAGGCTGGTGCGCCGAAACCTCCGCCATCGCGGCTTTGGTTATGGCGGGCGACACAAAAATCATCGAGGTTTTGGTTGTCGGCATCAGCCCTGAGCCCGTCACGCCCTGTGGCGGTTGCCGTCAGCGCATTCGTGAATTCGCCACACCGACGACAACAATTCATATTGCCGCCCCTGACGGCGTGCAACAAAGCATGACCCTGGCGGATTTGCTGCCGCAATCCTTCGGGCCGGATAATTTGTCATGATAGCGCGCGATGTTATCCAACAGCGGCAACCGGGCTTCCAACCACGGGTCGGGGTGATCCTGGGAAGCGGTCTGGGTGGCCCGGGAGGTTTGGCCGACCAATTGAACCAGACCGCGTCAATTTCTTATGACGAACTGCCGGGTTTCCCAAAAGCCGGGGTCAGCGGCCATCAAGGGGTATTGCGGTTGGCCCATGCGGGAGGCACCCCGGTCGCACTGCTACAGGGCCGGGCCCATCTGTACGAAGATGGCCGGGCCGATGCCATGGCAATCCCTGTGCGCACATTGGCGGAACTGGGATGCGAGGCATTGGTGGTGACCAATGCAGCCGGTGGCCTGGATGATGACATGCAGCCCGGCAGCATTATGTTGATGACCGACCACATAAATTTCACCGGCCAGTCCCCTCTGTTCGGTAGCCTGGGCGATGATCGCTTTGTTGATATGAGCGCGGCTTATGATGTGGAGCTGCGACAGCGCATTTTGGCCCTGGCAAAAGGTATGGATGTGGACTTGCACCAAGGCGTCTATGGCTGGTTTGCGGGACCTAACTTCGAAACACCAGCCGAAGTGCGCGCCGCCGGTATTCTGGGGGCCAATGCGGTTGGCATGTCCACGGTACCGGAGGTGATCCTGGCCCGCCATGCAGGGCTACGGGTTGCGGGCCTGTCCATCATCACCAATCGGGCAGCGGGGTTGAGCGATACGCCCCTTAGTCATGCCCAGACGAAAACCAACGCCGCCCTGGCAACGGACAATGTGCAACGCCTGTTGACGGCCTTCCTGACGGGGTACGGGACATGAGCCTGCTGCCCCAGGAAATCATCCGCCGCAAACGCGATGGTGAGGCGCTATCGGCGGCGGAGATCAAATTTATGGTCGCGGGCCTGACCGACCGCTCTATCGGGGATGGTCAGATGGCTGCTTTTGCCATGGCGGTGTTTTTCCAAGGCATGACCATGGACGAACGTATCACCCTGACCCAGGCCATGACCCAGTCCGGTAAGATCATCGATTGGTCCGGTCTGAACCTGTCCGGCCCTGTGGTGGATAAACATTCAACAGGCGGCGTGGGGGATAAAATCAGCCTGATGCTGGCACCAATTGTTGCTGCCTGTGGTGGCTTCGTGCCCATGATATCCGGGCGGGGCCTGGGCCATACGGGCGGCACCTTGGATAAACTGGACAGCATTCCCGGCTACAACAGCACGCCCGGTATGGCCTTGTTTCAAGATACGGTGCAATCCGTGGGCTGTGCCATCATCGGGCAGACCGGCGATCTGGCACCCGCCGATGGCCGACTCTATTCCATTCGTGATGTCACGGCGACGGTGGAATCCATCCCCCTGATCACCGCGTCCATTCTGTCAAAAAAACTGGCCGCCGGTTTGGACGCTCTGGTGATGGACGTCAAGACCGGCAGCGGTGCCTTTGCCGCCGAACGTGATATGGCCCTGGCGCTGGCGGAAAGCATCTGTACAGTCGCGGCCGGTGCCGGGTTACCGACCCGGGCCCTGATTACCGATATGGGCCAGGTGCTTGGCCGCAATGTCGGCAATGCCCTCGAGGTGGCGGAGGCGGTAACATTCCTGCAAAACGATAATCCGGAACCCCGCACGACCGAGTTGGTCCTGGCCCTGGCCCATGAGATGCTGGATTTGGCTGGACTGGAAGCAGACCCTGCAGCCGCACTATATAGCGGTCGTGCCTTGGAGGTCTTTGCCCGCATGGTCAGTCATTTGGGCGGTCCGGTGGATTTTGTCGACGCGACACAAAAATATTTACCGAAGGCAGCAGTGATCTGGCCGTGCCTGGCGCAAACATCCGGCGTGGTCAGCGCCATGGATACCCGCCGTATCGGCGTCGCCGTACTTGCCATGGGCGGTGGTCGTCGCGATGCCGCCGATACGATTGACCCTGCCGTTGGCTTGACCGGGGTCTGTGCCGTGGGTAGACAAATTGAAAAAGACCAGCCCCTGGCCATGGTACATGCCGCGACCGAGGCGGATGCTGCAGCGGCAATCGCGGAAATTACGGCAGCCATTTCGGTTTCAGGAACAGCAGATATAAACTCCATAATCCTGGAGCATGTAGATGTGAGCGTGGACGTGGGTGCGGGATGAGGCGGGCTTTCATATTGGTGATGGATTCCTTTGGCATCGGGGCCAGCGCCGATGCGGAAAAGTTTGGCGACCTGGGCGCAGATACTCTCGGCCATATCGCTGCCGCCCGCCCGCTGCATTTGCCGAACCTGGCCCGCCTCGGTCTGGGCCGGGCCGCCGCTGCCTCCACCGCTGCGCCAATCCTTGATCTTGGTTATGACGGCGCACAGACCGGGGCCTGGGGTTATGCCGTGGAACAAAGCCTGGGTAAGGATACCCCCAGCGGTCATTGGGAGATGGCCGGTCTGCCGGTGTCGTTTGAATGGGGCTTTTTCCCTGAAACCATTCCCTGTTTCCCGGAAGCATTAATCGAACGATTGGTGGCGCGTTGTGACCTGCCGGGTATTTTGGGCAACTGCCATGCTTCGGGCACCGAGATTATTGCCGCCCTGGGCGAAGAACATATTCGGACGGGCAAGCCGATTTGTTATACCTCCGCCGACAGCGTGTTTCAGATCGCCGCCCATGAGGACCACTTCGGGCTACAGCGTTTGTATGATCTATGCGCCGCCGCGAAGCAGGAAGTGGATGCCCTGAACATCGCACGGGTCATCGCCCGCCCCTTCGTGGGGGAGGCTGCCGCCAGTTTCAAACGTACCGCCAACCGACGGGACCTGACGACGCCGCCGCCCGGCGAGACCTTGCTGGATCGCCTTACCGATCAGGGCGGCACAGTGATTTCCGTGGGCAAGGTGTCCGATATCTTTGCCCACCGGGGTATTACCCGCACCCACAAGGCCCCGGACAATATGGCGCTGTTCGATGCCCTGTTGTCGGAAACATCATCGGCACCGGACCATAGTTTGACCTTCGCCAATTTTGTTGATTTCGACATGCTGTTTGGCCATCGCCGCGATGTGCCCGGTTACGCCGGTGCCCTGGAAGATTTCGATGCCCGTCTGCCGGAATTTGAGGCGGCCCTGCGCCCCGGCGATCTGGCATTGATTACCGCTGATCATGGTTGCGATCCGACCTATCCCGGTACGGACCATACGCGGGAACATGTGCCTGTGTTGTTTTTTGGCTCCGATATCGCGGCGCGGGATCTGGGCCAACGTGACAGCTTTGCCGATATGGGCCAGACCATTGCGGCCCACCTTGGTCTTGGCCCCCTGGCACATGGAAAGGCCTGTCTGTGATGATCGATGTTACGGTTGACGCCAAGATCGACGTAATTGCCCTGGATGCGGACGATACCTTGTGGCACAGCGAAAGCCGCTTTCAGGAGACCCAGGCGCGGTTGTCTGAAATTCTAGACCGCCATGCCCCCCATGCTCAGGTCCAGGACCATCTGCATGAATTAGAGGTCCGCAATATCAAGTTGTTCGGCTTTGGCATCAAGGGTTTCACATTGTCCATGATCGAGGCGGCGATTGAAATATCCAAGGGCGAGATCACCGCAGACGAGATCCATGAAATTGTCATGATGGGCAAGGCGATGCTGGAAATGCCGATGGAGCTGCTGAACGGCGTTCCTGAAACCCTGGCAGAACTGGCGCAGAATTTTCCGTTGTTCCTGATCACCAAGGGCGATCATATGGATCAATACAACAAGATCGAAAAATCCGGATTGGCGGATCATTTCAAGGAAATTGAAGTGGTCATGAACAAAGATGTGGCCAGCTATGGAGAACTACTGACACGCCACGGCGTTGATCCGGCCAAGGCCATGATGGTGGGTAATTCTATTCCGTCTGATATTCTACCCATCCTGGAATTGGGCGGTCACGGGGTTTACATCCCCTATCACGTAACCGCATCGTTTGAACGCCACGAAAGCGAACCGGATAACCCGCGCTATCATCGGCTCAGCAATATTGCCGCGTTACCGGCGCTACTAAAAGAAACCAATGGAGGCACATGATGAAAATGAAATTTCTAGCGGCTGCATTTTTGATGACCGCCATGAGCGCGACCGTCCCCACGACTGCCAATGCCGATGGCCCGGCTCAGAATGACGGCCTGAACGCCACCCTGTGGCTGCAAAGCTCCGTTGAATACAAAGCCAATGCCTTGGGAACCTATCGCCTGGGCACCTTGATGCTGGACGCTGCCCTGGCCGATAAATCATGGACCGCCGCGCCGAATGAGCAGATGGGCGACTTTGCCGGCAAACCACCAGCGATCATTTTGGATGTGGATGAAACGGTCTTAGACAATTCGCCCTACCAGGCCTGGGTCGTGATCGACAACAATCACTACCATTCAAAAACCTGGGGGCCGTTCGTCAATACCATGATCTCGCGCCCCGTTCCTGGTTCTCTCGACTTCATCAAGACGGCGGCTGCGAAGGGCATCAAAATATTCTATGTCACCAATCGCAAGGCTCCCCTGGAACCGGCAACCCGCAAAAATCTGGCGGCGCTTGGCTATCCCGTTGATAGCTCTGAGGATACGGTTCTGACCCGCGGTGAACAGGCGGCATGGAAATCTTCCAAGAAAAGCCCGCGCCGGGCTCATGTAACAGCGAACTACCGGGTATTGATGGTATTCGGGGATAATTTCGGTGACTTCGTCGACGGCTATAAAGGTACCTTGGCCGAACGCCAGGCCCTGTATGAAAAGCATGACGCCATGTGGGGCGCGAAATGGTTCATGCTGGCCAATCCATCATACGGCAGTTGGGAATCTTCCACTTTTGGCGGCAATTGGCGCATGCCCAGCGGTGAACGCCGACAAATGAAGTTGGATGCCCTGCAGGCCTGGAAGCCTTAATTCAGATGATGAATGGTCAATCCATCCTCGCCCACTGCCGCCTGCGCCAGATGGCCTAGGTGTTGGTGGTGGGTGAAGACGATGACCTGCACGCTCTTGGATAATTCGGCCAGGGCCTGAAAACCTGCTGCGGTGCGGGCGTCATCAAAGTTGATCAACAGATCATCCGCCACGAAGGGCAACAAGGTGGCAGAGGCGTTTTCGCCGTAATGCTCCACGGCAGCCAGGCGCAGGGCCAGATATAACTGGTCCCGGGTGCCATCGCTCATCTGCGTGATAAGCAAACTATCACCGTTACTATTTTCCCCCATCAGGCGGGCATGATCCGCATCATCGAAATCCGGGAATAGGCGTTTGTAGCGGCCAACGGTCAGGGTTTGAAATAGCGCCGATGCCCGGGTCAACAGCGGCCCCTGCATTTCCTTGCGATGTTGTTCGATGGCCCAGCGCAACAGGCGGGCGGATGTTTTCAGGCGCAGATAGCGTTCCGCTTCCTCGACAACGACCACCAGTTTTTGCGCTGCCGCCTGCTCCGGGTCCGCTGCACCCTGGGCCTGTCTGATTTCGTCGCTCTGATGTTGCAGGTCCCGCTCCCGGCGAATGATCTCCTCCAGGCGGGCATCGAGGCCGGGCCTTACCTGTTCGATTTCTCCCAACCGGCCTGGGATTTGATCCGGGTCGGTGTCATCGCATTGTTGGCGCAGCGCCTGCATATCGATGCCATCGCTATCATTGGCCAGGGTCTCGTTGATCGCGGCTGCGGAATTCTTCAAGGCGTTGGCGGCTGTGCATTTCGCAATCACAGCGGCGATTTGATCAAACCGTTCGACATGGGCGGTTTGGCACAGCGCCTCAATTGCCTCGGCACAGTTCTGCACGGCGCGGACGGCATCATGGCTGGCGGACTCCGCTTGTGCAATCTCACGGTCCATCAAGTCGGCCTTTGTATGATCTGCCATGGCGCCATCAAACTTCGCGGCAATTGCCGCAGTAATCTCCATGGGCGTTCCCCTCATATCTTTCAGCCCGAATGTTTCCGCTAATTCGGTGGCCAGGGCGTTGAAGGCTGTTATGTCATGCTCCATGGCCTTGATCCGATGTTGCAAACCATCGATTTCCCCTAATTTGGCGCGCAGGTTTTCCATGAGGTCAAAGACGGCTTCGGCATTTTCAATGGCCAAGTTCCGGCCTTGGTCCTGATCCCATTCCGCCATGGCCGCCACCTCGCGCGTTTGCCAATCAGCAACAGCCACTTCGGCTTCTTTCAGCGTGGCCGCGCAATCTTCCTTCTGGGCCGTCAGGTTTTTCAGATCATTTTGCCGCTCGCCCGCTGCCGACAATATTTCGGACGCTTCATGCAGCAACTCCAACAGGGTCATCTCTCTTCGTTGTTCACAACCTAACTCCGACAAGATCTGTTGTCGTCCCTGGGCAATGGCATTTTCCATGTCTGAAAGCGCGCGCTGTTCCCGGCCGATTTCCGCCATGAGGTCCAGGGCGCTTTCCCGGTGATCGAGTATCCGTTGCGCCGCCTCCACTTCCGGTGCCGTGATGCCGCTGGCCAGCCATAAATCCTGCCAGCCTTGCTGCCACCCATCGACCAGCTTCAGGATTTCATCGTGTTGGCGGCCATGGTTCGCCAGTCTGTCCTTGTCCCGGTCGATCCGGCGGTTTTGACTGCTGATCTCCTCGTATCGGGCGGCAGCACCGGCCATTTTGTCGACGATGGCGTCGGCCTGGCTCAAGCGTGCGTCCAGGTCCCCCAGCATTTCGGCCGCCGGCATCTGACCC
>ENA-OREN01005393-OREN01005393.1-marine-metagenome-genome-assembly--contig:-NODE-5393-length-10624-cov-212.439556_pt1 | contig 10624 bp, 9 predicted proteins | sample MGYA00248624_ERZ508555 | MGnify/ENA primary metagenome ERZ508555 (study PRJEB26222, sample SAMN06267773) | marine metagenome | isolation source: Saanich Inlet, British Columbia, Canada | place...
AACACATGAAAAAACTACTACCGTTGCTCCCTTCCGGGCCTGGCGGGGTTTGTAGTCATTCATTGTAAGTGCACCCTCAGCACTACCAAAAATTATTTTACGCGAATTAAGTAGTTAAATTTTTCAATTGAAATGGATTTTTTTATAAGGAAATAATTAAGTATATATCCACAAATTGCTTTTAACCAATAACAACACCTGCTTTTTTTGCCGCAGAGATTAATTTTTTATCCATGGTTAATAATTTAGCATTATTGCGCCTTGCTAATACCAAATAAACCATATCGTAAATTGGATGGTCAAGCATACATCCCAAGCTAAAAGCCTCACGATAAAGCTCTACCTCACTCACATACTCATCAGCTAGAGCAATAATATGTTCAATAGATTTTTCGCAAGCATCCTGTGGATAATCTGCAAATTTTTGATACTTCCAAAACACATTGCTTACCTCGGTAATCAAGAGTGTTGGTGCAAGTACTAAATCGGCTTGCGTGAGTATCTCAGCAAATCGTGACGCTGATTCACGCTGTAAAACTACTTCTACTGCTGCACTAGTGTCTAAAACAACAATCAACGTTCTCTATCCTCGCGAATTAACGCTACTGGTTCAAGTTTGGTAATCGCTTTACTGTCTAGTTTTTCCGCACTTGCAATCTGTCGTAATAAAGCGACTCGACGCTGTTTTGGAGAGTTTGAAGTTTGAAGGCCTTTTGCTAAAATAGCAACTGCCTCTTGAGCCAAACTACGATGATCCGCCTCCGCTCGACTTTTCAGTTGATGATAAATATTTTCTGGTAATTCCCTAACTTGTAATGAAGACATTATGCTACCCTTAAATGATGTTATATATTTTCATTATAATGCATTTTTCATCATAATGCAATCACAGATAAAAAACAGTTAAAGATAATTAGGTGTGCGCACTATAATTCCCCCTCTCAATTTTATTGATTTCTTTGATGTCCATGTCTTTGTATACTAAAGGCAATTGGACTATTGAAGATAATGAAGTAGACACTAGTATCTATATACTTTACCTTCTGAGATGTGCACTCTGAGTTGGAAACATTTAGATTTTTTTGAAATAAGGATAAAATGAGTAGAAACAGTTAAAAATTAAATTAAATGAAAGATACTCAACAAATATTTGAAGTTGATTACACTTCAAGCCTGCTTGGAAATATTAGCGCCCATTTACAAAGTTTACAGGGTTATGACACAATGGCGCTTGAGTTGCTTCAGAATGCTGATGATGCCACGGCAAAAAAGATTGTTTTTGATGTGCAAGATGATGGGTTAAAAGTTTGGAATAGCGGTGTTTTTAGTCGATGTGAAGATTTAAACAAGAAATGTTCCTTTAATGAAACCCTTTGTAATTTTCATAGTTTGATTGAATTTGCATCTGGTAGTAAACAAGCGAGTTCAGAAAATATAGGTAGGTTTGGAATAGGTTTTGTATCTACTTATCAGATTACTGACTACCCTGTAGTTAAATCAAACAATCTAAAAGTTGAATTGAGGCCTGACAAAGGAAAGGCTAAGGTGTCTAGTGTAGATTATCCAGAGGGTACAGAATTCTTCCTTCCTTGGGCCAAATTAGAATCTAATCTTAGAAAATCACTACACTCTTCTCCTGTAACTGATGGGCACATTAAACAGGTATTTGAAGGCTGTCAAAAGGTATTAAAGCATAGCTTGTTTTTTTTAAAACACATACAGCGGGCTGAAGTTAGACGCAATGGAAAACTCGAAACACTTGTTGAATTAGAGAGGGATCAAAAAGATTTAATAGTTTCATTTAAGCCACAAAATAAATCTGAACAGTGGCTTATTTTAAATTCCACTATAGAGAAGAGTAAAAAGAAAGTAGCATTTGATAGGTATTCTGAACTAGAGCGCGCAGACAGAAAAGACAATATTTCTATTGCAATAAGGGTAGAAGATGATTCGACTTTTAATACTGGCTTACTGTATGCCTTTTTACCAACTCAAAAATCTACAGGACTTCCTTTACATATTAACGGTGATTTCTTTCCAGAAAGCAGTAGAAAATCACTAGTTTTTGAAGGGGGGCAAGAAAAACAGCATTGGAACGAATTATTGATTGAGGCCGCTGCAAATTCTATATCAGAAAATTTAGAATTATTGATAGATGAGATTGGGCACATTCAATTGTGGAACCTATTAAATAAAGCCAGAGAACTTAGTAAGAATAGCGGTAAAGGACTAGAGTTTCCAGAGTGTTTTAGTTTGTTTTGGTCATATATTAAGGATAAGGCTGAAGGTGATATAAAAATATGCTATTCATCGCAAGGACAATATGAGCAAACTAAAGATCTTTTTTCTGGAAAAAAAGAATGGAAAGATGAAGAAATAAAAGTATTTAATCAAATCGGAGGTAAATTAGCCCATAAAGATTTGACCCCATATCGAAACACACTACAAGCTTTAGGGGTTAAAGATCTAAAAATTAAAAATTTTGTATCTATTCTAGAAAATACCGATTCATTGCCTATTGAGGGAAGTTTGATAGATGGTAATAAATTAAGTTTATTTTATAGGCCTATATGGTCAATAACCAACTCTTTATTAGATATGGATTATACTAATGAAGAGGTTGCTGATAAGCTAAAGAGTATTCCTTTTATTGTTGACACAAGCCTTAAAGTTAGAACAATTGAGCAACTATATACATCAAGTCTTCCTATTACAAATATTGAATTAGCAAAAGCATTTATTTTTCTAAAGTTTGCCCATGATGATTCACATGGGTATGCGCTTGTATCTAAATTAATAGATTGTTTTGAGTTGGATAGTGTTGTTGATGAAATGCAAAGCCAAATTGGGGAGATTGATAGAAGTTATGAAGAATTTTTACCTCCTGAGCAAGGTGATTTAAAAGGTATGTACTCCTTAATTTCAAAATTGGATAGTGATACAGCTGAGGATAATTATAAAATATATGAGGAATTAAAAAGTCTTCCAATATGGAAAACTGATAGAGGTTTTTCTACACTTAGTGAATCTTTATTGCCTGGAGATTTTGAAGATCCAACAGGTGAAGCAAAATTATTAAATCGATTATATTTATCCCCCACTGCTGAAGAGTTTCTTATAGAAAAACTTGAAGTCAAACGCCAAACAATTAAAGAATATGTTCGTGTCGTATTGCCAAAAGTATTTGATGAAGCAGGGCCAAATAATATTAAAACCTATCAACACTTAATCAAAATATTTGCTGATCATAATAGCTTGATAGATGATGATGAGATAGTTGGTTTATTAAAAGACACACGTTTAGTCCCAAACATGAAAAATAGTTGGAGTGCTCCAGAAGATGTTTATTTTAAAACTGAAGACTTATCTGGACTTCTTGGCGATACACCAGAATTATGGATAGACGAAAAAATTCTTCCAAATGAAAATTCTGTTCATGTATTCATTAAGTCAATAGGTGTTTCAAAAGAACCAAAGTTAGAGCATATTATTGACAGAATTTACGCTTTATCAAGTGATTTTAATCCAACAAATGAAGTTAAAAAATTATGTGAAAATGCTTTTTATAAATTATGTGAAATATATGATGGGTATGGAGATAAACAGTATAGTGCTACCAAATTATTAAACAAGTTAATTAATTCAGAAAGCTTGCCAATTATTGGCGACAATGATAAGTGGTACAGGCCTGAAGAAATATATGCACCATGTAATTACCAGGCATTTGAGTCGCAAGCTAAGATATTGTCATTTTTAGACATAAAAAAGCTTAGCAATGCTCTTTTAGAAGATTTATATATTACTACTGAGCCTAGAGTGGATGATATTATTGAGCATCTACTGTACTGTATAAATAATAAAAAATCAGCGCACAGACTTGTATATCAAGAGCTTAATAAAAAAGCTAAAAATAAAAATAATCAATATCACTTTGATAGACTAAAAGATAAAAAATGCATATACATATCTGAAGAGATTGGATATGTGCGGCCGAATCAAGTTTTTTACGCAACACAAAAATTAGGAAAATATGCATTTAACATTCCTGACACACTTAACCAGTTTAAAAGCTTATTTGATTTAATTGGTGTCAAGGATGCCCCTGATATTAAGGATTATGTTGATATTGTAGAAGATATAAAAGAAGAATATTTTCCAACATTTATTTTAGAGTCGTCAAAAGATATAAAAATATATAAAGTATGTGTAAAACAAATTAATGACTTGGATGAGAAAACACCAGAAGACCGAAATATCACCGTTAAACTAACAGAATTTCAATCTGTACTGAATGTAAATGATCGCCTTTGTTATCCAGATGAAGTGCTTATTGATGACAGTGAGTGGTATAAAAGTTATTTCAATGAAGATGAGTTTGATTGGTTGACAAAAATAGATGAAAGAAGTCAAGAACTTTTCCTGAATTTAGGAACAAAAAAACTTTCAGAAGCTACAATTTTAGAACTAGATTATAAAGAAGGAGAAGAAAATCATGAAATTGAAATATTGAATATTGTTAAAGAAAGGTCTGATCTGTACGCCAGAGTCCTCCATTTACAAAATGCAGATTTTTTGCTTGATTTCAGGAAGCATATTGAAGAATTAAATATTATAAGCGTTGATGCGCTAATGGTTAAGGCAATAATTAATAGTGGTGATTTGTCTATTTCATCAGAACCTAGATCAGTTAGTTCGTTTTTTGATCAACAAAAAAATAAACTTTACATTATTAGACCAATTCCAGATGATAATATCGACATCTTCAAGCCATTATTGCACACATTATTGCCATCTTACAATGATTCTGACATCCTTTTAATTTGCGACTCATTTAGTCACCTGTCTAAGTCGTCTTTAAGAGAGGGGGTTAATCGTTTAGATCGCTTGGGTTACCCAGACTTTAATCAAGTTATTTCTGACGATGATAGTGTTGATATTTCTTCGCAAGTTTTGGAGGGTTTGGGTTCTGGAGAAAGTGAAGCGCCACCAGAAGAGAAAAACAATGTACCAGCTAACGAAAAAAATAGCACAAAAGGACATAATAAAAAGACATCAGAATTAAATCAGAAGCGGTCTAATGAGGTCAGGTCTCAGGAAAATAATGACAATCCGTTATTGGCACCTGAAAATCCAAGGCCAAATTCTAAACAAGTTAAAAAAGCTAAAAATAAAAATCAAAAAAGACTTGTAAGTTATGTGGAGCTAAAATCCAATCAACCCAATGAAGAAAAAACCGATAATGAGAAGAATCTTGATATAGAGGTCAAGTCAAGAGAGTGGGTACATAAGTATGAAATAAATCGAGGTAGGAAGCCAATTGATATGCCCCAAACAAATCCAGGATATGACATTCAAAGTGTTAATAAAAAAGATACTGGAGAGATTGAAAGATTTATTGAAATTAAGGGCTCGACTAGTTCGTGGGGTGATAGAGGGGTTGGTATTAGTCGTATGCAACATAGTCAAGCACAAGAGCTCGGTAAAAGTTTCTGGTTATATGTTGTAGAAAACGTATATGAAAAGCATGCAAAAGTGTATGCTATACAGAATCCAGCAATGAAAATTAATAAATTTATGTTTGATAGCGCCTGGAAAGCCGAAGCTGAAGAAGAAGTTGAAGATATAAATTCTAGATATCGAGTTGGTGCTCGTATTAATCATGAAACTTTTGGAGATGGAAAAATAGAAGAAGTTATTAAAAGAGGAGGTGCGATACAGTTAATTATTGATTTTGATGATAGTGATAAAAAGATGATTTTTTTAAATACAAAAGTAATGCATGTTTTATATGACGAAGATGAATAAAATCAGTCGCAATATAGAAGGTAATTAATAACATGACACCAAGGATAGATTGGCATATTATTGAAGTGACTAAAGCAGTTTTTAAGTCATACACAGATGATGGAAAAGATTTATCTGTTTATATTCATAGTCAACCAACCCCAATTGTATGTACTTCTGGACACAGAGATAAATGTTTAAAGGCACTCGCAATAGTAAAACAATTAGATGATGGAGATCAAATAGAATACTACACAAAAGGCGCTAATACCCCGGGTTGGAAAGAAAAGTATTTTTATCGACTCGAATCTATTAATGACAGTACTGATCATATATCCAATAAGAGCTCTAAAGATCTATTTACTGTTGGCACGGTTATTGAGCACAAAAATAATGGGGAAGGAATTATTAAAGAAGTTATAGATCGAGGCGTTACAACACAATTGAAGGTTTTGTTTTATTCGTCAAATGAAGAGATGTTGGTAGTTTTGAACACATCAACTATGTCTATTGCTGATTCACAGGATACTTAGTTATGGCCCAAATGATACCTGCTTTAAATGAGGAGCAATTGAATTCAGTTAAATCTAAAGCTGAAGTTAAGCTGTATAAAGCTTTTAAAGAATACTTATCTAATGATTTCGTTGTTTTTTTCGAAGTGTGTTGGATTTTAAAGAAACAAGATAAGCAGGCCAGAGATGGCGAGACTGACTTTGTTATTTGTCATCCTGATTACGGTTATCTTTGTATTGAGGTTAAAGGTGGAGGTATAGGTTGTGATTCTTCAAAAGGTCAATGGTACTCGATCGACAGATACAATAAAAAACACTTTATTAAAAACCCGACTGACCAAGCAAAGAATGCCAAGTATTCTCTTCTAACAAAAATAAAGGAATCCACCTCAATACCATATGTATCAAATGGTCATGCAGTTTTTTTTCCAGATATTTCCAATATTAAAACTATCATAAGATCTGATTTACCGGAAATTCTAATTGGATCTTCAAGAGATTTAACAGGTATTAAATCATGGATTAAAGGTGCTTTAGAATACTGGATTGATGAGTCTAATGGCAGAGGTAAATTAGACAGAACTGGAATCGAAAAATTTAAAAAAGTTTTTGCACGATCGTTTGAAGTTAAGCCATTAGTCGCTGAAAAATTATTAGAGCAAGAAGAGAATCGATTAAAACTCACTGAAAATCAGATGCAGATATTGGATATGTTGCGCAAATCCAGACGTATCGTAATTAGTGGGGGCGCGGGTACCGGTAAAACAGTTTTGGCTGTTGAGAAGGCCAAGAGACTAGCAAGTGAAGGTTTTAAAACTCTACTTACTTGTTATAACAGGCAGTTGTCAGATAGTCTTGCTATTATCTGTCAAGGTATTGAAAATTTAGAAGTTATGAGTTTTCATCAGCTCTGTTACTATCGTATTCAGTATGTTCAGAAAACTGCAGGAAGGGATTTATTAGGAGAGGCTGAATCAACCTATCCAGGCGCCAATAAGATGGATGTCCATTACCCTGTAGCCTTGTCTTATTCTATTGATGTATTGCAAGAGCATCAATATGATGCAATTGTTTGTGACGAAGGGCAAGATTTTAAAGAAGAGTACTGGCTACCAATCGAAATGCTTTTAAATGACTATGAAAATAGCCCGCTGTATGTTTTCTTTGATGATAATCAAAATTTATATTCTAAGGCGAGTACATTCCCTATTCAGGCGCCTCCCGTTTCATTGGTTACAAACTGTAGAAATACAAAACAAATACATGATATTTCTTACCAGTATTATCAAGGAGAAGGAGTTTTAGCTCCAAACAATACAGGAGATGATGTTAAAGTTATAGCAACGCCAACCATCCAACAACAAGCAAAAAAAATTCATGGGAAAATCGTCAATTTGATTGTAAGTGAGTATGTATCTCCAGGAGATATTGCTGTGCTCATTCTTGATAACATGAATAAAAAAGCATACTTTGATTTATTGAATAACCTCCCACTTCCTGGAGCTGCCACTTGGCTCGAGGAAGATATTAAGGGACCTAACAACGTGCTACTAGAAACTGTACATCGTTTTAAAGGGCTAGAGTCTCAAATTATATTTTTATGGGGATTGGGAAATAGTTTTGGTAATAATGAATTACTGTATGTTGGTTTGAGTCGCGCAAAATCACTTTTATATTTGGTGGGAACTCATGAAGATTGTCAACAGATACATGTTTAAATATATATATTAATAACAAGGGGAATTAGGTGTGACAAATGAATATTATGACATTCCAATTACACTAAAAATGGTAATCTCAGTTAAGGGCAAAGATCGTGAAGAGGCCAGTGAAAAGCTTTACAATTTAACTGAGAAAGAAGTGATTAAACTAGTAAGTGAACAGATTGATTTTGTTGGTGATAATATTGATATATCGCTTCCACATTAGGCTTTATTTGAAGTCTTGAGTAGTGATATACAGATTCTAGAATTACAGGGACACGTACTTAATTGTTTCGAAAAATTTCGGAAATAATCGAAATCACTTTAAAACCTTAATTTGGAAGAATTTTATATCCCTAAAAACCTTATTTTTTAATAATTGCTTATTTTTGTAACTAAAATGTGATACCATATTGCCATGAGTAAAAAAGATAAATTGTTAAAAAAATTTCTAGAAAAACCAATTAGAAAAGATTTAACATTTGATGAATTAAGCTCATTGTTACTAGGATGTGGTTATGCGAAGATAGAGGGAAAGGGTTCTGCCGTTAAGTTTTATAATAAAAAAGAAGATAGTTTGATTAACTTACACAAGCCTCATCCAAGCAACTTGCTAAAAACATATTTAGTTAAACAGATACAGGTTAAATTAAAGGAGATTTCTAATGAGTAATATTATTGAGTACAAGGATTACGTTGGTAGCGTTGAATACTCCAATGAAGATAAATGCTTTTTTGGTAAGTTAGAAATGATTGACGACTTGGTCACTTTTGAGGCGACTAATGTGGATGATCTAGAATCTAACTTCAAGCGCAGCGTGGATGATTATATTAATACTTGTATGGAATTAGACAGGGATCCACAAAAAACTTACAAAGGTGTTTTTAATGTGAGAATCAATCCTGATCTTCATAAGAAAATTTATAAAAAAGCTTTAAAAGAGCATATATCCCTAAATGCTTTTATTGGAAAAACTCTATCTGAAAAAATTAAAGCAAGTTAGCTTGCTTTAGTGTAAATAAGCTGTGTCAAAATATCGGAAATAATCAAAATCACTTAAAGCCTTAAGTTAGAAAGTCTTTACACTCTTAAAAAAAACACTAAAAACCCTTGTTTTAACGCTTAAAAGTGATGTTTTTATTTAAAATATGGTTGAAGTGGTTATGAAATAGGTCTTGCCTATTTCATAATCTAAAAATTTTGGAAATTTTTCAAACGGCTATTTTTTTAGCGATTTTTAAGATTTATTGGCTAATTCTAGACGTTCTGGTGTGCCGACATCTTGCCAATAGCCGTCATAATGCTCACCACTCAGATTACCGTTGGCGATGGCTTCTTTAAGAATAGGGTAGAGCGGTAATTTTTGCTCAAACTCTAAATGCGATTTAAATAAATCTGGATGGTAAATACCAATGCCTGAAAAAGTGTAAGACTGCCCATGAACATTGGTAACTTGATGGTTATTCACCAACGAGAAATCACCATTTGGATTGTGAGGCGGGTTGTCAATCAGTACCAAATGTGCGAGTGACCCAACCGGTAGGGTGAGCTTGGATAGATTAAAGTCACAAAGCACGTCAGAGTTAATTACAACAAAGGGTTTGTTACCTAAGATTGGCAGCGCTTTGATAATGCCGCCTGCGGTTTCAAGTGCGCCAGAGGATTCGTCGCTATAAGCGATATTGACACCAAATTTTGAGCCATCACCCAGGTGGGTTTTGATCTGCTCGCTTAAATAAGCAATGTTAATCACAATATCGATAATATTGGATTTTTTAAGTGCGTTGATTGAATGCTCAATTAAGGTTAAATCTTTAACTTTAATTAAAGATTTTGGAGTGTTTTTGGTCAGTGGCATCATTCGTTCACCTCTGCCTGCTGCCAGAATCATGCCAATCATAGGATTTCCTTTAAAAAGGAAAATTCTGAGTATTTATTGGCTATTTGCAATGCGTATTTTTTAACCAATGGAATGTCTTCTAAATATTGGTGTTTGCCATCGCGAATGGACAGGCGTTTAAAAATTCCTAAAATTTTTAAATGGCGCTGCAATCCCATTAAATCAAATTCTTTTTCAAACTCTTTAAAGTTGATTTGAATATTGGCTTGTTTGTAAAAATAGGCGAGTAAGGTTTGTATATCAGTAGATTTTAGCTCAAAGTAAGCATCTTTTAATAACGAGCACAAATCATAGGTATATGAGCCAATAACTGCATCTTGAAAATCGATTACCGCTAGAGTATTAGCAGGGCTAAGCATTAAATTACGAGCATGATAGTCTCGATGTACAAATACTTGTGGAGAATTTAGAGCGTTATCGGTTAGCAGTTTAAAAATATGGTGCAATTGTGCTTGTTGATTTTTATTTAAGTTTTTGTCCAAATACCAGTCAATCAGTAGCTGCATTTCTGTATTTAGTAATTTGTCATCATATTGTTTTAAGTCTTGATTTTTTGGATTAATCGCCTGTATTTTGATCAGTTCATCAATGGCAGATTTGTATAGATCAAGGTTAAAGGTGTGATTTAATGCTTGTAAAAAAGTGGTACTTCCCAGGTCTTCAATGAGTAAAAAACCTTGGGTTAAGTCAGCTTCAATAATTTTAGGTGCATGGATTTTATTAT
>ENA-OREN01005395-OREN01005395.1-marine-metagenome-genome-assembly--contig:-NODE-5395-length-10624-cov-4.021049_pt1 | contig 10624 bp, 11 predicted proteins | sample MGYA00248624_ERZ508555 | MGnify/ENA primary metagenome ERZ508555 (study PRJEB26222, sample SAMN06267773) | marine metagenome | isolation source: Saanich Inlet, British Columbia, Canada | place...
AACGAATCCACCGTCGCTTACCACACGCTGCACCTTACGATGGGCCTCATCTCAAGAATCAACGATAAAACTGACATTCTTATGGCTGAACTAATCTGTGATCTCCCCGGTGCAGCAAATAGTGAATATTTAGGCAGACTCGGCTCCACTGCGAGTTCATCACAACGAGCATTTCGGTAGCAATTCGCCCGACCCGAACGATTCTGATCATTTGGTTCAACTCGCTCTCTGACAGCATCAGGCACTCATCGAGAGTTGGGCTGTGTTTTGGGCGCCGGTAATCGGTCGCACTTCAAGTCGATCTCAATTTACGATGAGTGCCTTCGGGGTGAGATCTGCTTCGATTCTCGACAGCGCATCACTGAGCGATTTGATTCACGTGGATGCTGATAAATGTGTATCTTTGCGGCCAACTGGTCTACGGCGCCCTGTTGCACTCAGCCAGAATGAACACACTTGGGCGTCCTCCTAGTCCGGTGACTCTCCGCCCAATTGGCTGGGGACGTCGATTTGAGTGGAACTCGGTTTCACCAACAATATTGAACCCGGATTTGACGAGTGTGTTCAATGCCAGATTTACGTTGGCGTGCAACTGACCTGACTCAACGACGTCCTGAGTCTTGACGAGTGACCTGCCCCCGATAGCGTTACCACTTATTATCTCGGATTCACGACCAGTTGAAGCTTGGGCATGATTGCCTCAGGTGTCGGCGTCCGGTATCCAAGTGAGCTGTGGGGCCGGATCGTGTTGTACTCCCTCCTCCACTGTTCTGTCAGTATCTGTACCTCTTTCAATGAGTAGAAGATCTCACGATTTAGTAGTTCGTCTCTGAGTTTCCCATTGAAGCTCTCGTTGTAGCCGTTCTCCCACGGGCTACCTGGCTCGATGAACAATGTCTTCACTCCGACTTTCGCCAACCACCCACGGACCATCTTCGCTGTGAACTCTGGACCGTTATCCGAGCGAATATGCTCTGGCACTCCGTTGATGACAAACAGTTCCGTCATTGCGTGAATCACGTCATCCGACCTGATCCGTCTCGCCACCTTGATGGCCATGCACTCTCTCGTGAATTCATCGATCACCGTAAGCATCCTGACAGCACGCCCGTCCTCGGTCCTACATGCCACGAAATCGTATGCCCACACGTGACCTTTTCTCTCCGGTTTCAGCCTGATGATCGAACCGTCATTCAACCAGAGCCTGCCTCTCTTCGGCTGCTTCTTCGGTACCTTTAGCCCTTCCCGTCGCCAGATGCGTTCTACACGCTTGTGATTCACCTTCCATCCCTGATCACGGAGCAGTGCTGTGACCCGGCGATATCCGTACCTGCCGAACCGTACTGCAAGTTTGATGATCTCCTGTGTCAACGACTCTTCATCGTCCAGGATCTTCAGAGTTCTACGCTGTGTTGGTCTGGGCTGGTTGAGCACCATGCAGGCCCTTCGTTCAGATACTCCAGGTAACACGCGCTGTACGCGTTCCACACACTTACGGCGACGGGAAGGGCTCAGAAGTTTCCCTCGGCCGCTTCTTTCAGGATCTGCTTATCCAGGGCGAGATCGGCAACCGTTCGTTTTAGTCGGGCGTTTTCCCGCTCTAGCTTCTTGAGCCTTTTCGCCTGATCTAGGTTGATTCCACCGTAATCCCGTCGCCACCGATAATAAGTGTGGTCGGTGACACCGATCTCTCGGACTGCCTTCCCAACACTCTTGCCACCCGCAACGGCAACTTCGACTTGTCTGAGCTTATTGAGTACTTGTTCCGGGCCATGACCTTTTCTTGGCATTTTTGCCTCCCTTCAATTTGTCCATTATCTGATCTTTCAGATGGACACGTTTTGGGGGGACACTTAACACGATAGTCGCCGGGTACCTCCGGCGACTATCGTGTTAAGTGCAGAAAAATCACTACGATTTTTCGTTCGATACAGTCAACGTAACTTCCATGCCTGCATCTCGGTGCCCGGGAATGGTGCAGTACAGCTTGTACTCGCCCGGCTCAGGCAGCGTGTAGGTCGCTTCGCCGCCTTCTCCGGATCCGGCATGAATGCCCCCCTCATCCTCGAAGCCCTCGATCACGATGTCGTGCTCGACCATGCCATCGTTGTGCAAGCTGATCGTGAACGGATCGTTGGCGGCAACTGCCAGGATTGCCGCTTCGTACTTGAACTCGGTTGCGGTGATTTCAAGTTTCTCGGCTCCGGAGTCGACAGTGGTGGACCCATGCGCATGGTCGGTGTGACCATCAACTGGCACAATGCCGACGGAACCAGCACTGCCAGAATCACTCGATGTAGCTGTGATCGCTGCTGGAGCGTTCGTTTGCGTCATCAAGTTGTCGTTCCACTCCCCATCGATTACGAAGTGAGCTGCTGCTCCCAGCAGGATCGCCTCGATCAGGTTGTGACTGACGTAGGCATAAACCCCGGGCTGCCTAAACTCGTAAAGTGCAGCAACCGCTGAACCACCAGGCACGAACCACGTCTCGTAGTTTGTGTCGGGCAAATCTGAGAACGACCCGCCTTGCCAGACCAGATCAGCGTGTCCACCGATCAAATGAGGTCGAGAGTCCCGGTTCGCCTGTGCGTGAATGATCAGAACCTTCTCGCCCACCTCAGCCTTTAGAGCGTTCTCGCCTGTCAAGGCTCCAACCGCGCCGTTGAACACAACGTGTGTCGGCGTGAGAGTCTTCATCACGTCGATCATGTCGCCAAGACCCGCAGCCGGGGTGTCATAAGACATCCAGTTGCCTTCATCGTCTTGAGGAATGTAGAAGTCCTGCTCGCCGACAAAGTAGGCCATGTCGTACTCGACCAGATTGCCCTGAGCGTCGGCCAGACCTTCACGTGGAAGGACCATGATGGCGCCATTCATGCCGGAAACGACGTGGAACGGAATCATCGGACCGCCGGGTGCGCAGTGATAAACGAACACACCGGGCTTAACTGCTTTGAACCTGAACGTAACTTCCTGTCCAGGGTTGACGAGAGTGAGCTCGCCACCTCCCATGGCTCCGGTCGCTGCATGGAGGTCGATGTTGTGTTGCAACGAGTTGGTCAACGGATTCACGAGGGTCAGTTCGATGTAGTCGTTCTGATGAACGACTATCATCGGAGCTGGAATCGTGCCGTTGAAGGTCAAGCCCCAGATCTCGGCCCGATCGGGTCCGATCTCCATCACCTTCTCTTCGACCTCGAGCCGTACCTCAACCACCTTAGGAGCGCCGGTTGCAACCTGCTCGTGTTCGGGCAGGAACGGTGGGGCTACCAGTGTTTGGGTCACGCGCTGCATGTCGTTGGGGTCAGTGGAGTCTTCAGATCCGGGCATCCATGTGCCTGCGTTGCCTTGGTTTAGACCCGAGTTTTGAGAGCTTTTACTCGGAGTAGCGGTGTTTATCGTGGCCGTTCGTATGAGTTCGACCGTTGGTTGTGCCGTTGCGTTCGGTGATCGATCAGATGAGCTACAGCCGACCTGGACCACTGTGATTGCAATTCCCAGTACGAACAATGCGACAAGTGGTGTCGACTTTCGTAACAGATTGAGCAGGCTGGCGAGTCGGGTAGCGCTCGCCATAGTACTAGACACTTCAGACCTGTCGTTAATAGTCATAACAATCCTCTTTTTAGCTCTGGCATTGCGTGAGAATGGTTTCTCTTTGCATGCCGTAATCACCTGAACTGAGAAGGTTATTGCCGGCTCGCCAGGGGGAACCAAGATCGAAATAACCTTCGTCTTTCTCAGACTATTTCGCGGGTGAGTGAAACCTCAATCAAGGGACATGTCTTTTCTGTGAGTAGTTTCGCAAATGGGTGATGATGACGGTGTCCGGTAGGAATGGCCAGAGTTCGGGGCCCTGAACGCACGTGAGGCAAACCAGACCACGCTCAACTTCCGTTCCAATCAGCCATCCTGTCGCTGGAGTCGAACACTTGTCGGCGAACGTTTCTTCCTGAACTCAAAGTTCAGCCAATAGAGGCAACAGAGATGGCTCATCTGATCTACGTCCAAAATAATCTTGAACAAATCCTCATGGATAATTCACGCCACTGATCCCGTTATCACGGGTTCCTCACACTGATCGAATTAGATTTGTCTCTAGCGATAGCTTCTAAAAATCCGAAAGAGCAGGAGAGAGACAATGACCACGCTGAATCGTTTGAATTTTGTATCCGTTGCCGGGCTGGTGTTAGTCATCGGCGGGATCATCGGAATGGCCATGGGGGGATATCTCTACCTGAAGGCCGATGCGGGTTTACAGTCGCTCGAGGCGATTTACGCGACGCAGGGTCGCTACATGACCTACGACGATGAAGGCAACTTCACCGACCGTGGCACTGCCGAAGGTGGCGCAAAAATCCTGTCGCTTCTGGAAAACGACTGGGACTTCCAGCTCAACAAGGCCAACTTGGACCCTAACGACACGCTGGTAAACACTCCAGACGAATTGATGGTCCAGTACGGAATCATCAACTACCACACCCTGCACGGTACGCAGACGGTGGTACTCGATGAAGCCGTTGAGTACCAGGGAGTTGCCTACGAAGCGGGAACATACGAAGTTGCGGGAGAAGGAAAGTACTACTCAGACTACGACCGCAAGCACCCGCTCGAAGGACCAGCCCGCACGATGGCGTGGAGCCCACTCGCTCTGAGCCTGAACAGTGCACTGATTGGTGGAGTGAACTCCGACCTGCAGGCCGGTATGGCTCACTTCCTCTCATGGAGCATTTTTGCGGGATTCGGACTGATGTTTGCAGTATCAGGTACGTTCGTCATTGCTGGCGGAGTTCAGTTGAATCGCAGGCAAGAAAAAGAAGAAGAAACGATTGTGCAAATGGCAGCAACCATTCCTGATCAATCACTTCCAGTTCCAAGCGGCACTGCAGAGTAATCACACCCGGTTGTAGTCAATCCCTTAGTACTGGAATCATTGAGGGCATTGCGATACGACCCCGAACGAAAAAAAGAATGACAGCAGCAGCCCGAATTACCGCCCGAGAAACCTCGGGGCAACAAGATAGGACAATAATCATGACCAAGAAAATTCTCGTACCGCTGGATGGATCGACGATATCGCAAAGTATCGTCAGTTGGGCCGGTGAACTCGCCCGGGCTATGGACGGGGAACTCAGACTACTCACTGTAATCGACCCGAAAGATTTTGAAGTCTTCGAGGCGGTTAACAACAGTGTGTTCGAACACGAAAATCTCTCCGTGTTTGGTGGACCAGTTGAGACTGCTGCGAAGACTCCAACCGATATCATCGATGCACTGGGCATTCAGTTCAGGATCGAGTTGGAAGCAAAAGCCAAAGCCCTCGGCAAGGCCGGGATCAAGGCCGAGGTGAAGATCGAATACGGCTCACCTGCAGAGGTGATCGTCGCAGAAGCCAAGACCCAGAATGTCGACATGATTGCGATGACGACACGACGAGGTTCGGCCCTTGCGAGGGGTATTCTCGGCAGCGTTACGGACCGAGTATTACACTCGACCTCGGTGCCGGTACTAACCTTGCATCCCAACCAAATCGGGAACGCTATGGAATCGAACGGATTGATCCGAAAGATAGTGATTCCACTCGACGGTTCCGAACTCTCCGAAACTGCAGTTCGGCCCGCGCTGGAAATTGCTCGCGCCTCAAAGGCTGATGTCACTTTCCTCCGGGTCGTGAACACTCCGCTTTACGCATTTGATTCGGGAGTTCTCGGAGCTGGGGCCTTGCTCTATGACCGGGAGATCGAAATGGGAACCCAGGAGGAGGGTGCGATGGCCTATTTGAAGGGCCTCGTCGAGGAGGCAGGGCTTATGGGGATCAAGGCACATGCGACGGTTCGCATTGGCAACGCTTCATTGCAAATTGCAAGTGAATCGATCACCGACTCAGGCAGCATCGTTGTCATGGCGACGAGTGGGGCGAGCGGTCTCAAGCGGTGGGTTATCGGGAGTGTTGCCGATAAGGTGATCCGATCAGGAAACGTTCCAGTGCTGGTTATCCCGCACGCCAAATAGATGTAACCGATCCAGACAGGCGCTCCGGCGAATCTTTCGTCGAGATGCTTTTTTTGGCATTGATACTGACCTTGCGAGCATTCCTAACGAAGGACCAGCCGCCTGAGAGCTTCCGGATCATGCAGTCGACCCGGTACTATTTAATGATATTTTTCTCCAACTGGCGATTGCTCTCAAGATATTAAGGAGGCCAGCTGGCATTCATCGTTCTACCGCTGTATGGGCGGTCGAAAGACCCGAACAAACCTGCGTCCAAAAACGCCCAGCAGACGGAACAAATACATGCAATCTGATGTTGAAAACACCCGCAATGAATTCGGAGAAACCGAGACACCGGGTTCTGCGGTAGGACCCCGAGCAGTCGATCATGCCTTGGCTGAACTACCGCGGCTTGCCAGGGAGCTAACAGGTGCTGACTATGCGGCCGTGACAGTTCAACAATCCGCGGGCGATCCAGTGCAGATCTACCACGCCGGTTTCAGCGACGACGTCAATTGGCGAGCACAGGAGCTTCCAAAGGGCGTGGGAGTTCTCGGACGATTGGGAGAGGCCGACTCTCCGTTACGTTTGGCGGACATATCCAGTCATCCAGATTCATTCGGATTCCCGGAATGGCATCCAGAAATGAAGGCCCTTCTCGGAGTAGGTGTTGTGAACAGTTCGGGCATGAAAGCAAACCTTTATCTAGCGAACTCGCCTGGAAAGCCTGAATTCACGATTGAAGATGAATATCAGTTGATTCAGTTGACCAATTTTGCCCAGCTCGCACTCGATTTTGCTCGGTCTTACGACCTTGAGCGGGAGAGCCGAATTGCGGCGGAATCCGCAGAGAGTCGGCTGCAAGCTGTCATGGACGGCTCCATGATCGGCATCGTGGTTGTCGACGCCGCAAGTCGAGCACTTCGGGGGGCCAGCGAAGAAGCCAGTCGCCTACTGGACAGTGAGATCACACGTGGCACGTCGCTAGCGGACATCGACAGAAAGGTCGATTTCTTCGATCTCAATGGACGACTGCTGGGCAATTGGGAGCTCCCATTGGAACGGGCTTTGGCCACTGGCGCAACCACCCAGCCTTCCGAATTTCTTCTTCAGCGGGCCGATGGTTCGCGGATCCCGATTCTGGTTGCGTCTGCACCAATCACAACCCCAGATGGAACAATCGAGTCCGCAGTCCTGGTTCTGCAGGATCTGTCCCAGGTCTACGAGGCAGAAGACGCAAAAAACGAGTTCCTGTCGATGGTCACCCATGATTTACGATCTCCGTTGGCTACCATAAAGGGCATCGTAAGGGCGATGAACATCGAACGGGAATTATCGGAAGAGTTGAGTGCGGATCTCGGCTCAATAGACGAAGAAGTCGACCATATGACCGGACTTGTCTCAAATCTCTTGGACATGTCCCGGATTGAGTCCGGCACACGAGGTTCCGATCATGAGATGTGTCACATGGCGGACATTCTCCACGATGCCGTTCGCCGGACCTCCGCATCTCGTTTTGGCAGCAATCGCCGGATAAATGTTGACATACCAACTGACTTGCCTGAAATGTACGCGGATCCCGTTCAACTAGGCAGGGTGTTGGACAACTTGCTCGGCAACGCGATGAAGTACACCACCGGTGATGTCAGAGTCGCTTGCATTTACGGAGCAGATGGTGACCTCATCCGTACAGAGGTCATCGACATCGGCGAAGGCATCCCCGAACCTATGCACAATGAGATATTCGAGAAGTTTTTCCGTTTGTCAGCAGATAAGAGGGTGGAGCGGGAAGGTTCGGGATTGGGACTCGCCATCTGCAAATCCATTGTCGGGGCTCATGGTGGCGATATTGGTGTGGTCAACAATCATGGCAGTGGATCGACTTTTTGGTTTGAGATTCCGAGAGATCGTGAACAGGCTTGATCGCGGGAGCGACAGTCTGCGGAATCAGGACAATGAAAATTATGAATACTAACTATGAACGGCTCAGTGTTTTGGTAGTTGACGACGATCCAAAGATTCGTCGATTGGTTGCGACCCATTTGGGACGGGTCGGGTTCGAAGTGCAACTTGCATCGACCGGGGAAGAAGCCATCCACAAGGCTTCGCTGCATCAACCGCAGGCCGTGGTGTTGGATATTGCCATGCCGGGAATTGACGGCTTCGAGGTTTGCATAGAAATCCTGCAGGCTTGGGTGGAGGCTGTCATAGGCCGAAGTCATGCTGGTGAAACAGGTGTCACCGCCGATTTTTGGCAGGATTGAGGAACGCAGCGCCGTCATCCAGGGAGGCGCCGCGCGGAACATTTCGTCCGAGTGCCACTGGTCGGTGGAGAGCGGCGGGTTGTCCCGGTTGTTGTCGAGCACGATCAGTTCCGGATGATCCGGCAGGCTGGTGGCGAACGGGTGGATGGTGATTTCACCGAACTGGGAGACGAAATCGATATATTGGTCCTGGGTCAGGTTCTGATTGCGAAAGATCAGGACTTCATGTTCCACGAAGGCATCGCGGATGATTTTGAAATCAGCCTTGGGAATTGGCCGGGTGAGATCGACACCGCTGGCCTCCGCCCCGATATTGGCGCCCAGCCGCTCGATACGCACTGGTGTGGTGCGCTTTCGTGATTTCACCGCGTTTGCTTTCGCCATGACCGACCTTTCTGTCCCTATTGGGTAACGATGCTATGGACAAACGCGCCGCCAGGCAACAAATCTCCTAGAGTACATTCGGTTTGAACACGCAATCGAGATACTCGATCGCAGGATTGGAGAGGCGCCTTTCCGCTTCCGCATAGCTCACCCGCTCAAGCGCCCCCGGGTCTCGGGGATCAAATGGACGGCATAATCCCGTTGCTCGAAGAAGCGCAATAAATCCCGATAATCCTCCCCGGCATTCTTCATGGGCACCGGTGAGACTTCCACAAAAATGACCGGACGGTCGCGCTCGATGGTGGTGGTGGCGCCGCGGATGACCTGTCCTTCAAGTCCTTGTACGTCGATCTTGATCAAATCGAGTTTTCTGCCCTCGCCATGATCGGCAATATAGCTGTCCAGCGTGTAGACCGGCACCCGTTCCGTGGCGCCGGTGCCGTAGACATTCGCCGCGACAAAGCTGTGGCCGCCGGGGTTGGCGCTGTCGCCGGTAAGCGCCATTTCACCGTTTTTCGCCGCCACGCCCGCCCGGACCGGCGTGATGTTCGCATAGGGTTGGAGCGCACAATTCTCGGAAAGCAGGGTAAAGGTGGCGCCATGGGGCTCGAACCCGATAACCCGTCCGTCTGGTCCGACGGCACTTCCGGCCACCATGGCGTAATGCCCGAAATTCGCCCCCACATCGACGACAAAGGCCACCGGCTTCAAGCATCGGATAAAGGCCTCGGTTTCTTCCGGTTCCCAATGGCCGCGCCGGATCACCGCCCGCGTCAGGGTGCCCTTCCGGGGATGGGCGATCAGGCGATAAAGTTTTGTGCGCATGACAAATGGCGCGCGCGGCGCGAGAGCGAAATAGAACACACGCCAGATAGCGGCCAGCAGTTTGCTGTCGCTTATCCGCTCGGTGGGAAAGTGAGCGGCGATAAACCCGAAAAGTGCGTCGCGCAAAAAAACCCGGCCCTTGTTGGTGGCGGCGCAGGGTGGCAGCGGGGGCCAGCCCTGTCCACCACTGGATGACGGCGATTCCTTTTAGAGGGTACAAGATGGTCGCGACAACCATAGCTGCAGGGAAAGGGCCGCTGCCGCCGGCGTTGGTCCGGAGATTTAGAACACCGTATGGATGCAAATTTTCTCGGCGTGCCGGATACCGACGCCATCATCTTCTTTTCGTTTGTCGCATTTGCGTTTTTTACCGCCTTCGTCGGTGTGGTGACCGCGGCGGCCGGCGGTCTGATGATGATGGTGGGGCTGGCCTCGGTATTTCCCATCACGGCGGCTATTCCCATCCACACCGTGGTGCAGATGGGCGGCAACGTCAGCCGGGTGGTCATCCTGTGGCGCTATGTTCTGAAAGGCACGCTGGTGCCGTTTATCATAGGCGCGGCCATCGGGGCGGCGACCGGCGCACAGATCTTTGTGTCGTTACCGACCGCCATCCTGCAAGGATTCCTCGGTGTCTTCGTGATCGTGCTCACCTGGATGCCGGCCTTTACCCGGGTTGGCGCCCAGGGGGGGCGGTTTTCCCTCCTCGGCTTTGCGGCAACGTTTCTGGGCATTTTCGTTAGCGCCACGGGCACGTTGATCGCCCCCTTCGTCGCCGGCGTGTCGCCCGACCGGCGTATCCATGTGGCGACCTTCTCGACCATAATGGTCATCGTTCACAGCATGAAACTCATCGCCTTCGGGTTCCTGGGTGTGGCCTTGGTCGACTATCTGCCGTTAATGCTGGCCATGATCGCGGCGGCGACGCTCGCCAACTGGGTCGGCGCCAAGGTCCTTCACCGCATGAAGGAAGGCCATTTCCGTCTGATATTTAAAATCTGCGTGACCCTGCTGTCACTGCGGCTGGTCTGGCTCGCCGCCCGGGATGCGGGCCTCCTGGAAGGCCTTTCGTAATCCGGCAGCAGCGTCCCCTCCGCCCCAATGATTCTGCTTAAGACGGTAATACGCTACGTCGCGTCTACCGTTTCACCGGCGGCGAT
>ENA-OREN01005396-OREN01005396.1-marine-metagenome-genome-assembly--contig:-NODE-5396-length-10624-cov-3.972409_pt1 | contig 10624 bp, 8 predicted proteins | sample MGYA00248624_ERZ508555 | MGnify/ENA primary metagenome ERZ508555 (study PRJEB26222, sample SAMN06267773) | marine metagenome | isolation source: Saanich Inlet, British Columbia, Canada | place...
ATGGCAGTGCCAAATGAAAGATTAAAGAATATGGTCATAAAGAAATCCCTGCCAAAGAATGGTGGCAAGTTTCATACGCAATTAGGCGAAGAAAATGAAGCTTGAAAAATATAGAGAAGAATTACAAAGTAGAGTTGTAAAGATTGAAACTATTTTAGAGGAAAGATTACCGAGAATTGATGAGTCTCTTGCTAAGATTGAGCAACATCTCGGGATTCAGAATGGCAGGATTAGAAATTTAGAAGACAGTAAACTGAAAATATATACAATCGTAGGTGTAGTATCGTTTATTACGCCTTTAATCTTAAAAGCAGTAGGAGTAATATAATATGGAATGGTTTAATTGGTCAAATGGATTTTATTTAGGTGGTTTAATTTTAGCTGGAGTAGCTACATTAATGACATCTAAGTATAAAGCATTAATGAAAGAGATTGGCGATGTAATGGAGACGTTAGAAAAGGCTAATGATGATGGCAAAGTGACTAAAGCGGAGAAGCAAAAGATAATGAAAGAAGCTTTAGATGTATTAAAAGCTATTATTAATTTGAAATGGAAATTCTTTAAGTTTTAATATGCCAAAACAAGTATTCAAAATTAATGCTTTTCATGGTGGGCTTAATTCGTCATCAAATCATAGAGATATAGCCGATAATGAATTAGTAGAAGCTACTGATGTTATGGTTGATGAGTTGGGTAAAGTAAGGACTATGGGGGGAGATACTATACATGGGATTAGCGAGACTGGTTTATGGGGAGTCCATACCCCAGGATATGGGTTGTTTCAGTTTAGTCATGATGAAATAGGTGCTTATGGGGCACTTAAAGGTGTTATTTTTACGCTTGGGAATTTTACAGCTAATAGCCAACATCCAAGTGGGACATATACTATATCTATTACAAGTGGTAGTGGTGACGGCGCAATTTTTGTTGTAACTGTTGCCGCAGATTATTCTATTAGTCAAATTCAAGTAGTTAATGGTGGGACTGGGTATCTTTTTGGTGAGACGCTTACATTAGATTTGGAAGATGGTGAAGATATTGAATATTGCGATATTACAGCATTAGAATCGGGTGATGATTATTTAATTGCATCTGGGGATACAGCTAATACAAATGCACAATTTGATATTTATAGTAGAAAAGTCGATGAATGGGGGAATGGTATTATAAATCTTGGGTCAATTATAGAATCTGCAAAGCCTTGTTTTTATTACGTTGATGGCGCATTAAGGGTTAGTGATGGTAATTTTAATAATAGTAATATCAATAAATGGTTTGGGTATGCTAGCAAAAAACGATATAATGCATTAAGTATTGCTGAGTGGGCTATGGCAGATATGAGATTAATACCACCAAGCGCTTCAACGATTACGATTGATTCAACTGGTTTTGGTATACCATTTGCTCCCGCTGAAGGAGTATTGGTTCTCTCTAGTCAATGGTCAGGAAGTGCGGATAGTGGCACATGGAATCCAAATGGATTATCAGGAACTGCAACGAGTGGAAGTAGTGGAGTTACATTAAAAGACTCAACTGCTTCATTTACAAATGTATTAATTGGAACTGGTATTAAGAAAACTGGATATAGTGGTGTTGTCGAAAACGTAATAAGTGGAACAGAATTAAAAACATCTGGGACCCCCTCTTGGTCAAGCGGGAATGTTTATACAATTCAAGATGAATATGATATTGGCATTACATGGATATATGATAATGACCAAGAATCAATAATTTATAATGCTGCAACATTTTCCCCCGCTTATGCAAATACAAGTTTTTATTTAAGCTATATTGTTGCCGACGAAGACTGGAATTCGTCAACAACAATAAGAATTTCTGGTGCAAATATATATTATAAATTAAAATCAGATGAAACTGAAATCTGGTATTTATTACTTGAAATATCATTAAATAATGGTGCAAAAGAATCAAATACAGAGAATTGGAATAATTGGGCGGAAAGTGGTGGTGAATATTTCATAAGTGATATTACAATTATTGACCCCCCATCTGTAATAACATACGAAATCAAGAATGGTTTTAAATCTAGTGATAACAATTTAATTGATTGGACAGCAGGGAGCAGTTATAAAACTGCTGTTATTGCAAATAGAGTATGCTATATAGGAAATATTAAGGTTAAAGATGAACATTTGGTTTTAAACACATATGGTGATATGATGTTAAAATCGCAAGTAAATAAATTTGATACATTTTTATTTAATAATAGAATAGAAGCTAGCGTCCAAGATGGCGATGAAATTATTAAATTAGAAGAATATGCTGATAGAATTTTACAGTTTAAAAAGAAAAAGATGCATCTTATTAATATATCTCAAGAATTAGAATTTTTAGAAGATACGTTTATGTATAAAGGAGTATTGCATCCATCAGCTACTTGTAAAACAGATTTTGGTATTGCATGGGTGAATAAGCATGGATGTTATTTATATGATGGACAAAAAGTAAATAATTTACTTGAAAAAGGTGGTCGTCAAATAATTAAAGAAAGTGAGTGGGAATCATTTATTACAGATAATTCTATAATTGGTTATATTCCGAGTAAAAGACAATTAATAATACTAAAAGATTGTAGCGGGACAAGTGATGGCGATGTTTATGTTTATGATATGGTAACACAAAGTTTTACTTTTGGTGATAGTAAATATACAGATGAGAATACAAGAACAAACTTTATTAATGATTGGGATGGGAACTTAACTAGTATTTATACTTCTAATGATGTTCAAAAATGGTCAGATGCAAGTGTAAAATCAACTAATTTTTCTTTAATAACAAAAGATATAGATTTTGGACAACCATCTCAAAGGAAAAAGATTTATAAAGTCTATGTAACATATACTGGAGGGACAAGTCAAAATATAAATGTAACATATAGAACAAATGGGGGGAATGGTTCATGGTTAGAATTTGATGGGGACCTTGATAGCACGACTGTAGCGCAAGTTGAAGCAGAATTAAAGCCAAACGCCAGTATTAATAATATTAAAAGTCTTCAATTGAAATTTGACGGAACTTCCGCTGCTACATTTGAAATAAATGATATATCAATAGTGTATCGATTGAAGCCAGCGAGATAACATGCCATACACTAGAGCCGAAAGAGTATCATTACATAAGAAGCAAGAACGTTTACAAATTAAAACTGGTGTTCCTACTAATGCAGATTTAAGGGAAGGTGTTCCAGTATTAAGAAGCACTTCTGAAGGAGTAGTTGAATACGTTAAACATAATAGCGTAATTTATAAGAAACTATTGGATAAAGCATGAAATGTTTGTAATTTACAAAAACATAATAAAGGTAATATAGTATGTCGTTAGCAAGTGCTATTAAAGCATATAGTGTCCAAAGAAGGTCTGATTTAGCTCAAGTTCAAAAAGGCAAGTATGGTCAAGCGGTAGCAAGTGGAGTTGGCGATATACTTAGTGATGTTGTTAGTGTTGCTAGTAAGGTAGGAAAGGGCGCTACAGAGAACATTGAAGCATGGGAAGACTACGAAGCTGGGGTTAAGGAAGTTGGCGGTGAAGCTGGCGTGGCTCCAACAGGTTTAAAGCGATGGTGGACTAAGCCTAAAGTAGATGTTGAAAGTGGCGGTAAAAGGTATTCTGTCGATGATTTAAAGAATATAGGTTCATTACAAAATGACCCTACTACTAAGTTATTATTGAAAAATAGTAACATGTCTTTATCTGATATGTATGGCAAAACGTTAACAGGTCCTGTTAATATAACAGAGCAAGATGGTGGACAGTATGCTTCCCAACATGGTATTACAGGAGAAGTAACAGCGAAAAGACGGCAATCTTCAGGTCAATCTAATACTGACATTGAAATAGAAGGTGATGTAGAATTGGACGAATTAAAGTCACCTCCAGAAATAACAGACATTGAGGATAAGGTTATGGAGAAGATGGGCGAAGATGATACTAATAGTTTTCCCCCTGACGGATTAAATAATACTGCCCTTGCTAAGATATGGGGTAACCATTTTCAAACTCAGAATAACCCTGATAAAATGAAAGCGTTTGAAAGTGGACTTGATAAGATTGATACTCTCCCACAATCAATGAAGTCTGGAATAGGAGAAGTTTATAATGTTTTTAAAGATGAATTTACTAATGCAGGCTTGAGTCCAAAAGATACTAAAAACCTGTTAGGTGGAACAATTCTTCAAGAAAATAAGGTAGGAGACTACTATCAAAGGACACAAGGGTTTTATGATGAAAACAGAGATTGGAAGACTAGTGGTCCTGGTAGGGGATTAGGTCAAACAGAATTTGATACTGCAAAAGATATTGTAACTGCGTTTAAATATAAAAAAGACCCAGATGGTAAAGAGACAACTGTTATTGATGAAAGCACAAGAAAAGCATCGATTGCGTATTGGGGACCAAAAGCAGAAAAATACACTGGAGTATCGGCAAAGTATTTAGCTGATTTATCAGAAAAACAGATGATGACGCTGTTAGAGCAAAATGATAAAATTGCAATGACAATGATGGGGGCTAAATATGCAAAAAGTTTAGCAGCTAAAAAGAAATCTTCTCCACTAAATCCGTTAAATAGTTTTGAAATTAGGCGACAATAATTTATGGCATTAATTAACCAAAACAATAAAATGACATATAGTCCAGTAGGGTTTGCTCCGACTACTTTTACTAAAGAAGAATGGCAAACTAAGATAATGCAAGCTGAAGATGTATTATTGAATATAGAAGGGCATTGTAATGGTCCAGATGAAGCCGATATTGCAGGTATAGGGACATTAAAACATTATTTTGTTAAAGATGCTTACGTTAGAGAAATAACGATGGAAGCAGGTGCTATTTTTACTTCACAGATACATAAATACGAACATCCTTTTTTTGTAATGGAGGGCGATTGTGATGTATTAACTGAAGATGGTGTTGCTAATATAAAAGCTCCATATTGGGGCATAACAAAGCCAGAAACAAAAAGATTATTATTTATTAATGAGAAAACAGTATGGGTTACTGTCCATGCAACAGACAAAACAAATATTAAAGATGTGAATAAGGATATTATGTATCAATCATTTAAACAATTAAAAACAATTAAAGGTAAAATCGGATGAGTTGGGTAGGTGTAGGTGTCGCTGTTATTGGAACGGGACTTAACATTGGTAGTAAATTGTATTCTGGAGCGCAAGCAGGCAAAGTAGATAATCGAGCGGCGCAACGTCGCGCACGGGGTATTGCAGTAGAAGAGCGTGCATTGTCAGGCAGAGAATTTGGAGCTGCGATGACTGGATTACAATCTAATTTTGATTTAGGTATGAAAGGAGCAGGTTTAAAAGCTGGGCAATCATTAACAAGTTTAAGCCAAAGTATGAGTGGCGCTTATAGTAAATCTGGATTTGCAACATCAGGACAGATTGCTCAACAGGGCGTAACGGGTAAAAAGAATGTATGGGATTCATTTAATTTAAAACAAGAAGGCATGCAATCTACATTAGACTTGGGGAAAGAAAGAGCTAGTATTTCACAACAAAAATCATTGGGGGCAATTGAGCAACGACTTCAAGGCAGACTTGACCAAATTTCAATGACTCCAGATACATTTTGGGAAGGTTTTTGGGGAACAAGTAACGGGGAGGTAGGATAATATATATGGGTGCAAAAGAAATATTTGGAGCATTAGCGCAATTAGATGGAAGTAAATCAAGGGAAGACAGGCAGAAGAATGCTTTAAATTTACTTGAGTTAGGGTATCAACAAAAAGAAAGAATAGCAAGAAGGGAAATTGCTGATTATTCGCAGGATGTTAAAGAGCTTGGAAATGTTTTTGATATGTATAAAACACAACTTGCAGACCCATCGTTAGGAGCAGATGGAATAGCAGCTACTAAAAAAGCATTTAACGAAGACATAAAAACACAACAAGAACGTTATAATATTACAGAAGACAGTGATTTAGGTAATTATTTTAAAGCTAATGTTAGTGGAGTTAATGAATTGTTTCAAGTAGCGGAGCGAGGAGAGAAAATTAGTAATGAATTTCTTGAACTTTATAATAATGCTGATAATCTTTATAAAGATGATGCACATAGTGGAAATTATAACTATAAAGATGCAGATGATATTTTAAACAATATAGAAACATTAAGGAATACATCATTTGAATTAAATTATGATAATATTACATCTTCACTTGATGCAATTGAATCTTCAGTTATGAAGAAACGTCAAGTTATTGGTCGCTTACAGGATATGGATTTTGACCCTACACAGCCTTTCTTGCAATCGGATGGTGGCGGACAAATTGACCCTAATTATCAAGCAGCGCAACAATCAGCAAAATGGGGTGATTGGGATTCTGCATTAGAATATTTGCAAGAAGGAACAAGCAATGATATTAATCTTTTAAATTCAGCAAATTCGTCTGCAATGACTACTGTTCGTCAAACATTTAATAAGACTAAGGAGAACATACAAGCCTTAGCCAGTAAGAGTAGTTTGGGACGTTATGTTACAGAGTTAACAACTTATCCAACAACAGAGAACAATTTTGTTTATTGGGGTCAATCGCAACAAGCAAACCCATCTAATACAAGTATGTTAAGAATTTTCGATGAAGTGAATAAGAAAGATAGTTGGATGGGTGATGCATTAGAAGGGCGTTCTGGCGATTTGCGAGATGAAGGTAAAGCATTATATTTAAGTGGGAGGATATATGAAGATGGTGGGCAATGGATATATGCAGATAACGGGGCGAATATATATCAAGAAGCTGATGGAACAATTAACCCTTATGGCAGATATGACCATAATTGGGATATTAAACGAATTGAAGCAAATATAAATAAAATTGGTTATGATTTTAGTGATGACACTGATGCAAACGATAGGTTGTTAATAGCTGAAGTAGCCAAACAATATATTGATAGTCATCAAAACACAATTAAACAAGCTACAAATCGTATTAAAATTCCCGATGCTCATGACCCTCAAAAGGTAACAGTGGTTAAGCCTAAGAAAGAAAAGACACTACCTTCTGTAGCAATTAAAAAAACAAAACGAGCTATTGCGCATTTGCAATATCTAATTACAGAGAATAATAAAGAATTAAGAAAGCTTGATAAGGTTATTAAACCCCCTGAGTTTTCGCTTAATAAGGTTGAAAAAGAAAAGAAACACAATAAAAAGGAATTAGAAAAACTACAAAAAGCACTCACTAAACTTGAGCTTGAAAAACTTCCTCAAGCTTGGCGAGATAAATTTTAATGTCTATTACTAAATCTCAAATTGTAGAAAATCTACGAAACCAGGATTCTAATTATTATAAAGGACATAGTGATGAAGAAATATTTCAAGCGACATTACAAAAAAATCCTGAATTATTAAACATATTAAAACTGGAAACTACTGGGCAGCAATTATATAAAAAGATAGGTTCTGCGGCATCTGCTGGATTTGGTAAGCGTTTTATGCATCAATTTGAAACGCAACAACGTGAAATGGGTGCTGGGTTAGCAGGTATGATGCCTTGGAACTCAACAAAAGCTGCTGAAGATAGGCGTAAGTATGTTGAGAATATGTATAAGCGTAAAATTGCTGATGATGTTGAATTACAGGCATTGCTTGCATGGAAAGAGGATGAACCAGGTTGGACTAATCTTAATACTGCGGTTCGCTCATTATCAGAAGCTCTCCCATCGTTATCGTTAGCAATTGTATCAACAGGTGTTGGAGTTGCTGCTTCTGCTGCAACAGGCGGTTCTTCGTTAGCAATTACCACAGCATCGCTAGCCCCTATGTTTGCAATGGAGGCTGGAACAGAGTATGTAGAAGCAATGCGAACTATGGTTGATGAAATGGGGATGGATGCGGAAGAAGCACGTGGTTATGCTCAAGTAGCTGCTGGGACTTATGGCGTTGTATCTACATTACTTGAGCGCGTTGGAGCAAAACAATATTTAAAACTTGTTCCTGGATTAAATGTAAAGACTGTTGAAGGGGAATTATTAAAAAAGCTAACTAAATCTATTGTAAAGTCTGGGACTAATAAGAATTTTATTGTAAGACAAGGGGCGAGAGCATTAGCAGGGACAGCCCAAACATTATCAGGTGCTATGCAAGAAGGCACAACTGAATGGATGCAATCTGTTACACAACAAACAATTAATTTAGGCTTAAAACATGGCTTAGGTGAAGATGGTGTTGGTGTTTTAACAGCAATGCAACAAAATTTTAAGAAAGCCTCAACGAGTAAAGAAGCATTAGAGGAAGGGTTTGCTGGTGCTACAACAGGAATATTGGGGTTCGGTAAGGGATATACAACTTCTGTATCTAAATCTGTAACATCTGAAGATATTGCTGCGATGGAATCTGTTCCTCCCTCTGTTCCTCCCAGCGAAAAAGCAGATTATAGTAAAATGGTTATTAAAGAGTTAAAGCCATTATTAAAAGAGCGTGGTTTGTCTCATAAAGGTAAAAAAGCGGATTTAGTCGCAAGGTTAGAACAAAATGATGCTGTAAAAGAAGTAACGACAAAAGATGTATTAGTTGAAGATACTTCATTATTTGGCAGGTTTTTATCTGCTGTTATAAATCCATCTGAGAAGATGGGCGATATTGTAGAAGAAGTAAAAGGTGTAAAGACTCCATTAGAAGAGGCTATTAAGGGTGTTGAGGGTGTTTCTAATACAGGTAAAAAGTTATTACAACTTATTAAAGGGAAACCTGAGCTTGTTGATTCTATTGTAGAACATGAAGAAAGTAAACAATTATTTACTTTTTTACATTCTGCATTAGAAGAAGCGTCTGGTCAAAAGATTGCAATTGAAGATATTACCCAACATGTAAAAGCATTTGCGATTAAAGGCAATATAACAACGCCATCATCTGATGTTGTAACGGATGAATTAGGAGCTGTTCAAGATATTGAGCCTGTTGTTACTTATGACCCATCAATGATAGAAGATATTATTGAAACTGAGAGTCCAGTAACGCCTGAACCTAAAGATGGTCCGATAGATAATGATATTCCTTTGCCATCTGAACCTGGTATGCCTGGCGTTACGCTTCAAGGTGGTGTATCAGTAAAAAGCGAACAGCCTCCATTAAGCGCATATGATGATGAGCAGGGAGTGAGTAAAAAAGGAACACGCCCAAAACCTATACATTCTATTGGAAATATTATACAGGTTAATGATAATGTAGATTTGGCTCAAGTTAGTGATAAGAATGTCGCAAAAGGTCTTAAAAAAGGGGGAAAATATAAAGTAGTCAAAGTAACGCCTAAAATGTATAAAGTCCAAGAAGTTGATAGTGATGGGGATACTTTTGGACCAATTAAGCAAATATTCCAAAATGCTAAAGTAGCTGGTAAATGGACAAATAAACATTTAATAGAATCAAAAGAACCTACTGTTGATTATAATACATATAGCAATACTCAGCTTAATAAGAAGATTAAAGAATTAGGTATTGAAGATAATGTTCCTAAAACTAAAGCTGGTAAAATTAGTTTTGCAAAAAATAATAAAGCGGAGATTGTTAGGCAAATTGAAATTGCAGAATCTGCTAAAATATCGATAAAACAAACAGCACAAGAAGAAGTCGCACCTGCTATGCAAGAAAGTGTCGCAGAAGAAATAGAACCACAAATGGCTGAACCACCTATAGCGGAAGAAGAAGTTCCTGAAAAGATACTTGCAATAAAGACAAAGAAAGGCGAGAAAATAGAAGTTACGCCTACTGGGGGTGTTAAGAAAATTATATCTGGAGGTCAAATTGGTGCAGACCAATTCGGATTAGAAGTAGGACAAGAATTAGGAATGGAAACTGGAGGGACTGCTCCACCAGGATTCCAAACGTCTAAAGGGGAACAGAGGAGTAAATTAGAAGGATTTGGTTTAGTAGAAGGGGAATCAGATGCAAAGATATATCCAAAACGCACTGAAAAGAATGTCTTAGATTCTGATGGTACTGTATTATTTGGGAGTGAAACGTCTCTAGGGTCAGCCCTTACTAAGAAATTAGCTAAAAAGCATGGCAAACCTTATATTGCTAATCCTACAGCAAAAGAATTATCTAAATGGCAATCTGAAAATAATATAGAAATATTAAATGTAGCTGGTAATAGAACTGTTTCAGAAAACATTAAAGATGTTATGCGAGAAGGATTAAGAAAGCCTGAAGCTAAGGTTGAACCTACTACCCCAGTCAAAGCAAAGCCTCTTTCAAAATCCGAAGATAAATTTATTAAAAACTATGTGGATAATGAAGGTGCTTATGAGCATAGTGGTATACTTGAAGAAGAAGACAAATCTAATCATCCAGCTTTATTAAAAGCTGTTGGTTACAAAAAGCCAACTAAAGCTCAAACTGCTAAATATGAAAAATTAGTTGATAAAAGAAGCGCATATCTTAAAGAACAAAATAAAGATAAACCTGCTTTAAAAACTCAGAAACAAAGAACAGAAGAAAAAGCGTTCAGTGGTATAAAGGGCTTGATAACATCGCCTGCTGTTACAGTAAATGATTATGGAGTTCCTGATAGCGAAACAGATATGCTTGAAAACTTTCAAGATGAAGGCAGTAGTGAAGAGCAATTAATAAGTCATAATAAAAAGCTTG
>ENA-OREN01005400-OREN01005400.1-marine-metagenome-genome-assembly--contig:-NODE-5400-length-10621-cov-33.161988_pt1 | contig 10621 bp, 12 predicted proteins | sample MGYA00248624_ERZ508555 | MGnify/ENA primary metagenome ERZ508555 (study PRJEB26222, sample SAMN06267773) | marine metagenome | isolation source: Saanich Inlet, British Columbia, Canada | place...
CTCTAAATTTAGTACGTAATTCTGTATATGTAGAATCATACACGTCTCGTAAGTTTACTAAGTTTGTTACTAATTCCGGTATTGATGGGTGGATTTCTTCAATTGATTGATAATTCATTTTGAATAATTGACTGAGAAAATAAGTTAATCTAACTGATTGACTACTTCCAGGGGATTTTTTCATTTTTATAAAATCCATCACTTCCCTTGACTGCAATGTTTGATCATCATTAACTTGTTCAACAGATAATGGGAATCGAGTACTAAAATTTACACCCTCTCTTTGAAATATATCTTCTATAGATTCTCCTTTGTTTATGATCTGTGAAGCAGTAATTGATGAACCTAGTTGATCATCATATCGCATTGTGCCTCTTTTTCTAATGTATTCGCTACATTCCCTTTGTTGCATGTTTTTTGAGATCTCTATCACCTCTTCAAAAATCTCATTTGAATCAAAAGATGATTTGTAATCAAATGAAAAGTTATGTGACTCTTTTATTATTATAGTTAACCCACTATGAAATTTTAATAAAATTAAATTTGGATGGGATATGTCTTGAACGATATTGCCCCAATAAATAATCACATCAAAATTTTTTAGTTCTTTTGAAAAATCAATTAAATTAATAAATTGACCCGTTATTGTTTGAAAAATATGTTTGGTTTCCTCATTAGTTAATTCTATAGTCAATGAAATTTGTGCAGAACGAGAATCGTTTAGTTTGTCGTTCCTGTACAATTCTGTATAATTTAGATCACTACTTTTTGAAATCATATCTAATATTCTAACGAAGTTTGTCTTCCCTGCATTATTTGCACCAACTATGACATTATATTTTTCAAAGTGAAATGTTGCATCTTCATATGAAAATATATTTTGAATGTTAATTTTTTTAATATGCAAGTAATAATTTATGAATTACCTTTCAATATAATATATTGGCTAGTTTGTGCCTGAAATTTGATGCAATGTGCCATCTTTGGGCATATTTTATCTAAATACCAGGGTGTTTTGACATCTATCTTCCCAAATTATGACTAGATGTACGTTTAAGATGTAAATCACATTTTAAAAATTTTTTAACAATTACTTATGTTAAGATACTATGTCCGAAATTCACAATCGAGAATTGTATCAACATTGTGAACAATTAAGTCTAAAAACCATTGAAAAACTAAAACCACAATTAAGCACATTTTATCATCAGTCCAGTATGGAACAAATAATGTTTTTATCAAAACATGAAAAAATTATTTCACAATTTCCAGAATATCTGATTTGTTTAGATATAATGAAGAAAGATCCTACAATTTCAAAACATTTGGGTACGATGGTTGGAACATATCAGGGTAAAAGTAGAATTGAAGCAACAGATGTAATTCGTGGTTTTCTGGAATTAGTGTTAGAAAAATATTCAGAAAAAGGTAATTTAGATACTGAATCATTCAATTTAATTTATCAAAAATTTGAATCCTTTTTTTATTCTGATAAAATCCCTATGTCATATAAAATACTGATCAGTAATTTTCTTTATGATAAAGAAATCGAAATTGAAAAAAATTTAGTAATACGCCCAATAAAACATAATGAAAAAAAGTTTTTCACTGACAGAAATACGATGGGGATATTCAATCCTTATGACACATTGACACATGTTATTGAGCATATTGTTTTTGTTGAAAAAGTGATAGGAGACAATGAATCTAAAAAACCAGTAAAAGAAGAAAATGAATATGATATTTTAGAAAAAGTTCTCAACACGTTAAGATTATTCAAAAAAGGTAATATTCATACTGGAATTTTTGTGACAGAATCTGATTCGCCCATGATTGGGCACAGTATATCTTGGTCAGATAGAGGAATGAAAACCCACTCACATTCTGAATTGTATGCTCTAAAATCTGAAGAAATCTCTGAATTGATTAAATTATGGAATGTAACAATTAATTCGCGATATCATCAAAGTAAGGCAGTTAGTATCGCGATAAGGCGTTTAATAATGCATTTGAAAGAGAAAAAAATGAAGATGAAATCATTGATTATTTAATTTCATTTGAAGCATTATTTTTCAAAAATGAAACTCAAGAATTGAGTGAAAAATTATCACGCAGGGTTGCAAGATTACTTGAGGATGATTTTGAAAATAGAAAAAAACTGTATAGGACAATGAAAGATTTTTACAATAAAAGGAGTAAAGTTGTTCATGGAATAGACACGGAAATTAGTTCTGAATATGTAAACAAAATTCAAGAAGTTTTACGAAAATCAATTAAAAAAATTTTACAAGGTATTCTAACGAGACATCACGAAGACATCATAGACCATTTAGATTTTGACTAGTTCTTATTTTTAAAAATTGAAGCCTTTACCGATAGCACTTTATCATATACTTGACTTCTTTGAATTTTAATTATTAATTCACATTTCATGCACCAATAAACAGATACTTCCTTGTCTGGGTCATGCCTGTTTTTGGTTGAAATTACTGCATCATAGACCATCTTTTTGTTTGAACCACATTGAATACAGAAAACATTCGGATATCTAGTCATGAATTTCTATTGGGGGATTCCATAAACTGGTTGCCTGGTCTTTTTAGAAATTGCAAAAATTACTACAATTAATCCAAATATCCCTAGGTAGTATGGCAAAAATTCACTTGATTGTAAACAAGACATATCTCCATTGGTTGCACAGTACATGAATTTCGTTACTTGTTTTATTGGATTAGTTTCAATAGTTGATGTTCCCGGTGTTGTGGAACTAGAACCCGTAGAAGTTTGAGTATTGGAATTTGATTTTGCTACACATTCATTGTTTACAAATTGTCTATTGTTATCTTCACAAATTTGTTGATTAGTGTTTTCAATAGTTGATGGATTATCATTAATGATTTTAATGTCATGCCATGTGATGACTTCACCTGATTTAATATCAATTACATAAACCACTGTTGGATAATCTCTATAAACTACATTGAGTCTACCAGTTAAATCGAACTCTTGTAATGATGGATAATTCCCCTCGGGTAATTGTTTCATGATGTGAGGTACATTAATTCTAAAAGATAGAATTTCTTTATGTGATGCATCTAGTAAATCAAATGACTTACTTGTTTGAGTCCAGTTGAAAGTTTCTTTTTTGATGTTATCATGGTCTTTAGAAAATACTTTGATTTTTAATTCTGATGATTGAATTGTAAGCGGTGTATTTCCATCAACAATACATTTGATTTCAGGTATTGCATCAAATGATCCAACAGTAGAACCTGACTGCCTATCAGTGAAAGATAAAGATGATATTTTAAAATTTGTCATGGGGTTTGTTGTGTGGAATTCTGATTTTGCAGTTTTGATTCTGTCGCCATTTTCATTATTTTCATGAACTGCCATATTGACATGGCAAAGAATTGATGGATTTGGAACGTTCCCACCAAAAGATAATGGGTTGATTTCAAAAACTAATGATTTACTGTTATGAGTTGCAGATATCAAAACACCCACAATTACTAATGATATTATTACTGCACTAAGGAACCTGGTTTGATTAAATTGAGGTTTCAATTCTGTCTCCTCTTTACCATAATTATTGAAACAATGATGATTGCTGAAATTATGAGTAAATTGATTGGATTTGTAAAAACTGCTGAAATCACATCACAATTTCCAGTAGTCGTGGTAATCCCATTTACAGTGGTTTCAGTAACATATCCGCCACCAAAACAATCCTTATGCGTGATTCCATCTGCTCTTGAATCATCATTATTCAGAATTTGACCTGTGTTGATGTCGTATACTGATAATGAAAATGTAGGAAAACCCAGTAAAAAAACGGTTATGGTAAGTATGGTCATGGATGTGTAAAAAAGATATTTTGGTTTGTCTGATTCTATAAATGGTAGTTTTCTGGCCATCTTAGAAGCCTGCCAATATTAAAATAATTATGACTGAAAATATACCAATATCTACAACTATAATGGATAGTTTGATGATTGATTTTACAAGTCGTTGCAATTCAGAAAACTCCTATCAAATCAAATGAAACGTAAACAAGTGGTGTAACACCAAAAGAAAAAACTATACTATGATAATAGACATCTTTTTTGGAATAATTCATACGAAATTAATTCATTTTTTATCTTTAAAGGACACGATAAGGGATTCATTATTAATTTCAAAATCACTAAAAAGGGTTAGTAATAAAAGAATGTATTTTATTTTGGTGATGGACTAAATATCAAAAGCCTTTATTGTATTCTAATGTCTGAGCAGTACCGCCCAACAATTGATAAAGATTTACAAATTAAAGCAAATAATCTGATTGATTATCCACAAAGTGCATTATTCAATGATACTTTACAATGTTTGTTAGAAAAATTTGAAAAATTACAAGGGAGTAAAACTCCTTGATTATGGTCTCACATCTAAAGACAAACAAGTCATTCAATAGAAACGTTCAGACATCTTGTCTGTTGTTGACATACATCCCATCAGAGAAATTATGGAATTCTTTGATGGGTTTTTTTTCTAAATTAAATAAAAAAAATGGTAATGGTGCTTTCTCTCACCAAAACCAGGTAGAATATTCCCAACCTCAAAGTAAGGAGTTTCTATATGTCTGTTAAATTAAATCTGATTGATAAAGGACACGAAGTCCGATTTATTCAAGATCCAACAAAAATCAGAAAGATTTGTGTAAAATGTTCAAAAATCACAAAAGGTAGAGACCATGTATTTCGTTCAGTTGCCAGTTATTCTCATCATTTACTCAAAGAACACAAAGAGGGTATGGATAGAGAATTTGTAGAATCAGAATTTGAGAAATTACGCCAAATTAGGCAGGAATTGATCGCAGAATGAAGCATTTTTCGTGTCCAGACCCAACTTGTGATTTGTATGGTAAAATTGAAATGTCTCCAGAGAGATTTTTCTTATGGCATCTTCGAACTAAATCACGTTCTACCCTAATCTTTCTTGTTAAGAAATTAAAATTGAATGATAATCCATTTCAAGAAAATAATGAGGTTCTTAGAAAATTAATTCTTGATGCATCAGTAGTTGGAGATATGAAATGAGTGTAGAATTAAAAACTAATTGTAAAGAATGTTTAGGGGATAGACATGATAGTTGTTTGAATTCTGAATTTTGTTTATGCTCTGAAAATAATCACGGTGTTAAAGAAGACTCATTGAAAGATGGGATTAGGGTAAATTTAGATAAACCAATGAGTGCTGATTTTATAAAAAATTGGAATGAAGTAAATTGTGGATTATCCAATGTAGAAATCAAATCAATGTTAAAAGCAAATTGGACTAAACTAAAATCACCTGAATTTAATGCTGATGAAAAACAAACTGCACAGAAAAAAATTAATGAATTACAGAAATTATTGGGTGAGGAAGAAACTAAATTTCCACCTGCTAATATTCAAAAGAAATTAGACAAACAATGGAGTATTCTAAAATCAAAGAAAGGTTCAGGAATTACTAAAAAAGAAAAGAAAATTGCTAAAGAGAAAATAAATGAATTAGAAAAATTGGCAGATGTTGATGTAACTGATTTTGATGAAGAAGATAACCAAGATGAAATTGATTTGAATCATGTTAGAGATTTTATTTTATCAAGACACAATTTTATGACAATTGATGACAAGAATCGACAATTATTCATCTATGGTGATGGAGTCTTTCAGGTTGGTGGTGAAACAATCATTGATACTGATATTGAGACATATTATCCAGAAGAAAGTAGTATACGATTTAGAAAAGAAGTATTAGAAAAAATCAAGATCAAGACCTTGACTGATAGAGATAAAATTGATGCAGATGACAACATCAAGAATTTGAGAAGTGGATTATTCAATATTGAAACTGGTGTAGAGACTCCTCATAGACCAAATTACAAGTCGATAGTTCAATTGAATGTAAATTATAATAAAAATGCCAAATGTCTTAAAATTTTTAAATTTCTCAAAGATGTGATTTTAGAAGATAAAGAAAGATTAACTGTTTTGGAAATGATTGCAGAATTATTATGGCGTGAAAGCACTTTGACAAAATCTTATTTTCTTTTAGGTTTTGGTTCAAATGGAAAATCTACTTTGAGAGACATTGTCCTTACAATGCTTGGAATGATACATAATGCTGATTTGCCTTTTGAAGATTTGAGCGATAAATACAAACCTGCTGAATTGGATGGTACATTAGTTAATTTCCCAGATGAGATTGATGATACAAAAATAGTTAAAAGTGCTACTTGGAAAAGTACAACTTCTAAAAAATCAATAAATGCACAAAGGAAATTTGGACATCCTTTTAGTTTTATTTGGTTTGGAAAACATATCATGCCATGCAATCAACCACCACAAATAGATGATAAATCCGATGGGACATATCGTAGAATTGTACCAATTCATTTTGATCAAATCTTTGATGTTGTTTTAACACCTCAATTAAAACAACAAGGACATAAGGCAGTTGATGAAAAGTTTGTTAATTCATTATTAGATAATGAAGAAATATCTGGTCTTTTCAATACATTGGTATTGGTTGTAAGACAATTAAAGAAAAGAAAACATCTCACTTTTGGTTTAACTGTTAAAGAAGTTAGAAATGAATGGGAAACAATAACCAATACAACAAAGTCATTCATTAATTCAAAATTGATTTTAGATGAAAAGGGTGTTGCTTTGAAAACAGACTACTATAGGGCATTTGTTAGGTTCTGTACTGAAAAAGGATTCAAAATTGATGGTATCAATACATTCTATGCTAACTTTCAGAAAGAGGGTGCAATTGATAAGAAAGCACGATTAACTGAGAAAAGTAGTCCTCAACATTGTTTTAGTGGTTATTGGTTCAAAGATACATCAAAAGAAACAGTTGATGATGATATGCAATCAACGTTATAGATTAGACATTTTTAACTAAATTCTATTATTTTGTTCCAACTTTGAAAACCATTGTTGGAACATATTTTTTCGTGCCTAGAAAATCGTAAATCTATGATGATTTGTGACTATGATTTGTTCCAACAATCCTAACTATTTTCTAATGTGGATTTAGGGGGAAAAATATTTTTTTGATATTATAACTGAACTCAAAAATTGTTGGAACAGTTGGAACATATTTTGAATAAAAAGGATGTATTGAGTTTTGATCAGACAATTACGCATAATGGCTATATTATTGAAAATCAATCAATTATGTCTAAAATGAAAGTGTATGAAGATAATGAGAATTTTGACTCCTTTGATGCTAGTAGTGGGTCTGATAATCAATTTGGAGACTGTAAGAAACAAGAAAATGCTTTTCCAATCATAACAAACTCAAAAACTGATGATTGGATTGCTTGTGAACTTAAAGATAATGTATTACATCAAGATGAATTTGGTCGAGGATATCATAAATTCAGTGGGTTAGATACCAAAGATTATGATGTGGTTTCACCGTTCTTTGATTATTTAGAAAGAAATGATCCTGAAAGATTAAAGAGTATTTTAAAAGAACATGAGAAAAATCAATCAGAAGATAATCCAAAAAAACCTTGGGAAAGTTGTCAGTATTGTGGACATGGTATGAGACATGTATTTAGAATTAAAAATGATGCAAGAAAACTTGTTATGAATATTGGTGCAGATTGTATAGAATACTTTGACAATGTTGATGCAGGTGCAGAGATTAGAGCAAAGAATACTGAGAAAATGTATCGAGATGGATTGCAAGAATGGAAAGATATCACTGTTGATATTATTTGGAAACGTGACGACTTTGCTAAAGAACATAGATATTATCAAGGAAAAGTCAGACCAATATTATTTGCAAATTATTATAAATTCCAACATTTATTGAAAGTTCTCCATGTAGATAGTTTAACTCTAAAAGAAATCAGAGCCATATTCAAGAAGGCACAGAAAATGAATATTCCAATTCCGCCAAGTATTGAAGAAAATATTGAAAGTATGAAAAGACCACGAACTCCTGAGCCAATATCTGATTCAATTAAAAATGAATTGAAAGATGTTATTGATTCTAAATCTAAACCTCGGATGTCTGGACTTGATGAGTTCTTCTTTAGTTGAGATGTGTATATGTGACGACCTGCGTAATTGGTAATAATCATAACTTCTTTCAACTTAGTCCTAATTCCTAAAGTCTTGTAACCTGGTTATCAGTTATCATTTATCACTCGAACAATATTATAGTAAATCTTGATAATTGATAAATTGATAAATTTCTTGTGCCTGTGAATGCCTCAGTTTTTATCAAAATTTACCCATTCTAATCAAAATACCTCTTTAATTTATCAAAATACACCTGTAACTGGCTACTACTGGGTATCTTTCCAGCGATTATACAAGATATTGAAGTAGATTGGTTTCTTATCCTCATATCCCATATCTGGTATCAAACCCTCTTTCTGCATTGCAACTAACTCTTTCTGGATATCTGCAAATTGTTTCTGATCAACAGTTCTCATATGATGAATTTTTTTACAAATATCATTTTTCAAATCTTTTTTCTTTTTTACTGCAACTTTCTTATCTTTTTTAGACATGTCCATCTCAATCTGTTTTTCTTTATCTTCCTCATCTAATTTCACAGACCATTCAATACCTGTATCTCCTTTGAAATCTTCAAGAGATGTTTTGTGATGGAATGATGGTAAATTGAAAGAATGACGTTTTACTGACAAATTTTGTGATGTAACATAACCGACATTATCAGGTAATTCATCAATCAAAGGTCGTCTATCATCAACAAATTTTCTTAATTTTCTGAATCGTTCACCTTTCTTTCTCAATAATTTTTCTGCATCTTCTGATCTTTCAATCTTGAATCCTCTTAGATTATTTCTAACTAAATTCATTCTATCTGTCTTAATTTTTTCAAATAACCATTTCCAACTATCTCCAAGGATTCCTCTTGATGATCTTTTCACTACTACATAATTTGATTGAACTTTTAGACCCGAATCCAAATCTTCTGGATTCTGATAATCTGAACAGAACCATGTCTTAAAATGTCTCATCTCGGGTATTTTATCCATGATTGCTCTCCTGGTCTGACCTGCTTCTTTCTCTCCATACAGTTTTCCAGACGGTGCAACGCTTCTAATTTCATTAATTACCACTGCCAATTTATGCCAGGATTTCTGTTTTTTACTCCAATATTGTTTTGGTTTACCCACATTTTTTTCAGTTAATGGAGTGAAATGACCAGATGTATTCATCAGATATGGCAACATATTCATGATTTCTTTTAATGTTGCAAATTTTTCTAATGCTATTTCAAAAAATGCAGGATTCATTACAATTACCCTGGATTGTTTTCTAGCCTGCAAAACAATATCTGTAAAATCATCAACAAATTTTTCTTTCTTATCTGCCTTGGTTGGTGGATTGATATGTCTGATTACTAGTAACGGTTTACCCATTCTTTTAATTCCAATTGGGTCAACATATCCACTAGAATTCTCAATGTTAAAACGGTCTATTGTTTCCATATCAAATTTAATGTAATGTGGTACAACCAAAATCACTGGTGTTGCTTTATGACATTTACAATGCAGTAACTCATTTCTAGCAAATTTCAATCCAATTTTACTAATCCTGAATTTATTTTCTCCAGTAGGGATAATCAATTCATGTTTTACTGCAAGTTCTTTTGCTTCTTCATAATCTAATTCACTGATACCCTTATTCTGACAAACTTGACTGATGGATAGTTTCCCATCAGATATGGCACTTTCAACAAATCCATCAACAATCATTTTTAATTTTGAATAAAAAATACCACAATTTTTGTTAATCATCCAGTATAGATTCTCATATGATCTAGCACCCCAAATATGCAGAACTGTCATTCCAGCATTATAGAATTTTTCAGCAGTTTGGTCTACTGCAACACCTTTACCAGAACCTCTCATCCCCTGATATAGAACCACTTGAGGTTCTTCTGTATCAATCCAATCTTTTTTTGCTTTTGAATTTGGTTTCCTCTCTCTAAATTGAGCGGTAATCTCTGACAATTATTTGATGTCTCTCTTGTCTTCTGTTCCATAGTTTATTTTTCCACAAATATTACATTTTGATGTAGTTAAATCATAATCCGATTCCTCATTTACTGATGGTTTTTTATCAATGAGAGTTTGTTTTGTATAATCTCTACATTTACCACAAAATAGATTTGTCATTAAAAAATAATTATTAAATTTAATCTAAAAAGGACACGATTTTTAAAATTACTAAAAAAAGTTGAGAAATCACACATCTCTCAACCCTCACCGAAACAAGCAAATCAAGTTTCGACTTGGTTTATCACAATATACCATTTTTTTAAAAGTATAAGAGATTTGGCAAATCGTATAATGGTATTTCCAATTATTGGCAATCGATTATAGAATTGATGTAATTATATTTCACATCAAATATACCAAATCGTATATGTGATTACCACTGGAATTGTAGATTCTGTTTTGATCGGCTTACGTATAAAATTCTGTGCCTGAAAAAAGGAATCTTATACATTTTTGGCAAACACTCAATAGAATTATGATTTGCTAATTTTTGAATGTCATTTAACAAAGAATTATTGGAAAAACTAATGGAATTTAATGA
>ENA-OREN01005401-OREN01005401.1-marine-metagenome-genome-assembly--contig:-NODE-5401-length-10621-cov-3.429723_pt1 | contig 10621 bp, 8 predicted proteins | sample MGYA00248624_ERZ508555 | MGnify/ENA primary metagenome ERZ508555 (study PRJEB26222, sample SAMN06267773) | marine metagenome | isolation source: Saanich Inlet, British Columbia, Canada | place...
GTTCGACCGATGGGATACGCGTATAAGTATTTTTTTCTGGATAAACTTGACGAATGACATGATTGCAGCAATAGTTGCAATTATATGGGCACCCGCGCCCCAGCATCATAGGATAATTCAACCCCAACTGTGATATAATCTTGTCACAATTGAATAAAGAATAATCCGGCAATGGAAGTTCATCAATACCGGGCAAAGGAGCAATGGGATTTCTTATTATTTTATCTCTAGATTTGAAATTAAAACTTGGAGTAGACAATATGTCTTCGTTGGCATCTAACCTTCGACACATTTCTTTTAGCGGGAATTCGCCATCGCCAATACATATGCCATCAATCATAGGATATTCTTCAAACACTCCATCTTTCACTATAGTACAATGAACTCCACCCGCAATGATTATTCTCTGAGAAGATGGTTTTAATTTGTCCAAAAAAACTCGAACATATTTTTTCTGAGTGGTTGTAAAAGACAAGGCAAGTATATCATAAGACCCGCTCTCCAACACATTAATCGTACTATCAAAATCAGTTTCTTCAGATAGATGTCTTAGATAAACTTCATGGTTGCTATTTCTAAGAGTTCCAAAAATAGATGCCAGCCCGTGCTGAAAACTAAGCGAGTGCCCGCTATGTAAATCAAAATATATAAATAATACTTTTGCCATGTGGAATCTCTCCTAATTTCATATTAAATCTTCACTACATCTACCCTAGAATGAGTTGTTTTGTGTTGATTAACATCAGACTTTATCAACAAATAACTGGTGAAACCCAGTATAAAGATATACAAATTAAAAGTATAGTATATTCCTTTTATTTGTTCTTTCCCCTGAACACCTTGAATAAAGTTATTATAAATAGACTCGCTTCTGAAAGAGCTAACAGCGCATTGAAAGAAGATTTGAAGTCTTAGAATTATCGAGAGCAACTCGAAAGAATGAGGAAAAATCCAGGCTCAATTGACTGCTATAACCATTCTACTAAGTAGTGTCTTTACATTTACCGTACTAATTAACAACCTCATCAGAAAGTCTCAACTAACTAACGACCCCATGTCAAAGATAAATTAAGGCGTCCTTACATACCAAGATCTATACTCAATATAATTCAAATAGAAGAATCTCTAATAAAGATATTAAAATTTTCAGTGGATATTTTGATTGTTAATTTAGAAACTAGTTTTGATCTTTCTGGTAAAAAATTATTAGCAGATAAGTTTGATTATAAATTTTATGAAGTATCACGTTTTCATGGAGCTAGTTTATTTATTAAAATTTTATTAGATAAAATATTTTCATTAATATTTATAATATTGTCTTCTCCAATATTAATAGTGGCTATGATTATAATTTATATAGAAGACGGTTTTCCACTATTATTTACTCAAAATAGAACAGGTTGGGACGGCAGAAGATTTAAAATATATAAACTGAGAACTTTAAAAAAAGAAAATTTTGACAAAACAATTCAAGTTCAAGACGGAGATAAAAGAGTATTAAAATTCGGAAAAATTATAAGAAGATATAGTATTGATGAACTACCACAATTTTATAACGTTTTAATGGGAGAAATGTCAATTGTCGGGCCAAGACCCCATATGGTTGAACATGACATAAAATATGCAACTTTATTTACTAATTTTTTAAAAAGACACAAATGTAATCCTGGATTAACGGGTTGGGCTCAAGTTAATGGTCTTAGAGGAGCAACTCCGAAGCCTGAAGTAATGAGAAGAAGAATGGAGTTTGATATATGGTATCTTAATAATTGGACTATATGGCTTGATTTATATATAATTTTTAAAACTTTTTATGCTTTAATTAAATATAAAGGGGATTAAAACTTAATTATTTACAGATTCCTTCAAATCATATACTTAAACTTGTAGTTGTATTATGATAATTGAATCGCAAAATTTAAAATTTAAAATTGAGAAATTTACATCTAATTTTCTAGCAAAAGAAGAAATAATAGTATTTGAAGAAAATCAATTAGACATATTTATAGGTTTTTTGTTTAAAGTGATTAAGATAACATTATTTCCATTAATTAGTTTTTTAGTAAAATCATTTATGAAAATAATAGATAAATTTTTAGATATTATTACTCAACATAAGGAGTTAAAGAGAAAAATTTTAAAACAAGAGGAAATTCTATTCGAAAACACAAATCTTAATTCCAATCTGTCTTCTCAAATAAGTGAACTTAACAGTAAATTAGATAAATTATCAGAAGATAAAAATAATACCTCAGAAAGAGAAAGAGAAAGCGTTAATGAATCATCAGATCAAATTAAGGATAGAGTTGGAGGCACATCAAACCATGAAATAGATTTTTATCAAAAAGAAAATTTTAGAATTAGTAATGAATTATTTGAAACAAAAAAAAAATTCGAAATAATGAAAGTAGAGCTTGAAAAATTTGAAAGCCAAAGATCAAATATGATTAACAAAATTAATCAATTAAATGATGATATAAATGACTCTAATGTTTTGACTAATATTTTTGAAAATAATTTAAAGGATAAAAAAATTAACGTAATTGATGTAAATCAAATAAAAGAAAAAAAAAATAAAACAGATTTAGATGAAGAAATAAGCAAAATATTTGCTAAAAAGTAAATTGAAAAAAATAGCAATAATTTTTCTTACACATAATTCAGAAACAAATATTCATAATTCAATAAAGTCTGCTCAAAAAATATCAAATGATATTTATGTTGTAGATTCATTTTCTAAAGACACAACAACTTTAATTGGTAAAGAGTTAGGGTGCAAAATATTTAAAAGAAAATTTATTAATTATTCAGATCAAAGAAATTGGATTATTAGAAAGTTGAATAAAAAATATTTATGGCAATTACACCTTGATACTGATGAGGTAGTTGATAAGGAATTAGTAAAATCAATAAATCAAGTAATTAATAAAAAAAAATCAAAAAAAAAAACGTTTTTAATAAAAAAAAAATATTATTTTCTTAAAAAAAAATTGAATTTTTCTGGTTTAAACCATTGGCACCTAAGGCTGTTTAAATCTAAAAGTGTATTATGTGAAAAAAGATTATATGATCAACATTTTATATCAAGAGAAGAAATCTTCAAAATTGACACAGGATTTGTTCACGATAAAGATATAATGAATATTAACGAATGGAAAAGAAAACATAAAAGATGGGCAAAATTAGAGTCAAAGGATATTTATAATAAAAGAGGACTAGAAAACAATTTTCAAAAAACTCATGATCCTAGATATGATTTTAGAAAATCAAAACTATCATATTATAGTTTACCAAAATATTTTAGAGCTATAATTTATTTCATATATAGATATTTTTTTAAATTAGGTTTTATGGATGGAAAATATGGATTACTTTTTTGTTTTTATCAGGCATTATGGTTTCGTTTATTAATAGACTATGAAATAAATAAATTAGAAAAAAAATAATCTAATATGAATATATCTAAAAATTAATTATTATTGATTATGTTAAATTATAAAAATAGGCTAAAATTAGAATATTCCCTAAAAAAAGTACCAAATTTTTTATCAAATTTGATATTAGATATCTTAAATCCAATAAGAAAAAACTTTGTCAAAAAAAAAATTAATCCAAAATGGATTACTTTATTTATTACAAATTACTGTAGCGCAAGATGCGGCCATTGTTTTTATTCAAAGGAGTTAAACAATAAAATTGAAGAGTTAAACTTAGAAAATCTTAAAAAAATTTTTTTATCATTAAAAAAACCACTTAACACTCTCAGAGTTACTGGGGGAGAGCCTTTTTTAAATAAAAGCTTGGAAGAATTTTTAATCTTTATAGATAAAAATAAAATTAGTAAAAAAATAAATATTACCTCACATGGTATGATACCGAAATTAAATGAAAGAGTGGAATTTATACTTAATAATATTAAAAATACACATCTTCATATTGGTATTTCATTGGATGGTTTAAGTGAGACACATGATTCTTTTAGAAAAATTAAAAATGGATTCTCTTTAGCAACAAAACATCTTTTAGATTTTAAAAAACTATCAATTAACAACAAAAATTTTACACTAAGCACTACCACATCGTTGATCAGAAAAATTTCAACAGAAGAAAATAATAATGGGGATTTAGAATTATTTCAGCTTTTAAATTTTTTAAAAAATAAAATTGGAGTTGAAAAAGTTGGTTTTGATCACGTAAGAACAGTTGAGGATGATGTTTTTAATCTACCACCAGAAATTTTATCTGATTTTGGTTTGCCACCCAAAATAAATTTAGATAATAAGACTAAACACACAAGAAAAGATGAAGTAAATTTGAGTATTGAAGAAATAGAAGAAGTTAATTTTAAATTAAAAAAAAGTGGTTATTTAAAAAATGATTATCTTACAATGAGACGTTTAGAAATTGAACATGAAATTCTTCAGACAAAAGATAAAGTAGTTGATTGTTTAGCAGGATATGTTGATTGTGTTATATATCCATCATTAGAAGTGTCAGTGTGTGAGTCAACTAAACCATTTGCAAATTTAAAAGAGTTTAATTTTAATCTTCTTAGATTGTTAAATTCTAATTTGGCAAAAAAAAGAAGGGAATTAACTACTAAATGCTCATGCACTCATCCATGTCATTTATCAGACTCTCTTGCTTATGATACAAAATTTTTAAAAGAATATTTTAAAAACTGAAATATGAAGCATATTTCACTATCAATAATAATAGTTACATTGAATAGAATAAATGAATTAATTAAATGTGTTAATTCAATTTATAATCAAGATATTGATAGTTTTGAAATTATTATTATTGACAACAATAGTAGTGATCAAACGTCTAGTATTATTAAAAATAAATTTCCAAATATAAGAGTTTACAAAACAATGAAAAATTTAGGAACTAGCTATACAAGAAATGCTGCTATTAATTTATCAAATGGTGAAAAAATATTATTTTTAGACAGTGATGTATATATTAAAGATAATAACACGTTATCAAATATGATAAATAAATTAGATAACAATATTCATGTCCTTGGTGGTGAAGCTATAATAAGTGAACAGAACACAATTATAGGTAAAAAAAGATTAAAATTATACGAAAATGGAATGGTAAAGGGTTTTATTGATAATGGAAAAAAAATGAAAGAAGTTGATGTTCTTGCAACTTGTAATTTACTTACGAAAAAAAAATACCTCGAAGATGTTGGGGGGTTTGATCATTATTTTTTTTTTTATTTAGAAGATATCGATTTAACATATAGAATGAAAAAAAAAGGCTATAAATTATTTGTAATTGATGAATGTAAGATAGTCCATTATTTTTCTCAAAAAAATAGATTTAATAATTATTTTAAATCTTCTAGAAACAGAGTCTATTTTTTAATAAAAAATTTTAAATTGAGTAATGTGTTGCTATTACCAATCAATGATTTAATTTACTTATTTGATATTAATTCTTTCAAGAAATTCTATAATAAGCTCATTGAAAATAGAAATTCAGAAAATTACCGAATAAAAAAAACTGAAAAAAATTTTTCTTTTTTTAACTTAATCCACACATTAAATATGACTATTTTGTTGTCGGTATCACTTATATTTTCTTACATGTATATTCCGTATTATTTATTGTTAAATAAAGATAAGAAAAATAGAAAAAACTTTTTAAATTTAATCAATTTAAATGATTTTATTGAAATAGAGAAAATTGAAAAATAATATAAAATTATTGAGAATAATATCAACTTTAGACCCAAGATATGGAGGACCATCCAGGTCAATAGTTGATAGTAGTGTGTCCCTTGTAATGAAAGGTATTAAAGTCGACATAGTGACTAATGATCCTCCAGGATCTAAATTTTATAGGGGTAATAAAATAAATGTTATCAATATTGGAAGTAAATTTTTTTCTAAATCATTTAACCCTTTTTTATTTTTTTGGGTTTTAAAAAATAAAAAAAAATATTCAGACTACATAATTCATGGAATTTGGGAATTTAATACAATAATAGCAAAGATTTTATTAAAAAAAAAATATTATGTTTTTATACATGGTCAATTAGATCCTTATTTTAAAAATGAAAAATTTAATAATATAAAAAAAAATTTTTATTGGTTTTTGATAGAAAAAAGAAACTTACTAGATGCAAAATCAATTTTACTTACTTCTGAAAATGAAAAAAAATTATTAAATAATACATATGTAAACACCAAAGGTATAAAAAGAAAAGTTGTAAATTATGGAATTCAAGAACCTCAATTAAATTTTAAAAAGATAACTAAAAAATTTGATACAAAATTTAAATTACTTAAAAATAAGAAATTTTTTCTGTTTTTAGGTCGTTTTCATAAAAAAAAAGGATGTGAAATAATTTTACATTCAATGAAAAAAATAATTGAAAAAAATAATAAAATTTATTTATTAATGGCTGGGCCAAAAAATGATTATAGATCTAAACTTATCATCTTATCAAAAAAACTGAAAATAAATAAAAATATTATCTGGACAGATTTTTTGCAAAATGATTTTAAATGGGCTTCCATAAAAAGATGTTATGCAATGGTATTACCCTCTCATGGAGAAAATTTTGGTGTTTCTGTTGTAGAAAGTTTAGCCTTAGGTAAAACTGTATTAATATCTAATAAAGTAAATATTTTTAATTACATTAAAAAAACAAGGTCTGGCCTTGTATCTACTAATAATGTTAATAATTTTTCTAAAATTATGATTAAATTCATTGATTTAGACATAGATAAAAAAAAAGAATTGAATTTAAATGCAAAAAGATGTTTTAAGAAATATTTTGATTTTAACAATTCTAATGAAAAACTTATTTCTTTATTGAAAAAATATTAATATCTTGATCTAAATAATCTATGTGTGGAATTACTGGAGTAATTAACTTTAATAAAAAAAAAATAAATGCAAGAAATTGTGTTGAAAAAATAAATAATTATCAAAGATCAAGAGGCCCAGATGGTGACTCAATTTGGTCTTCAAATGACAATCTAATAACATTTGGTCATACTAGACTATCTATTATTGACTTGAGCAATGAAGGAGTACAACCCTTTATTTCATATGACCAAAATTATGTGATTACATACAACGGTGAAATATATAATTACAAGGAACTTAAAAATTTTCTCATAAAAAAAAATGTTAAATTTAAATCTAATTCTGACACAGAAGTAATTTTAGAAAGTTATAAGTATTGGGGTATTGATTTTTTAGAGAAAATTAGAGGAATGTATGCGTTTTGTATTTTTGACATAAAAAAAAGAAATATTATTTTAGCTAGAGACCCTTTTGGCATCAAACCACTTTATTATTCCGAAATTAATAGTGTTTTTTATTTTGCTTCCCAAGCAAAAAGTTTATTACAAATAGAAAATATAGATAACGAAACATCAAAAAAAGCAATTATAAATTATTTTTTATGGGGAAATATTAATGAACCTGATACAATTTATGAAAATATTAAAGTCTTAAAAAGAGGATCTTACCTAATTATTAATAGTGAAGGATCAAAAAATTTTCATGAATTTGCAAATTTAAAAGAAGAAATACTTAAAAATGAACTTAAATTTTTTAAAAAAGATGCTGATGCTGCCGATTATCTTAAAGAGATACTAATTGAAACTGTCAAATATCACCAAGTATCTGATGTGCCTGTTAGTTATTTACTTTCATCTGGCATTGACTCAACAACAATTTTAAATAATGTAAATGAAACTAGTAATTCCTCTGCATTGACTGTTGATTTTAATCAAATTAATGAGTCAAATATAGCAATTAAAATAGCTAAAGAAAAAAAAATCCCACATAAAATAAAAAAGTTCAACACAAATAACGCTAAAGAATTAATTGAAACTTTCTTTCAAAAAATGGACAACCCCACAAATGATGGTTTTAATAATTTTATAATTTCTAAATTAGCCAATGATGAAGCAAGTAAAGTTATAATTTCTGGAATAGGTGGAGATGAATTTTTTTGTGGTTATCCTAGTTTTAAAAGAATTCCTCTTATAGTTAAAGGAATAAATGTATTACCCAACTCTAAAATTTTGGGAAATTTATTTACAGGTAAATTTTACAATTTTTTAAAAAAAAATAAATTTAACACTAAATATTCAGGTCTGTATAACTACGGAAATAGTATACAAAATGCATTTTTTTTGCAGAGATGTCTTTTTCTTCCACATGAAATATATGATGAAATAAAATATTATATGACCGAAAAAGAATTTTTTGAAACTTTTGAAGAAATCGACCTGTTTACTCAACTTAAGAAAGATATATCAGGTATTTCTAATGAAAAACTTAAAATAATGTATTTAGAAATAAAATATTATTTATGTTCGAAGTTATTAATTGATGCAGATTGGACTTCTATGTCTAATTCAGTTGAAATGAGAGTCCCTTTCGTAGATTGGTTTTTTTTTAAAAAAATCATTCCTATATTAAATTCTAATATAAAAATAGATAAAAAATTTTTACTCAAAACTTGTGATACAAATTTACGTAAGGAGCTAGAGGAAAGACCAAAAACTGGTTTTATGATACCGCACGAAACATACTTAAAAGATATATTTAAAGTAAATAATAAATATTCTCATCCAATAAAAGATTGGTCTATAAATTCTTTTAAAAAGTTTTTATAGAATTTTTTTTTTTAAAAATTTTTTGAAAATATCTATCTAATTTTTTAAAAAAAATTTTTTCATTAAATTTTTTTGAATGTTCAAATGAGATTTTTCTATTATCAATATTAAACTTTTTATTATTTAATAATTTCAATATATGAGAAGATATTTTTTTACTATCTTTTAAATTGAATAAAAACTTTTTCGGTAGAATCTCTTTTAAAGATGAATTGTTGCTAGCAACAATTGGTAGGCCAGATTTCATTGCTTCAACACAAGGAATCCCATACCCCTCATATATTGATGGAAATAAAAGTAAATCTGAAATTTTAAATATCATTGAGTAATCTTTTTTATTAAGAAATTTCATTTGAAATATTTTTTTTTTTAACACAGGATTAATTGGTTTGTTGTAACTATTTCCAATTTTTATCAAAACAATATCATTGTTATTTTTTAAAATTTCTTCAAAAATTTTGACAGAAAATTCAAAGTTTTTATAAAAAATATGATCAAATACTAAAATTTTTTTTTTATGTATTGGCAAATTAAATTTATTACAGAATTTTGTTTTGTTAATTTTTTTTTTGTTAAATATTTTTTCAGGAACATAATGTAAAACTTTAATGTTCTTTTTATCAATATTATAATATTTTAGTAAATCCTTTTTTGTATGACTGCTTGCAGCTATTATTAGATCAAATTTGTTTAATTTTGATAAAGAATATTTAATTAGTGTATTATTATTTTTTAAATATTTATGAAGAATTATTGGTATTAAATCATGAATTGTAATCACTTTAAATTTGCTATCAATAAAATTTACAAGATGACCATATTGATGGTCAACAACATAAGTTAAATCACACCTACTTAAAAAAAAAACTTTTATAGGATACAAAATATATCTAGAAATTCTAAGTCTCCAAATCAAATTAAAATATTTATTTAATGGAAAATTTAATTTTGGTTTATAATTTTTAACTTTATATTTCTTAGAAAATTTATTTAGACCTTGTGAAATAAAGGAGCCATAATTATCCATGCTTTTTCTTTTTTCATTAGCATAATTAAAAAAAATATTTACTTTCATACATTCCTTAAAATATCTTTAATTAAGTCTTCATAGCTAATGTTAAGCTTTTCTCTAATCTTATGCATTCCTTGTGAGGCAATTTTTTTTCTAACATTTGTTTCTTTTAGATAAAAATGGCATTTCTGTACACAATCATTAAAATTATTGAAATAAACAACTTCTTTTTTATCTCGTAATATTTTTTTTTGATAATTTGATTTATAAGATAGCATAAAAGTTCCAATCGCTGGAATTTCTGATGATCTAGTGGTTATATTATCCTCATTTTCTTTTGAAAAAAGACATATAGCTATTTTAGCTTTATTAATAATATTTGAGTACTCAATTGGTTTTAAGTTACCTAAAATTATATTTGATTTATTTATTTTATAAAATCTATCTTTTTCCCATCTAGTTCCAAAAACTTTTAAATTTATTTTATTTTTTAACAAATAATTTACAAAAATACCTCTTGTATCCAACCAGGTGCCTACAAAAACTACATCATAAATTTTTTTTAGGTTTCTTTTTTTGTGTATTTTTTTTTCATATGGAGGCAGTTTAATAACAAAGTTATTAGAATTGTATTTTTTTTTATATTTTAATCTTGATTGTTGGATAAAAAAAATCTTATCGTATTGATTAACTACTGATAAAAATAGGGTCCATCTTTTCTTATCTCTTTTAACAAATGGATTATCTGCACAATAAAAAAAAATTTTTTTTGTTTTTCTTTTTAAAAAATTTAAAGCATTTATACCTAAAAATTCTGCTGAAATAACATATATTAAATCATATTGATTTTTTATCCTATTTTTTAAATAAATATTTATAAATATCTCAAATATTTTTGGGCTTATATTATAAAATATAAGGGATAAAAAACGAAATTTTCTAAAAAAAATTT
>ENA-OREN01005407-OREN01005407.1-marine-metagenome-genome-assembly--contig:-NODE-5407-length-10614-cov-5.025149_pt1 | contig 10614 bp, 12 predicted proteins | sample MGYA00248624_ERZ508555 | MGnify/ENA primary metagenome ERZ508555 (study PRJEB26222, sample SAMN06267773) | marine metagenome | isolation source: Saanich Inlet, British Columbia, Canada | place...
ATGCTATGCAAAATAGTAAAACAAGATGAATCATGGTATGAACCAAATACTGAAGGATGGAGTAAGATGCCATTATTCGGTCGAGGTAAACAGACTTGGTACAAATTAATCGACCATATCAAAGATGATAATTATTGCTTTGATAGATATTCTATCACAAAATCATTTGTTGATGATGAAAACGATAGATGTTATACAGATGTGCCAATCCAGGATAAAGAGGCCAATCATATCTTATCAGGTGGTACATTAACCATAGATGGAGATAGTATCATAGCCGATAAACGTGCCAAGATGTACAAAGATTATCAATAATTTTTTTAAGTCGTGGCCTATTTAAGTACCGTACGTTACCGTATTGGGCCGAGTTGTACCGTACTGTACCGTACAGGCCAGATATGTACCGTAATATACCGTACTAATATAAGGCCGAAACATATATATTAGGTATATGACAGTAAGGGGGTATATAAGTACCGTACCATACCGTACGCAAAAAAAAGGCCAAACGTCATTTTATCTACGCAAGCCAGCAATATAAGTGTTTGTGCAGCTATATATAGTATATATAGGCCAACGAAAGATTCATATAGGGCTTTATTTGGCCATTCCAGGAGTATATAAGGTTTGTGCCTGAAGTAAACACTTATAAGACTAAGAAACAAGGGTAAATTCTGTAATTAGTATATAAACCCGAAAGATATAAATAAAGGAAAAAATGGCACCCTTTTCTTTTAATGATAAGAGAAAGTAATTTAATTTAATCCTGGATAAGACTTAATGATATTATGATATGATATTATGAATGATAATACTTTGAATAATTGTCTATACTGTATCTATATGTGATAATACTCCCATTGATGTTATACCCTCTAAATCATTATGTCATATGTATTACATCATGTCATATGTATTACATCATGTCATATGTATGACATTCATGTAATATTTTCATCGCTTTTTAATATAATAGTATGTCTTATAGATAGTATGGAGAAAGACTTTGAGCCATGTATGTTCAGTAATAAATGTACTTGCAAAGACGATATCTGTATAAATGCAAGGGTAAAAGGTTATTATGACTGAATGTCAAAAATGCCACGAAGATAAAACAGATGTTGAAACAAATGGTGGGTTTGTATTGTGTGAAAAATGCGAAAATCAAGTACATGAATTTATTGTATTTGATCAACGTAATACAAACCGTTAATCTTTTTTTATTAAATTATGAAGTGGTTCACAATCATATACTGCATGTTTCCAAAATGCAGATATTTTGCCAAAAGGTTCCCAATCGCGATATATATTATGCTTTGATACGTTTTTCCATTTATTATATAATAGCTCATAAGATTGTTTTGGTTTTCCAAATTCTGTCAACCCTAGTTGTAAAACGTTTATGGCGCCAACACTGACGCCGCATAATATATTGTAATCTTGCTCATCTTCATAAAGCCATTTTCGTAGTACTCCGACCTGGTAAGCGCCTTTGGCACTACCCGCAGACAAAACCAAGGCACGCTTGGATTTACTCATTTGCTTGAATAAATGGCTTTTGCATATGTACTATTAATATATATTATTATTTTAATTTTTATGTATACAAAAAAAGAAAGGTCCTCTTTCGAGGACCTTTCTTATCAGTATTAAACGCTTCTGATTATCAGATTATGTTCATGTCCATTACGGTCACCGTGCCGTAAAAGTCTGATCTCACCATTTTCTTACCGTAGCGAGTCATTACACCCTTACGCGGTGTGAAATCCTCTGGTCCGAAGATTGTCGGTGTGACAATTAGCGGAACATACGGTGCGTATACATAACCTGTTTCGAGGTAACTACCACCCTTATAACCTACGAGAACCTTGTTCTGCGGGAAGTAAGGATCCTTGTATACTGTGAAACGGTTTGTTAATGAACCAACTGGTTCTGCACCAAGTGAGAACGGTGAACCAACCTGACCGTTGCTGTCAAGCTTGAGATTAGCCTTGTAAAGAAGGCTGTTCTCGAACAATGTACATACATCTGGTGATGTAACAACAAAGTTTGCTGAACCGCGAAGTGTCTTGCGATGGATTGTGTTAGCAACGTCAATGATTGTCTCGGTGAGAGTCTCATACCATTCACGAACCGTACCGGTAAATGCCGGGCCGGAAGCGAGTGATGATGACTTTGTTGCTTCTCTACCTGTTTGCTTGTTAACAATCTTGCCTGGTGAACGAGACCAGTAAAGATTTGCACCGTTTGCTTGTGTAACAAGATCGTTAAGAATCTCACGATCGATTTCGAGAGCGATTTGCTCTGAAAGGATTTGTGTGAGCTCTACCTCTGCATCCAATGAATGGTATGCATTGAGATCCTGCGCAAGTTCCGGAGACCACTTAGCACGTAGCTTACGAGTTGTTGCAGTAACAGCAATTGACTCAATCTTGATGTCAATTTCTGGAATTGCTGCACTCGGTGTTGCCGAGAAGTCTGACTCGAATGAAGGAACAGCAAGTGTTGAACCATCGGTTGAATCAACATCAAGTGAATCCGAAAGAGCTGCTGAAAGAGCAACAGTTGTACTTAATGAGCCTGTTGCTGCTGCATTTGCAACCTTACAGACAAACTGTATGTGCGTACCATTCAGCGCATTAGGTGTAAAGACACCAGCTGAAAGGTTACCGCGCTTATTGAGACGACGTAGGTTTAAAACGCCATTTCCGCCCTGATAATCTTCGCCCCATGCGGAACAGTTACCAAGACCGTTTGTAATTGCCAACTGATCAACTGCTGTTAGATCAGCGCTAGCAATCTGCGCCGTAATAGCTGCTGTTGTAAGGTGAACGAAGACAACATCAAGGTCGCCCTCGGCAATTGCTGTATCAACCTGCGGATCAAAGCTCGCAAAGCGTGCATTTGAACCTGAGAAATCAGATGTTGCAGCAACCGTCGGATTAGCTGCAAGGCCAGCTGCAGTTACTGGCATTGAAGTACCTGCAACCGAGAATGTACCAACATTATTAGGTACCAATGCAACTGCATCAGAACCTGAGTGAACCTTTGAATAACCTGAACCGACAAGGTCATGCATACCGCCAGTGGCCAATGAGCCAGAACGAACGCCTTTACCTGTTGGGTTGTTATAGATTGATTTACCCTTCATGTATGTTACTTCGTCTGAATCACCTGTAAGATTCGGACCTGTACGACCAACATTGCTACCATACGTGTAATCAAGATAGAACAATAGGCCTGAAGGAAGGCTCATTGCCTGAATTGATACTAGTTCATTTGCAACCAATCCACCGAATACACGACGAACGATTGGAAATGCAATGTTTGAAAAACCACGGACTTGACCGCTTGACGTAAGAGCGCCGCCGCCAGTTGAAAGTGAATTGGCCTCACGCAATAATTGAGCTGCCTGGTTCTCGAGAAGACGTGCCATCATCTCGCCTTTTTGACCATTTTGCTCCATACCGCGTAACAAACCTGTACGATTCCACTTTTCAACCAAGCGGTTGTTATCGTCGCCTACGTTTCTATCTTTAATGCCAGTCATTAACTGGTCTAGACTAAAACTTTTACTCATAATAATATACCTTAAAATTTAATTTACTTAGTTAATCCCGCCAATTTTGCCCATCTCTGAGCTTCTACACCCTCATTAAGATTCGCAGCACCAGTGCGGGTGGGCTTAGAAGATGATCCAAGCACACGTCTTTTGCTGCGTGCAGATTCATTTACCTTACGTAAATTCATTGAATCTGCGAGATTGTTATAGATAATTTTAACTTCACGCAAACTACGCGCTTCATCAAGTCTTTCGGCAATAAAAAGTTTTTGCTTTGACGTGATATTTTCATTCTGCAACAGTTTGTTTGTGTATAGAAGTTTGGCGTTGAACAGATTTGTTTCTGTCAACTTTTTACGCAGTTCTGTAACTGCACTCTTGTATTTTTTAACTTCGTTTACAAGAGTATTTATCTTTTTGTTTGCGCGGCGGGGGGAGCGTTCTGCCAATTGGCCATTACGCTTCATGCGGCGGGCTTCAAAACGTGCACGGCGTGATTCCATTGCCGGCGCCTCTTCAGCCTCTTCAGCTTCTTCAGCCTCTTCAGCTTCTTCAGCTTCTTCATCGGCTACAACTTCAACTTCAACATCATCTGTGTCAACAGCTGCTTCGTCACCAAGATCAACCTTAAGAGTAAGCTCTTCTTCGTTCATTGAACGTGCTGTGCGAAGTCGATTTAACTCTTTAACAAGTTCTTCTTCGTCAATTTCGAGCATTGTATCTTCATCCATGTCCGTTTCGTCCATGTCTTTCATCTCTTCCATATCTTCGGCTTCTTCAGCCTCTTCGGTAGCTTCATCAGCTACAACTTCAACTTCAACATCACCAGCATTGACATCGACTTCGTCTCCTAAATCAAGCTTAAGCATGACCTCTTCTTCATTTAACATCGCTAACTCCTTGTTATTTATTTCATTCTTGACTAATTGTAATTGTTTATAAACATTTTCCAAATTGTTTTCAAATAATGCTAAATTATCTTTATCAATGTTGGACTCTTGCATTTGTGAATAAATGCTTTCTGTTCGATGCAGTAGTGCGTCGACATCACATAACCTGCTGCCTTTAACATCAGCCGACAATTCATTAACAAGTGTTTTTAATTCCTGCAATGTAATTGAATTATGCAAAACTTTTGATGATTCATTTTTTTCTTCATCTGTATCGTCTTCTTCAGACAATTTTTTTGTTTCAATAGGCATATCATCTAACGGGTCGACTAGAGGTGATACAATTTCTTCACCATTTAGTTCGTCTGCTTCTTCGTCCGATACAAGGAATTCACCTAAATCAAGCGTTATTTTACCGTCTACAGCTATTTCAACGCCTTTTGCACTGGTATCTGTGTTATCATCACCTAAATCGTTATCATCGATTAAATCCAACAATATATCTTCTTGATCGTCAGTTTCATCATCAACATCAAGTAATTGTTTTTCTACCAATTGTTTAATTTTTGGTGTAATTGCATCAATTATAGCATTTTTGGCATTACTCTCGGCAACCTGTTTTAATTGCTCAAGATCTGCTAGCGCTTCTTCATAAACTGTTTTTGACATAAAAAATACTCACTTAAAACCATATATTTATTTCATAAATATTAATAAACAATAGAAAAATTTAATAAATTATAACTTTTATCATGAATTATTAAAATTTTTATCAATATTTAATAAACTTTTTAAAGAAAAATAATCTTTTTTCTTCTTTTTAGTTGGAATTGGCACTGGCCCTGAGAACCATCCTCTTTTTGACCCTGCCGAATTTTTTGATGATCTAGGTTTCATAACATAAATCATATCATCTTCATTAATTTCATCATCATCCAATAAATCATCATCATTAACGTGCGTTTTATATGGAAAAGTTGGTTGGGCACGATATAAAAACATCTTGTGTTTAACGTTTGATGCCGGAAAAGCTATTGATCGAATATATTCTCGTAATATTTCACGGCTATTCATCAATATTTGCTTTCTGCGATTTGCCTTTAAGTAATACATCGCCAACCTCAATATTAGAGTTTAACGACGACTTCTTAACATTTGAAAGGTTGTCTAATACCGGTTTTCCGTTTATTGAAGGAATTGAAGCCGGTGGGGTCGGAGAGACATCATCTACAGGGTTACCTTCAACAATCATAGGTAATGGTGCATATCCTTCGCCTGGTATAGAACTATTGCCAGATGCAACCTGTTTAATATCAAGCTGATCTGGCAATTCTTTATGATTATAATCTAGAACTATACCTTCAGGAAAGTCCGGATTACCTTTAACCTGTACATGTTGTGATTTTAATATTTTTTTTGCTATTTGGATTACTTGAGAATCATCATATCCATTAAGTTCAGGTGTTTTTGGATATAGCTCAGATAAGTTATGTCTATCAGAAACACCTTTTATTTTTACATCATATTCAGTAGTATAAGTTGTACTATCTGTCGATGTCTTTGGATACTTGTTTGGCATTTAAAAATTAACTACTAACTCTTGCCTTTTGCCAGAGGACCTTTTAGCGTATCACCAAGCGTTAACGCCTTACGGTGCTCTGATGGTTTAGCAAGACTATCTTTTCCAACGACGGCAGCATCAGGTTTTTGCGCTTCAACATCTGTAAGTACAGCTTCTGTTCCTTCAACATGTGGTCTTGGAGCATAACCTTTGGTGCCTTCAATGTCATTTGCATCACTTTTTGATTGATCAGGTGATTCCGGATAATCCATTTGTTGTCCTTCAGGAAAATCTGGATTTCCTGCTACAACTGTTGGCCTTAGCTTTTCAAGCGCCTTGTCCATTGTATAATCATCGCCTAAATCGTTTTTTTGATGAGCATATATCTCTTTTAATTTTTCTTGACCAGATACACCTTTTGATGCTTTACCATCTGTCGGTGTATAGTCAACGCCACCTTGTCTGTTTGTTAATGCCATTACTTGTTATCCTATTTTTTCTGTGTTAAAAGTCTTTTTCTTTGTTCACGTAATCGCTTTGCTTTACGCATATAGCGTGCTTCTTTAATTTTTAAAGCTTTAACGTAATCAATTTGTTGTTCTAGTGCCTTAGCAAGGTCACCTGCATCAACTTCTTCTACATCATCCGCAGCCTCTTCTGGTGTTGAAGCTAGTTTTTCTTTTTCTTCGCGAATAATATCGCGTAATTTTTCAACAGTTAATTTCATATATGTATCCTATAGAATAATATTGTCGTGCATAAAACAAACAACAATAATAAATATTATGAGAAAAAAAAAATTATAGATTTTTAATCTACATTAATTATTATCAATCAAAAGCCAGCTTTGCCCAGTTGGTTGAGCCATCAAGTTGCATCGGATTCATTTTCTTTGCAGCCTTTGACGCTTCATCTTCTGGAGCTCCGCCTAAACGGCCACTTGAAGCAACAATTGAACTTTGTTCGGTAAGGGTTGTCATTGCAGTATCGGCAAATATTGATGCCATAATAGGATCAGGTGTTAATTCTTTTATGTTTGACTGCATATGCTCATCCAGCTTTTTTTTACGAGCCGTACGAGGTCCAACTGATTTTCTTGTTGAAAGATTTTTATGTGTTTTTTTATTTGTTTTTCTTGTTTTTTTACCTTCGACAAGAGTATGTAAATTTTCTCCGACGCCTTCAACAAGAATCTCCATTAAGCACTCTTTAATTAAACCTTTTAATTCATTTTTTGTCATCTTATCATCCTATGTTAATTATCCGATAACATCTAATAATTCATTAACAATTCTATCTATTTTATCAGATTTGGTAAATATTTTACTTAAATCTGCAGAATTTATTTGCTTTGATTCTGCTAGCATAAATGCGCCAGGAGTTGATGGTTCTGATACAAAATCCCAACAAATTAATTGAAAATCAGGCTGTACAACATCATAATCACCGCTGCGCTTTGTACTACCTACACCTCTAGATGATATACCTAATTTTATTCCACTCTCTATTAAACTCTGCAAGACAAGACCACTAGGGGTATTTAGTATTTCTACTTTTCCATGAACAGTACCTTCATGATCAATCTTAGCGCTTCTAATTACATGAGAAACATTCTTTAATTCAACAACACTTGTTTCAGGATGGTCAAGTTCACCCATTGCTCGGTTTTCAGTAATTAACTTTTGATAATTTCGTATTTCTCTTTCAAGAATATCCTTTGGGTATACTCGCCCATTTTGGTTTAAAACGTCAGATCGTTGTAATACACCTGACATAATAACTTTACCGTTATTTTTTTCTTTAGATTCTGTAATTAACGCTTGATCATAATCAAACATTGCTACGTCCCTAATTAAGCTACATTTGTTTGGGTTTTGTGACATTACTATTCTCTTATTTATTATTCAGCTCGTCATTTAATTTTGTTAACACTAACATTAAATTTAGTGTTGGCGTGTTTAACAACGAATGATTATTTTGTATTTTCTCTACCACAACAGTTAATTTATCATTAACGTAACTATCATTAGGATTATTACTAACATATTGTTGTATTAAATCCAGTGCGGTTTCTTTTATTAAATTGAATTTACTTAATAGAACCTGCTTTTTATGTTCATCAGTTCCTGCAAAAACATATTCATTTAATAATACGTTTTGTTTTTTTGAAAAAGTATTTGTATATTTTTCCTGTATCTTTTTTGACATTAACTTGACAACAAAATTATTTGCATCATCAAAACTTTCATTTTGAAGTTGTTGCGTATCTTTTTTTGTAACAAGCCATTCGGCAATTTGATTTTCGTATTTTGCAAGTTTTTCAAAATTATCAGCCGAGCTGGTGCGCCAGCATTTTATTGCGTTATGTAACGTTGCATACATTTTATAGTTATCAACGTTTTGCTTATAAAATGATTCGTTATTAATGTTATAATTTATGTCTTTAATTAATAATGATTTTTCTTTATTAATCTTCTTTACATTATGTGTTAAGGCGACATTTCTTGCTTCGGCAATAATATTTGCCGCAACAGATTCATTAGATACTGTTGTTACAAATAATGAATGTACAAGCCTAAATTCCTTATATAACTCAGAATCTTTATTGAAATGTTTTTTTAGAACACCTAACGTCTTTGTTGCTGTAGATGTATTATTTTCAATAATATTATGCGTTAAATTTCGAATTAAAAATTCGTAGATTAATCCAATATTTCTTTTTTTATTGTGACTATGAACAATTTTTTTATCTAAAACTGTATTACTCATATTAATTTATTCCTTTACAAGGATTCAGAAGGAGCTGATAACCTATATAATAATTATAACTAAATATCATTTTGATCTGTTTCGATTAATAATTTCTCTAATGAATCATCATCTTCGTTGTTATGCGTCTTAAATTCTTTAAATTTATTTAGTATTGTTTTAACATCATCAGACATTCTAAATGTTTCTTCTAATTTTGATGCATAAAATTCTTCTGCAGCAGCTGATTCACCTAATTTCATAACCGATCTTCCTGTCATAACATTTTTATATGAATCATTTTTATGAGATAACATATCATTAAATTTTGGCATATGAGTTTTTGAAGCACCATGTGTTCGGCGGCGGGACCGATTATATAATGTTTTTTTCAAATAATTATTAACCTTAACAGGCTTTTTTGGTGGATCTGAATCGTCTATCATGGAGTCTATGTCGTTCAAATCATCATCAGTTTCTAAAACCTTTCCTGTTTTTATATTTGAAGAAAATAGATCATCTTCTTCGCCAGTAGATTCTTCTTCATCGGCTTCTTCACCGGCTGCACCTTCAGGTGGTGATTCTTCACCTTCGGCTTCGGGTAATTGTATGTTTTCAATTTCCAGCGTTTTTATTTTATCATCAATTTTTTCTGCATCCTGCAGCTCAATTTCTTTATCAGTTAACCCAAGAACATTTTTAAGAATGTAAGGCTGACTAACTAATCCTTCTGGTGCAGAGGCTGCAATTTCAAATTTTGTTCGATATAATTCAAGTTTTTGCTGTTGAGCAATTGCAGATGGATTTGATAACGTTAAGTTAAAATCTAGTAAATCATCACCATCATATCCATTTGCGTATAGATGAATAATCGCTAGTTTGTTTAATTCAGATATTGCAACTTTTTGAATATAATTTATTGTCCTGCTAAACCTTATATCTTCTTGAGCCAACGTTGCCTTTGAACTAAGTGCTTCATCATAACCAAGATACGCCCGCGGAACTTTAAGCGCTGCAAACAATTTTTTCTGTATATACTCAACATCTTCAATTGCAGAAACGTTTGTACCACCTGCTAGTGTATCAACCCTAGTTCCTGATTCTCCGCCGCGGACTGGAATAAAATAATCTTCATCAACTGAAAGCGGATTATACCTTAGATCAACCTTACCAGTCGACCTGTCAACAACTTGGTTTGCACGAAGAGTAGTTTTTGCCTGTTCCATATAATGTGGAATGTCTTCTGGAGGTACTGCACCGACATCAATATAAAAAACTCGGCGTTCTGGAGATCTAACAACACGATAAACCAACATTGCATCTTCAATTAAAACAAGCTGTCTCCAAATTCGTCTGGCAGGCTCAATAATTGATGACCCATAAGGTAAAAAGGCATCATTACCTAAAAGTCTCATATGAGTTATTTGCCAGTTTTCTAATTCTATATTTCCATTTGCAACCCACCGATATCGTACTGCCATAGGTTCTTCAGGATCATATCCTTCTTCGCGATTTATTTCGTTAACAGGTATTGGGTATGCGTTTAAAACGCCGTAATCTGGATGTACATCGTTATATAGGAAAAAATCTCCATATTTACATAAATTTCTAATCCAACCACGAAGATTAAATTCTGTATTTAACGTATCATAAAATAATTCTTCAAGTATTTTTTTAATCTTATAATTTTCAGAAAATATATGTAATGATCTACCTTTGTCGTCGGTACTTACGGCTTCGTCTGCGTATATATCAAGTGCAGCACTTATTTCAGGCGTATTATGTGATATCACTGAATCTGTTGCAAAGTTTTTATATCCGTCAACCGTAAGATCATATAGCGGTATTTCACC
>ENA-OREN01005408-OREN01005408.1-marine-metagenome-genome-assembly--contig:-NODE-5408-length-10610-cov-26.467863_pt1 | contig 10610 bp, 10 predicted proteins | sample MGYA00248624_ERZ508555 | MGnify/ENA primary metagenome ERZ508555 (study PRJEB26222, sample SAMN06267773) | marine metagenome | isolation source: Saanich Inlet, British Columbia, Canada | place...
ATTATTCGAATTCTGAAAAAGGATATCGTTTAGACCCTTCCAGAGTTTTATTGAGGTAAAGTGCAGGAAACAGTCGCCTGATAGATATATATAGGTTCAATATAATTTATGTTCGATAAATAAGCTAGGTCTTTGTTTTATCTATTGCTAGATTTTCAACCTCAAAGTGATTGAGGTTGTAGATAGTCAATATTAGTCGTGGGGTAAGGAGTTCAATACTGGGCCTGCTGTTGGGGTGAAAACTTTTATGCCGGATAATATTTAAGTAGGGTGTAGGCTACACTCCCCATGCTAATGAATGAGATGAAAAGGGAACATCCTACGAGCCCCAAGACAGGGGCTGGAGTCATTAAATGATTTCTGTTTTTTAACCATTGAAGCGCAATAAAAATGCATGATAGGGATACTGCGATCGCAATCCATGAGGGTATTAAGATCTTCGAACTAAAAACGATATCGCTGTTCACATAATTAAGGGTAGCGACAGCCCATCCTAATGAGGGCAGGCTGACGAAATAAGAGATTAGAGCGTTGTTGTTTCCTTCCCCTTTATATCTAGAAACAAAACGAAACCCTAGAATAACGAGGGAACCTATGAGAAAAAAAACTAGCAGAAGATTTGTTTTTTGTTTTTCCTTTTCCCCGCGGATAAAATTGAGGGCCCCAAGGACGTACTTCGAAACTTCTACCTCATCCGCTTCGTAGTAACCTCCCTTTATAGTATCGTATATAAAAACTCTCGCGGTGGTTGATTCAGCAGGAAGAGATATTGCTCGATATTCGTCTTTATTGGCTGATTGAATTTCAAGATAAACAATCCCAGTGTGATATTTAAGGTCGTAACTTGAAAGCTGGGCCAGTTTATTTGCATATTTATCGTGCTCTGCGCGATAAATTTCCTGAGACTTCATTAAACTAAAAAGTGCCTGGCGTGCCATCACATCGTAATTGTTTTCAAAAACCGTAGTACATGATATGAGGTAAAGCATTGGCATAACTAAAAATAGTATTTTTTTTATTGAAAAAAAATGCATAGCACAATTGGTTCTGGTTAAACTGAGGGTTTATATTATCTAGACCATGAAAATCTAGGATTTTATAGCATGCGTTCACTGCTCAGGCAAGCATAGGAGAAATAGAATGTGGAAGAAGTTAAAGTTTGTTACCAGTAATTCAGATAAAGTTCGAGAAGCTTCGAATATTTTGGAGTGCTCGCTTAAACAGGTTTCAGGGTTATGTATAGATGAAATTCAGAGTAGTGATATTAAACAGATAGTTACTCACAAAGCACAACAGGCATTTGATAAGCTTAGGTGTCCTGTGCTAGTTGAAGATTCCGGCCTGAGTTTTACGGCATGGAATGGTCTTCCTGGGCCGCTAATAAAATGGTTTGAGGTTAGTGTTGGTTGTCCTGGTTTGTTGAAAATGCTGGAAGGGTTTGAAAATCGAGAGGCTTTTGCGGTTTGTGTGGCAGGTGTTTTTGATGGACAGGAAATGCATATGGCTAAGGGGCAGATAAGGGGGAAGATTGCGCACAGTACTCGAGGTGAAAACGGTTTTGGGTGGGATGTTATATTTATTCCTGAACATTATGAAAAAACTTTCGCGGAAATGAACTCTAATGAGAAAAATGCTATTTCGCACCGACGGATAGCTTTTGAAAAATTGAATAAAAAAATAAAAAAAAGCTAGGGTTGTTAAATGGGTGTGACTATTTAACTGGTATTAGTTTGAAAATATTTCTATTTTATTAGGTTTTGTCCTGCTGGAATTATTGATTTATTTATCGTATAATTTTTTTTGCTCTTGTATTTAACTTTATTTTTATAATTTATGAGGTTTTGGTAAATGAATGGAAGAATTAAATTGATTAAGAATGTTTTGATTATGTTTGTTGTTGTAGTCGTTTTTATCGGGACTACTGGTTGTGGTAAGCCTGGTAGTGTCCTCAATTGGTATCCGAAGGCAGAACGATTAGAAGGTAAAATGACTTCAAATGTAGTCCATGAGATTGTTATAGATTCGGTTGACCTTAATGACACTGTTCAGATTAAGGAAGAGGGGATACATTCGGTTAGTCGGTGGTGGATTGATGTCGAGTGTGATTATTGGGCTAGTTGTTTTATGCGATGTGATGGTTCAAAGAAACAATGTCGCAAATTAGCGGAGGATTCTAATTTTACAGTGAATTCTATTTCTCCGTTTTAAAGTCGTAAGTATTTACTTGATTTATGGCATTAATTTTTACTGTTGATGACGACCCTGGGGTTGGAGGGTTGATTAAGGTTTTGTTTGAGGACCGGGGCCATGAGGTCTTGGTTTTTGAGAATGGGAAGCAGTGCCTTGATCGACTTGATGAAAACCCATCTGTTGTTTTTCTTGATATGGTCATGCCAGTGATGGACGGCATGGAAACATTGAAAACGATAAAGAATGCTAAAAGTGATTTGCCGGTCATCATGGTAACAGGTGTTGATGATGCAGGTTCTGCTGTTGAGGCAATGAAACTTGGGGCATTTGATTACATTGTTAAGCCTTTTGATGAGCCACGTCTTTTTTCCGTTCTGGATAAAGCAATCGAGCAGACTGCCCTGATCGGGCAGGTGCGCTACCTTCAAGTTGAATTAAATAGAGCGAAGGGTATCGGAGGTATTGTTGGTACAAGTCCGGCTTTGACGGCTACTTTAGAAAAAATTCTAAAAGTTGGTGTTAGCAATGCAGGGGTTTTGCTTCTCGGTGAGAGTGGAACCGGCAAGGACTTGATGGCACGCGCTATTCATGAGAATAGTCATTTTTCTCAAGGGCTTTTTGTTGATATTAATTGCGGGGCTATTCCTGAAAACTTACAAGAGAGTGAGCTCTTCGGACATACTAAAGGTTCTTTCACTGGTGCAACCGAGACGCGGAAAGGGAAGTTGGAGTTGGCGGATGGAGGAACGCTGTTCCTGGACGAAGTTGCCGAGATGTCATTGAACACCCAAGTAAAATTACTACGTTACCTTCAAGAAAAAAGTTTTGAGCGGGTGGGAGGAACGAAAAAGATTTTCACTAAGACCCGAGTTATAGCCGCGACTAATAAAGACCTCGATGAAATGGTCAAGAAAGGATCTTTTCGAGAAGACTTATACTATCGGTTAGCTGTGTTCCCAATTACTATTCCACCATTGAGGGAACGCAAGGATGATATCTCAAGTCTTGCCATCCACTTTGTCACATTATATAAAAAGGAATTTGATAAAGAAATCTCTTCTATTACTCCTGAGGCAATGAATGTGCTAGAGAATTATTTTTGGCCCGGTAATGTGCGCGAGTTGGGCAATGTGATTTATCAAGCGATGATAATGACAGGGACTAACTTTATTGACATTGATAGTTTGCCAGTCAATGTTAAAAATAAAAATACTCAAAAGACCAGTGAAGCGGGTGTATCACAATATGCTTGCAGTAAAGGTGGCTTTGTTGAGCCTTTCGATACATCCGTAAGACAGGTTTTGCAAAGAGCTTTGGACCTCACCAATGGAGATATCCCGAAGACAGCAAAAAGGTTAAAATTAAGTCGATCCAGTTTTTATAGAATGGTTCAAAAATACGACCTTACAAAACCATTCTCTAAGAATTAAATCATAGAAATGGTTTAATCCCCCTGTAAATATCTTGAATAAATTTAATAGGTTTATTTGATATTAGAATCCACAATTAGAAACTTCATGTCAGGTGTGCCTAAAGCTTATGTTGTTAGCTGATATTTTAGCCTGATTGCCCGCGTACTAATTTCTGGGTAAGAGGCCTCTTTTAATCTAGTCTGGGCCTTGGTTCAAAGAAAAAATGTAAATATACGGTTAATAAAAGGAAGAGTTTTCTGGGAGTTCAAAACTAAAACTTGCTCCTTGGTTTTTTGATGACTTGAATGTCAAGGTTCCCCCATGTAGTGCAACCATTTTTTTTGCAATTGCTAGACCTAGACCAGTTCCCTTTTCAGTTGAGTCTGAACCGATTTTATTAAAGGGTTGAAATAAGTCATCTAAGTCTTCATTTTTTATGCTCGGACCCTCATCTGTTACGGTGACGCGTACAAAGCCATCGCCCGATTCCATTGTTATTCCGATAGTGCTGCCTACAGGAGAAAATTTTATTGCGTTGGTCAATAGATTGTCCAGTACTTGTCCGATCCTAGGTGTATCAAATGAAATTGCTGTGGTCTGTTGGAAGCTAATATTAAAATGAATATTTTTTTCTGTAGCTAGATGGGTATATAACTTTACTCGTTCTTCAATAAGTCCGCGGAGATTGCCTGGTTGAAGATTTAGTACGAGTTGCCCACTTTCTATAGAAGATAAATTTAGCAAATCATTTAATAGTCCCAATATGTTTCCACTAGCGGAGTGGATGATTTTAAGGAAGTCGGTGCGTGTCTCTTCTTTTAAAGTAGTACCTTTCTTTAATAGAAACTCTGAATAACCTTTGATGGATGTGAGAGGATTACGTAAATCATGAGAAGCCATACCCAGTAACTCGTTTTTTACTTTAATCAACTCATGCAGGGTCAGGTTTTTTTCCTCTAATTCATTTTTTAAATTTTTCAACTCATCTGTTCGCAAGCACACCTCACTTTCGATGCGCCTGGCTCTTGAGGAAAGTATTTGAAAAATCACTGCAATAAATACTATGAGCACTAATACGGCTGCCGAAAGCCAATTATGTAGCCTGTTAGGGCCTTTTTGAAACTCTAGATTTCCTTGCCAAACTAAAAACCAATGAATCTGAGAAAACCGTAATGCCATTTCTTTTTTTATAAGCGCGTTTTCTTTGAGGTTACCATACAGTTCGCTTTTACGATCTTCATCTAAGACCGTTAAAAACATGCCTGACGTTAGATAAGGATTGATTGTCTTCTCTAGCATGTTTTTTATTTGGTAAGTCCCTAGTACTGTTCCTAAAAATAAATTCCTTCTACCTTCAATTGTTTTGGGTGTGTCTACTCCTTCATAAATTGGGAGATAAAATAACGCGACCATTTTTTTAGGATTCTTGTGAATCAAGTTCCCTGTGCTTGCGGCAACAATTTCACCTGAATCTCTAGCCCGGTTCATGAGATTCAGTAAAACCGGTTGGGTGCTAATGTCAAATCCTAAAAACGACTCGTCATCGGAGTGGGGTTCCATGTAGTAAATGGGGGAATATTCGTTCTTTTTGGGCGCTGTAATAATGGTCGTGTTTTTACTTAGACTCGTGAACTTAAAATTAATGAAACCGTCTTTTTGAGCCATTGATTCCAGAGTAGAGCGTTGGTCCTGTTGAACGCGCGGAATCCATTGAAAAGATTTAATAAAATTGTTCTTTTTTAAAAGCGGTGAAGTGTAAGTTTTGAATCCAGACCGAGTAATATTTTTTGATACTTTAAATAGAGAAGCAATTCCCATTAGTTCTTGCGCTATAGTTTCTAATTGTTCCTCAATGATCCGAGTATTTTTGATTCCTTCTTGCTCAAAGCGTTGTATCCAGTCATATTCATTTTCTTTTTTGACATTGTTGAGGGTGACAAACATCAGAGTGATTGCAAGTGCTAGTAACCCCCAGGTTGTATATGTAAGTTTTTTTAAAAACACCTTAGACTCGTTAATTGGTTGTTTTGTATTTAATCATTACTGCTTTTATCCCTTTGTAATATGTATAAATGTGAGTTCGTGCTTATTGTTATATAGATGTACGACCTGACTTCCTTCGATTTCTAAAAATTTTTCAGCAAAACTATAGTCTGGTGAACCTTGAAACTTTATTGTGCAAATAAAATTTTTGCATTTTTTCGACTCGAACCATAAAGATAGCCATTCAAATAACTTTTCTGGGAAGCAGATGACATCACAGAACAGCCAGTCCACTTTATCGTAGTCTGACGGTTTTATGGAAAAAACGTCTGCCTTGTGGTACTCCACATTTGAAAGGGAGGCAATTTTAGGGTCTAAGGGTGACCGGTCGATCGATAGGACTCGTGCGCCAAGTTTTTGTATTACCCATGCCCATCCGCCTGGACTTCCCCCCGCATCAATGCAGAAATCACCAGGTTGAGGGGTTTTCCCTGCTCTAGTTAAGGATTCATACAATTTAAGGTAGGCTCGGCTTGGAGGGTCGTTCTTGTTTTCTTCAAATAGCATTTCCCCGTTCTTAAAGAGACTTGAACATTTAGAGGAAGCTAAGATTTTATTTTCGGCAAGAAGGGTCCAGGAGCCGATAGGCGAGGTGGGTAGCGCGCAGGGAAAGCATAAGGGTTTTGCTGAAACGTGGGGTAGTTTTTCTTGAATCAGTTTTGCGCGTCGATGAAATTGATATGAATAAAGGCACCAATTTCTTTGTATTTTTTTAAGTTGTTTTGCACCATCATTGATGGAATCTATGGTTAAGACCTTGGGGTCGTGCCAAGTGTTTATTGACCACAAAGACTTTTTTGGTGCTATTGAGGATAAGGCCAATTGATCATGAATATCAATAATTCCATCTAACTCGTCCTTTAATGGTTTCATATAATCTTTTGATCCTAAATATGCGGATCGTATTATTTTAGAAACCATTTATATTATCTCCGTTGCTTTTTTTGTCGTTTTAACTATAGATGTTTTGTTTTTATGATTGTCCCATTCACCAATTTTTATGTAGTGGGAAGAATATTGTATTGTGATTTTTAAAATACATTTGTTTGTGGGAAGCTCGAATTAGTAATGGTTGGCAGGGCTAAAAATCTGAAATTTTTAAACACAGGATAGTGTGGTTTTGCAGCAGTTAATAAACGGTATTACACTAAATCTATCAAAAAAATAAAAATATTTTTTCTATTATTTTCATTTTTTTAGTTTTGTCAGAACTTTATTCATATCATTCATGACATTGCGTCTGTTCTCAATTGTATAGGCTCTCAATAGATAGGCCGGGTGAAGGGTTAGCATGAGAGGAACTCCTTGATATTCATGCCAGTTACCCCGTTCTTTCATAATAGGGACAGTTCTTCCTAACAAGGTACTTGCGGCAGGTTTACCAAGTGCCACAATGGCTTTGGGCCGAATGGCTTGCAGTTGCCTTATCAAGAATGGCTTGCAGGCGGCTATTTCATCCGGCTTTGGATCTCTGTTGTTAGGCGGGCGGCACTTTACGATATTGCAGATATAGGTGTCTTCCTCGCGGCTTAGGTGCATCCCTTTTTCTATGATTTCCGTTAACTTTCTTCCTGCTCGGCCTACAAAGGGGAATCCCTGCTCGTCCTCATCTGCTCCGGGTCCTTCGCCTACAAAAACGAGGTCAGCGTGTGGGTTTCCTGAGCCAAATACAATCGTTTTTCTGTCTTTATGTAAGTTGCAGCGATTACAATCTCCTAATTCCTTGCGCACGTTTTCGATGCTGATACTGGGTTTTGACGTGATATTTTTATTGGTTTTCATGTGGGATGTTTTGTCTGTATCATTAGAGGAGTGGACGAGTCCCTTTGTGCCAGATTGAAGTTCTAGACTTACACCTGGCTCGGATGGGATTTCCGAAATACCATGATCTTTTAGAAATATTAGATAATTTCTCAAGTCTCTAAGTAAAATGGATTTTTTTTGTGTCGGCATATCGAAATCGAGATTATCAAAAGGTCACAGGTAAAACAACATGTATTGAGTGGTTACCTGTCGATTAAATTTAGGGTTTAAAAAATAAATTACTTTCGTAAATCTAGTAAGAATTAAAATATGAATATATTTGATGTTGAGTCTCTTGAACGCTTGGTTTATTATGAAATAAGTTAACTCAACCTTGTCAAGGTGAATGATATATGTCTGGTCTAAAAAGCGCATGGGAGCTTAGTCTTGAGAGATCCGAAAAACTTGTTCCTGAACTAAAAAATAAAAAAGAAATTACCGATGAACAAAAGAACAAAATTAGTGATATCCGCATGGAGTATAAGGCTAAAATTGCAGACAAGGATGTAATGTTGCATGATAAGCTGAGAAAACTCCATGATCGAATTCCTCCCGAAGAAATTCAACATGTAACTGTAGAGTTGCAAAAGGAGTTTGCGGAGGAAAAGAAGGCCTATGAAGATAAAATGGAGAAAGAAATTGAATCTATTCGTAGTTGAATAAACCGACCACAACCTTGAACCCTCCGGTCTTAATCGTTCCTTTCCTGGCGAGATCTAAGTTTTAAGTATTTTTCCAGTAGCTAAAAAAATAAATGAAAAAATTTGTACGTAAACTGATCAAAAGTGCGTTAAATAATGCCAAAAATGATGGCGATCTTGAGTTGTCCATTATGCCTGAAATAGTGGTAGAAAAACCTAAGGAAGAAAAGTTTGGTGATTTTTCTACATCACTCGCGATGGGGCTTGCAAAGTCTGAAAGAAGGAAGCCATACGAAATCGCGGAAATCTTATCTCGCCATCTTCAATGTAACGATGACAATATAGACTCAGTTACAATAGCTGGGCCTGGATTTCTCAATATAACAATGAGGCGGTCTTTTTTTTTAGAGCGCCTATTGAAGGTTGCAGAACAACCCGATCGATACGGTTCTTCGAATGCTGGTCAGGGGAAAAAAGTTCTCCTTGAGTTTGTGAGTGCTAATCCTACAGGACCTCTTCATGTTGGGCACGGTCGTGGAGCAGCGGTCGGTGATATGTTAGGCCGGCTTCTTGATAAAGCAGGATATAATGTAAGCACAGAGTACTATATTAATGATGTCGGAAATCAAATGAATACCCTTGGACGCTCTACGTGGGCTCGTTACTTAGAATTACAAGGTAGAGAGAATGGTTTTCCGTCTGATTACTATCAGGGTGATTACATAAAAGATATTGCAAGAGATATACATGAACAGCATGGAAGTGAGTTTTTTCATAAAACTGAGAATGAGGTCCTACCATTTTTTCGTGAATACTCACTTAATTCAATTTTAGATGGAATCAAAGAAGATCTTGCTAAATTTGGGGTAAGTTTTGACCAGTGGTTTAGCGAAAAAAAATTATACGACCATCAGTTAGTTGAGACAGCTGTTAACTGGCTTCGAAAAGAAAAATATATTTATGACAAGGATGGGGCTGTTTGGTTAAAGTCGTCGGATTTTAATGATGAAAAAGATCGAGTGCTCATCAAACAGTCTGGTGAAAAAACTTATTTTTGTTCTGATATAGCCTATCACAAGAATAAAATTGACCGCGGGTTTGAATGGATTGTTGACTTGTGGGGAGCTGACCACCATGGTTATGTTCCTCGGATGAAGTCGGCATTGCAAGCGATGGGATACGATGAAAATGTTTTTAAAGTAATGCTCATTCAGTTTGTGTCTTTGAAGCGCGACGGAGACAAAGTATCTATGTCTACCAGGTCAGGAGAGTTTGAAACTCTGGCTGATGTTGTTAAGGAGGTAGGAGTTGATGCAACCCGATTTTTCTTTCTCATGAGAAGTTCCGACACACACCTTGACTTTGACCTTGAATTAGCTAAAAAAGCATCAGCAGATAATCCGGTTTTCTATATTCAATATGCTCACGCACGTATCTGTAGTATTTTTCGCACAGCAACCAAACAGGGAATAAAACTGCGTGACGCGGTTGATGTTGACTTGTCGCCTTTAAAAAACGAAGAAGAATTTATCATGATAAAAAAAATACTTTCTTTTACAGAAATTATTGAAAAAAGTGCTGAGCTATTAGAAGTTCACCGGGTTCCATTTTATTTGCAGGATCTCGTGGGCACTTTTCACAGGTACTATTCTCGTAACCGGATTGTTAGCGATGATCATGATTTGTCTTTTGCGCGTTTATTTTTAATGAATTGTCTTCGTATTACAATTTGTAATGGCCTTTCTGTAATGGGCGTATCTTCACCTGAGCGTATGTAGTAGATTTTTTTCATGATTTTAATTTTATTGGCAAGTGCTGAAAATTAATGAAATCATCAGCTAAATTTTTTTCTACCTGCATAATTTTTATTTTAGCTGGTCTCGGATTGTTTTTTACCTCAACCCTATCGTTTGATTTTTTTTCAGATAAAGAAAATATTTTCCTGAAGAAAATAATTGTATCAAAACCTAGAAATATGAAGGATAAGCAGGCTTTGGTTGCGTCTGGAATTAGTATCCCGGAAGATTTTACTTTTTTTGATACTCTGGATGATCCTGCGATGAAAAAATATATTTCATTAAATGGAAATATTTCTTTACTAAAAGATGAAAATTATTACAAATCAAATGATTTAATCCCAAGAGTGAATGGAAGTCCTGCTTCAAAAGTCACTCGACCGGTTTCTGAAAATATTTCCATTCCTGGTGCCAGAAAACTTAAAGGCCAAAAACAAACTGAGCCATCGACCGCAGGGTTTTTACTTCAAGTGGGGTCATTTCAAGAGTTCCAACGCGCTGATTATCTTAAAAATAAACTAATCAATAGTGACTACCCTGTTTTTATTTCTTCAACTTGGGTAGAAGAACAGGGTCGGGCATTGCATCGAGTTTTTGTCGGCACGTATTTGAAAAAAATAGACGCAGAAAAAGTAGCCGTTGAGATAAAAGAATCAGAAAAAATCGAATCACTCATTAAATTTTATAAGAAGAAGAGCTAGTTAAGTTTTTTTATCAATCTTTCT
>ENA-OREN01005410-OREN01005410.1-marine-metagenome-genome-assembly--contig:-NODE-5410-length-10609-cov-3.842860_pt1 | contig 10609 bp, 9 predicted proteins | sample MGYA00248624_ERZ508555 | MGnify/ENA primary metagenome ERZ508555 (study PRJEB26222, sample SAMN06267773) | marine metagenome | isolation source: Saanich Inlet, British Columbia, Canada | place...
TAAGGGGTCTTCATTATCAACTGCCACCCTACACTCAAGCCAAGTTAGTTAGAGTTATTGAGGGTAGTGTTTTAGATGTGGCAGTGGATATCAGAAAATCCAGCCCAACCTTTGGTCAGCATGTAGCTGTAGAGCTCACAGGTGAGAACAAACATCAGTTATTTATTCCTCACGGATTCGCCCATGGGTTTGTAGTTTTGAGCAATAGCGCTACTTTTGCTTACAAGGTTGATAATTATTACGCACCAGAACATGATCGAGGCGTTGCTTTTGATGATGCTAAATTAGCCATTGATTGGCAATTAGCTTTAGAAGAATTACATCTTTCAGATAAAGATAAAATAAATCCTAATTTATCTGACGCACTTGATCTATTTGAATAGTTATCTATGAAAATACTAGTTATCGGGGCGAATGGCCAATTAGGAAAATCTGTTCAAAAAATTGTTTCTAGTGCAAAACAAAACAATGAGTTTGTTTTTGTTGGTAGGGGCGAATTAGATTTAAGTAAGAAAGAAAGTATTGCTAGCTATTTTGACAATAATAACTTCGATGTAATTATTAACTGCGGTGCCTATACTGCGGTTGATAAGGCTGAAGAGGAGCAAAATCTTACCAACCAAGTTAACCATTTAGCAGTTAAACAATTAGCTGGGATCGCCAAAGAGCAGAAAGCAAAGTTAATACACATCTCAACTGATTATGTTTTTGATGGAGAAAGTGACAAGCCCTACAAAGAGACAGATACAACCAATCCGATCAATGTTTATGGCAAAACCAAGCTAGCAGGAGAGAAGGCATTACAAGAGATAATGCCAACTAATGCTATGATTATTAGAACTAGTTGGGTTTATTCAGAATATGGTAATAACTTTGTTAAGACAATGTTGAGATTGGGCAAAGAAAGGGATGAGTTAAACATAGTAAGCGATCAAATAGGTTCTCCGACTTATGCAACTGATTTGGCAGAAGTTATATTAAAAATAATAAACAATACAAATTATCGAAACAAAAAACAGTCAACAGAAATTTATCACTATTCAAATGAAGGTGAGATAAGTTGGTATGGTTTTGCTAAAGAGATTTTTGAATTGGCTGATATTCAATGCAGAGTTAATTCAATAACAACAGGCGAATATCCAACTCCCGCTCAAAGGCCAAAAAATACTGTAATGCAAAATGATAAGATAGCTCGAATATTTGGATTGAAAATTGCAAACTGGAAGGCCTCATTAGGATTGTTATTTTAGCAAGACTATTGTGAATATTAAAACAACTATAAATAAGAATATATTATGGAATATATTAGGGAGTACAGTTCCGATGTTGGTAGGATTAGTCTCTATTCCTTATATCCTAGAAAATATAGGTATAGAGAGATTAGGATTTTTAACGTTAATCTGGTCTTTTATCGGCTATTTTACAATTTTTGATTTTGGTCTAGGCAGGGCATTAACACATCAAATTGCAAAACTGAGGGCTAAACAGGAAGTCGATCATATAGTTGGTATTATCAAGTTTGGACTATTCTTGATGATATTTGTTGGAATTCTAGGAACTTTATTAATGTCCTTACTAGTATATATTTTCGATATTACCTGGCTAGATGTTTCGGAAGAATTCTATGACGATGTGCACAATGCCACACTGCTTTCCATTATCATTATACCAGTTGTCACGTTAACAGTTGGATTAAGAGGGATTCTAGAAGGGTTTGAGGAGTTTAAAGAGATAAGCATTCTAAGGATTTATCTAGGAATTGCTAATTTTTTATTGCCAGCTTTTTCAATTTACTACTTTGGGCCTAGTTTAACTTTTATCGTTGTTTGGTTGATTATTGCAAGGGCAGTCATTGTGGTCATGCACGTTATATTGCTAAACAAAAAGTTTGACTTAGGTTTGATTTTTTCAAGTCGAATCAAGATTGATTCCAAGCCAATCTTGCATTTTGGAATGTGGATGACAATTTCAAATATAGTAAGCCCTTTGATGGTTGTGGTTGATAGATTTATTATTCCGTCTTTTGTAGGCGCAGCTTTTATTGCATTCTATTCGATACCAGTTGATTTTTTACTTAAGTTTTTAATTCTTCCAGCGGCTTTGACCACGGTAATATTCCCTAGAATTACGCATATCTTCAATAAAGATACAGTACAAGCACGTGAATTATTTTTCAAAAGTTTGAAAATTGTATTTTTAGTGATGGCCCCCATATTATTATTCACTTCAATTATTTCGTATGAAGCTTTGAAATTTTGGCTGGGTTATTCGTTTGCAGAGAATTCACATATGGTAGTAAAAATAATTTCACTAGGAATTTTATTTAATAGTTTGGCACAAGTTCCTTATATGTTTATTCAGGCAGTTGGCGGTGTAAAAAAGACAGCGATTATTCATGTATCAGAATTCATTTTTTATATGCCATCATTACTATTTTTTGTGAGCGAATATGGAATAGTTGGTGCAGCAATTACTTGGCTTTTAAGATCGTTAGTTGATTTATTATTATTATTATCTGTATCTATAAAATACCTAAGGAGTGATTATTTTGTCAGTAGTAGATAAAAAAAATAGCCTTGCGTTTGGATTTGTTTTATACAATCCAGAGCAATCTTCCTATGCTCGCATAAGGTTGTTGAATGATCTAGGGTACAAGATATACATATATGATAATTCCCCTGATACTTGCAATATTGGTCTAGATTGTCGAGATTTATCAAATGTTGACTATACTACTGCAGGAAAAAATCTGGGACTTGGAGTTGCGCTTTCTACAATTTGCGCACAAGCATATTATGACTCATATGAAAATATCTTATTTTTTGATCAAGATACTATTTTTAGCACCGAGACCATTTCTTTTGTTCATAAATTTATTGATGAAGATTTGGAAAAAATAAGAAATAAGTATATATCAATTACTTTTGATTCAACTAATAATGACGTGGAGAATGATAGTCAGTCTTGTGAAATTTTAGATGTGGATTTGGTCATTAACAGCGGAAGCTTATTTGTCTTAGAAAATTTGAAAAACATAGGCTGGCACAACGAAAAATATTATGTTGATGTGGTTGATTATGAAATGTGTGTTAGGGCTAATGCAAAAGGCTTCAAGGTTGGAAAGTGTTCCAACACCCCTGGGTTTGATCATGTTACTGAGCAACCAGATACGGTCTATAAAATTTTAGGAGTGAAGTTTATACTTAGAAGGTATCCCATGAGTAGGGTTTTCGATATTATAAAGTCAAGCCTAAAGCTAATTTTTTTCTCAATAATATCAGGACAGTTTAGATCTGCAAGGATTATTGGCAGAAGTCTACTAATCAGTATAGTTGGTCTGACCTTATCAATAATAATTTTAAAAAAGGAAAAATATGAAATGTAGAATATGTGAAAGCCGAAAGATATATGAGTTGATTGATTTTGGCAGTATGCCTCCGGCAAACTCTTTAAAGTTAAATAGCGATAGTAATATATTGAAGGAATACGAGTTGTTATTACAATATTGTCCAGAATGCCATAATTTACAATTAAGCGAATGTGTTGACAATGAGGAGTTATACAAAGATTATTTGTATGTAACGCCCGATTCAAAAATGCTCCAAAGACATTATCAAGTCCTTATTGATTTTTTATCAGATCGTAAATACCTAAATAACAGAAGTAGTCTTATAGAGGTTGGTAGTAATTCTGGTCAATTTTTACAACAGATAAAAAAATATGTTGATAGGTGTATTGGGATAGATCCTGCTGAATGCATTGTGAAAGAGGCTAATGAAAAGGGCATAAATACAATTTGCGATTTTTTTGGCACCAATTCCGTTGAGAAGATATTAAAAGCCTTCGGTCGTGCAGATTTAATTGTCGGTAGACATTGTATGGCTCATAATTGCGACCTTAATTCATTGTTTTCAGCTGCTTGTTCGTTATTAACGGATGACGGTGTCCTTGTGATAGAGAATGCATATGCGTTAAATACAATTGAAAACAATGAGTATGATCAAATATATCACGAGCATATGTATTATTTTTCAATACGATCACTAGATGTTGCTTTGAGAAATAATGGTTTAAGGATCATTGATGTTACAAGATCAGACATCCATGGAGGATCGATAATATTTATTGTGTCAAAAATAGAAAGCAATATGAAAGAAAGCGACAGTGTGAAAAAGCTAAGACGCATTGAGGAGTTGATAATCACTAAAGATAGGTTAAGTCACTTTGCACAGAACTCCAGGTTTAATGCAAATGAGATATACAACCTAGTTGCTCAAATTAAGAAAGATGGCGGAAAGATTTATTGCTATGGTGCAACCGCCAAAGGCAGTACGTTATTAAATTACTCCAGACTTACAAATAAACATATTGATGTTTGTGTAGATAATACACCAATAAAACAAAATAGAGTTTTGGCAGGCAGCAATATTCCAATAGTCGACGAGGACTATGCTATTAAAAATCCGCCAGATTACTTTCTCTTGACTGCGTGGAATTACAAGGAGGAGATTATTAAAAAATATAGGGATAGCGGAAATTCGAAAACGTTATTTATTGTTCCGGTGCCTACAATTACAATTTTATGAAGGATATACTGCTGACGGCGGTTGTTCTGTCCTATAACAGGCCAAGGGAGTTATTGAGGTGTCTTAACAGCATAGACATAGAACCTTGTTCATCATTTAAGGTTTTTATAAATGATGACTTTTCCCCTAGAAGAAAAGAGATTGCGGGTATAGTTTCTGAATTTAAGGCAAAGTCTAACTATCTGATTGTAGACAATCATAATAATACAAATTTAGGCTTTGACAGGAGTTATTATAATTCAATTAAAGCCAACTTAGATTCACAGCACTTGCTTTTTATAACTGATGATGACACGTTTATTTCTGGAGGACTGTTAAAGCTATACAACTTTCTAAAAGTAAGCAAGCCCCCGTTGCTTTTTACTAAGTATTATTCATCTTTTGATGGCAGGTATTATAGAAGGCCGCTCAATACGGCTCATAAATCAAACTATGAAAACTTATTAAGCAGTATTGACAATCTTATACTTTTGTCAGGCATGTGCATTAATACTGATTCTTTTATTGATTTTGATATAGAAAAAACGCGTGATACTTTTTATACGCAAGTTTATGTTGGTTCTCGTATTATTTTGAATGACGGCTGCCAGTATTTAGACATGGGACTTATAAAATATATCGGAGATGGTGACAATGGATTCAAATCCAAGAAAAAGAATATCAACCCCAATCTGATTTCTGATAGAAACAACCCTTTATCTAATATTGAATACAATAAGGGACTGGTGGAGGTCTATCACCGTATTAATGAAGTTACCAACAATCAATTAATTAAGGATTTATCCAAAAACTACCATAGAAGAAAGTTTGGTAGCTTTGTGTATGCAGCTAGTTTTGGTAAGCGGAGTTTGATTAGGTTTTACTTAGCTATCAGGAGATTAAACTTAAGACATTCATTCTACTCTGAACTTTATTTGGTGATCACACTTCTTTTGGGTTATAGGTCAGCAAATAAATTTTATCGACTTCTGTTAAAATTTAAAAGGTAAAAAAACAATTATGAAAATTTTAATAATATTATTTAATTTATTATATTCTGAGGCATTTGCTTATGTTGGTCCCGGAATGAGTTTCGGTATATCTATAGTAATAGTGGGAGTTATATTGGCAACCATTCTGTTAATTTTTGCCTTAATAATTGGCCCAATTCGTAAGTTTTTTCTAAAAAGTAGAAAATGACAACATATTTCCTGTTGCACAACCTATATGTTTTTATCTTACTCATATTTGTGTTTTTTTATAAAAGATATATATTTTTTCCAGAAAAAATTATATCCAACGGAAAGTCTTGCGTAAGCAGAATTGCGCGCACCCATTCTATAGATGATGCGAGTGGTGTCATGCTAAAGACATCTTTATTTATATTCGGCGTTTCATTTTATTATCTTATTATTCTGCTTGCCTTGGTTGGCTTTGTATTTGGCATTGCTTATCATGACGAGTTTTTATTTGGATTAGATTTTAATCAGACGTTGCTATCGTTGACAATAGCATCCTTTACATCGTTAATAGCCTTTCTTTTTATAAAAAAGAGATTGAAAAGTAAAGTTACAAATAGTGTGGAAGAATACCCGCTGTTATCGCAGATCCTTCATCTTATGATTCTGAAATTTAATTCTGTTTCCGATATTTTATTTTACTTGAATCATTATCTTTTTAGGGCCAAAATACAAGAATTAATTCTTAAGAGGAAAGGAGAGAGTTTGCCAGATATTTTTGTTATGGGCATGGCTAGGTCTGGCACCACCTTAATATTAAACATATTGCATGAAGCAGACAATGGTCTGGCATCGCTAAAGTATAAAGATATGCCATTCATAGCTGCCCCTAATTTATGGTCGGCTTTGTCAAAAAGATCCATTAAAAAACAAGACCTGAAAGAGCGTTCTCACGGCGATGGAATAAAAATAGATGTTGACTCTGTTGAGGCATTTGAAGAAGTATTTTGGAATGTTTTTTCATCAAGAGATGATGTTTATGAAAAATTTGAGGTATTCCGGTCTTCTGTGTGCCTTGCAAGATCATCTGAATCCAATAAGGTTCGCTATCTTTCGAAGAATAATTCCAATATTACTAGGCTCGGTGTCATGTCTAACTTGGGAAGATCAGTGTTCTTGATTGTGTTCCGCAATCCGTTAGAGGTTGCAATCTCCTCTTTGAACATGCATATAAAATATACAAAGTTAGACAAAGAAGATAAATTTATAAACGATTATATGGCGCTAATACATCATTATGAATTTGGAGTCAATCATTTTCGATTCGGAGATTATAATTTCAGATATAACAATCCTTTTGATTTGAACTATTGGCTAGAATACTGGCTTGTAATTCATGAGGAATTTTTAGTAAATATTCGGTTAAATAGTAAATTTATTTTGGTGGATTATAATGATCTTTTGGATCGCCCTGATGACCACCTAAAGAAATTATCCAGAATAGTGGGAATTCCTGCCCTTTCTTTTGCATCAAAATCTAAAATCAGAGGGAATAGGCCAATGGCAGAAGGCCTGGTGTATGATTGTGACTTGTTAAATGAATGTAAGGAAGTTTACTCTTCTTTAAAAGGGGCTTGTAATGAAAAGTAAGCGCAATCTATTATCCTATCTTTTAGTTGCTTTACTAATTGGACTATTATTGGTGTTTTCTGTGTTTAATACCAATTCGGGAAGGATAATTAAGGACGCATTTGGTACCATTCTTTTTGAGTTAGGTGTAGTGCCACCGTATCCTTTGTTAATGCCTTCTAAAAGTACACCTTCTAAAGTTACAAAGTCTAAAAAAATAAGCGGTTTTATCTTGCTGAGCTATTTAGATTCAGTTTCAAAAGTCTCTAAAGTGAGCTTGTATGACCTTGAGCGCGATAAATTTGTCAAAGATTATGAGCTAGATTGGGATGTTATTATTGATTTAATTCCTACCCATAAAGATTTTGGAAAACCTTCCAAATTAACTGCTAGGGCTTTTCATCCATTTTTAGATCCTAATGGAAATCTTTGGTTTAATACATATGGCGCTTTGATTAAATACAATTCTAATGAACATAAGTATTATTTGATAAATAAAGGCGCCCACCATTCTATTGTATTTAGTGACGACTTGAATGCTGTTGTATTTCCATCAAGTAAGAATGACTACTTAAGTAGTTTAAATGACTACTTGTCGAATAATATGATCGATGATTATATAAATATCTATCAACTAGATGGAACGATCATTTTTCAGAAATCAATTTCTGAGCTGCTTATTGAAAATGGATACTCGAGTTTCCTATTCGGCAGAATGGGGTCCAAATTTGAGGCTGACCCCATCCATACAAACTATATTGATATTGCACATAATAAAGGCATTTTTTGGGACAAGGGGGATTTGCTTATTTCTGCGCGTAATTTAAGTGCTATTATTTTGTATAGGCCGTCAACTAACAAAGTGATTAAATTAATAAGAGGGCCTTGGACGAATCAACACTATGCTAAGTTTCGTAGTAATAATTCAATCACAATGTTTAATAATAATGCATTTGGCTTCGATAGAAAAAACCCAGACGAAAGTAATTTTGTTAATGATGATGATTATAGCGAGTTTATAGAAGTATTTTTTAATTCAAACGGGGAAAGCATCTCCGTATCACATCTTGATGGCGTATTTGAAAAGTACAACATAAAGTCTGCCACAGAGGGGTTGGCAGAGTTTTTAACGGACGACCTTGTTTTTATTGAGGATGGTATTTTTGGAAGGGTGTTTATATTTGATAAGTTTGGCGAGTTATTGTGGTTTTTTAATAATAGATATAATGATGATGATAACGGAATTACTAGTTGGAGTCGTTACTACGACTCAATTCCGTATATTGATTGATTTGCCTTATGCTTGCTTCTTTTCCTTTATTCTTCATCTTCTTTCTGTACTTCTTCATAAAGAGGTTTGTATCGTATCCAAGCCTGGGCGTCTTTAATTTATATATAACATCCTTTTTATTGTTTTTATCCACCGTTTTTTTTTATGATGACATGGGTATATATCCTATGGCAGTGGTTTATCTGTTTGTTGTATGTTTTTTTATATCAGAATTTTTTTTCTATAATGCCTTTGCTTTGATATTGCCAACCCGACATTTCCAGAGTGTTAACCTCTTAAATCATTCTAAGATTATTCTTTTCATCACTTCTTTTGTTTTGTTGATTTTATATATCTCTATTAGAAGTGATTTTGTATTTGGTCAGTATAGGTATATTATGGTAAGAGACGGATATTTAGAAAAAGATCTCCTTAATTCATTATCTTATTCGCTTGCCTATGCTATCTCTTTTATCTTGAGTTATTATCATCAGAGTGCAAGATTGACTTATCGGCTTTTATTCTTACTCTTTTTGACTTTTTTATCACTACTTTATGGCTCTAAACTAATTGTTGTTATTTCAACCATTTATTTTACCGCCGGTATTTTTGCCTCTAGTCTTGCAAATAAAGAAAAAAAAATTAATTTTAATCGCAGAAGTTTTTTAGCCTATATTTCCCTCTTATCAGTTATTTTGATTGCTGGTTTTTATGTCCGTTCTTTTTTTATGGATTTGTCTTCTATAGGTGAATTTTTCGATTATATTCTCCAGTCAGCACCTAGTTATGGACTGTTGTCATTTCCTGCATTCAGCTCCTTTATTACGGATTATTTGTCAGGGGAAACTATTGATAATTTTTCCCTGGGCGAGATTACCTTTAATGGCTTATTCACTTTATTTGGTCAAGAGTCATCGCCTCAAATAAGTCCGCCCTTATTCAAAGAATTTGTATCCTCATCTGGAATTGAAACTGTCATTTTTACTTTTTATAGAACGTTAGTATCGGAATTTGGCATCTTCATTACCTTCCTATTATTTGCTTTTTTTGGATTTCTGTCTGCGCTTTTTTCATACTCAATAACCTTTTTTAGGGGTCGTATTTCTTTATTCCTAGCATGTTATTCTGTGCTTTTTGTTTTTATAATTTATGGTGTTTTTATGTCTACTTTATTAAGTAGAACTCATTTCGTTACTTTGTTTATAATTTGGGTTTATTTCATTGAGTTTAGTTCTGTGTGGAAATTGAATAATTGAGTATTTTCTTTATTTCATATAGGCCTCTCTTCTACTATCAGTTTAATGCCTGTGTTCAAAAAAAACTAACAAACATTATTTGAATGTTGATAAATCTTTCGTTACTACGGGAGTGATAAAATGGACTTATTATTTTTATATTTTTTATAGAGTAGCATAAAGCATAAAGCATAAATCATAAATCATAAATGAAAATTATAATAGTTTCTCATAATTTTAATCCAGGTCATTTTTCACACCTCGATGCAAATTATAAATTAGTTACAGATTCGGGCTTAACAGCAGGATTTCACTGGAATAATAAGTTCGATAAGTTTCTCAAAGAGGGCGAAAATAAAAAAATACTTAAATTTAATATAACTGACATTTTAAAAGATGATGTCTATGTTGTTTGGTTTCCAAGTCTTAAGGCGTTAGCTGGAATGGTGTACTTGAGATTAATATCAAAAGGTCAAATAATTTATGTATTGCATGAGCCATTTGACTCAATTAAGTCTTATTTGGATTCAGGATTTAGCGTTCTAAAAACACTCAAAATACTAGCCGTATCTTTTATAAATTATTTGATGGTTAAGTGCTCTCACAAAATAATACTTCCATCCAGTAAGGCGTTTACTACATTTAAATTTCGGTATATTTTTTTAGGGCCTAGTATCAAGATACCATTAATGTTCGATGATGAGGCGACATCCATATTGCCAATTCCTAAAAGAAAATTTATTTCATATATTGGGACCATTGCTGAAGACCATGCATTTGATAAGTATATAGAGTTTATCCTTTATGCATTAAGCAAGGGATTGTATCCAGAGTATAGATTTTTAATTGCTACACGCAGTGTTTTGGATAGTGTAATTGCTGATCAATTAGAAAAATTTGTAAATGAAAAAAAAGTTATTATTGTTTCTGGAAATAGCATGAGCAATTCAG
>ENA-OREN01005413-OREN01005413.1-marine-metagenome-genome-assembly--contig:-NODE-5413-length-10607-cov-3.645584_pt1 | contig 10607 bp, 9 predicted proteins | sample MGYA00248624_ERZ508555 | MGnify/ENA primary metagenome ERZ508555 (study PRJEB26222, sample SAMN06267773) | marine metagenome | isolation source: Saanich Inlet, British Columbia, Canada | place...
TTTATACCGTGAACCTGTACCGTAATAAAGTGTTCGCTATGCCAACTCACCTTCTCTATTTTAATCTACATTCATTAACTCAAATTTTATGGCCTGGCACAAGCTGAATATGGATCCTCATTAAGGAGCTACACTCCACGTTTCAATGTTCACCGCCAGGAGCAGGTTGTGGAGGGTGCCTGACTGTGAAGCTATCTGATGAAGAATCTAGGACAGGGCTGATAGACACCTATATGGACACCTATTCAGGAATGATAGACACCTAAATAGATTGTCAAAACACTTCTTCGTTTGCTGTCTGAAAATCAATTAGATCACTCATATTTCCTTTGTTATTTAAATAGATGGTATTTTATTATTCATTTATCATTTAAGTTTTCTATTGAATAGTACCACTGGAATTTAATTTCATTAGAAAAACATCACTAGAACCAGCATTCACATTTCCATAAAAGTTTCCTGAGGTATAACCAGTAACATAGAGGTTACCTGAACTGTCAACAACAATACCCTCTCCAAAATCATCACTTGAAGTACCATACTGATAGGCCAAAGAGTAAATAATTTTTAATAAGAGAACTTATAACATCATAATCTGCTGTTGTCAATATTTTTCTAAAAAAATCAGAGTGATATATAAATTCAACAAGTACTTTAATTTGAGATAGATGTCCTCTCTTGATTGAATAGAGTTTCATTTACTAGAACAAATTCTTTCCCGTACCCAATTACCTCAAGACTTTTCTTTTTCTTCCAACCTTTTACAATAGCAATCGCTTTCACCAGTCTGCTATTTAAGGCCTTGGCTATCATGTTAGGATTAAGACCACATGTTTCTTTTAGTTCCTCGTTTGTAATATAATAATTACAAGACGTAACCAAGAGGTTAGCCTCATATGGGACAAAGGATGTAATATATAACAATAGTCGCTCTGGTAAGGTTTGAGTTGAGGATTTTTTGGAGTCTTGGTCCGAGGCAATGGAAGAGATAAACGACCATTGCTAGATATTGATTATTTGATTTAAATGACCTTCAAAATTATTCCCTTGCCTTTAGGAAATCAAAATCACATCCTTCATCAGCCTGCAGAACATGGTTCTGATAAAGCCAGGCATAACCGCGTTCTGTATTTTTCCTCTTTAATTCAGGTTTGTATTTCATTTCCTCCCTGCGTTTTTTTAGCTCATTTTTTTGAACATTTAAATCCAAACGCCGGTTTTTCACACTTAATTCAATTATATCTCCAGTTCGGACTAGACCAAGTGGTCCTCCCACCGAAGCTTCTGGAGTCACATGAAGGATGATCGTGCCAAAAGCCGTTCCGCTCATCCTGGCATCCGAAATCCGGACCATGTCCTTCACCCCTGTTTTTGACAGTTTAGCGGGAATGGGAAGATAACCCGATTCCGGCATCCCCGTTCCGCTGCGGGGACCGGCATTCTGCAGGATCAGAAAATCATCAGTCTCTACCTCCAATTCGGGATCGTCAATTCGGCTTGATAAATCCTCCAGCGAATGGAAGACAAAGGCCCGGCCTTTTCTTTCAAATAGTGAAGAATCTGCTGCCGAACGTTTGAGAATCGCTCCCTGAGGCGCAAGGGATCCAAAAAGGGACACCAAACCTCCATAGGGTTCTACCGGTTCATTCAATGGGCGTATGACTTCGTGATCAACGTATGAATCTTCCCTCTCAAGTCTTTCCCTCAGGGTCTGACCGGTGATGTTGAGGCAGTCAAGGTGAAGGAGGGGCTTGAGTTCCCTTAATACCGCACCCACTCCACCCGCAGCAAAAAAGTCCTCCATGTAATGTGAACCGCTCGGTTTCAGATTGACGAGCAAAGGGGTTGAATCGCTCAAGCGATTCAGGGCTTGAAGAGAAACATCCAGTCCCAGCCGTCCGGCAATGGCAGTAAGGTGTATCACTGCATTCGTGGATCCTCCAATCGCCAAAAGAACCCTCATAGCATTTTCAATTGATTCGTTGGTCAGCAATTGATCTGGAGTTAAACCATCGTTGGCCAGTGCAACCGCACGTTCTCCAGTTGCTTCAGATGACCTCAAGCGGTCTGCATGTACTGCTGGAATTGCTGCAGTGCCTGGAAGGGCGAAACCTAGTGTTTCCACAAGACAGGCCATAGTACTCGCCGTACCCATAACTGGACATGTTCCTGCTGTTGTAGCAAGCCGACCTTCAATCCTGTCAATCTCAGCCTTCGACTTTTCCCCAGCACGATACTGAGCCCAGAACCTTCTGCAATCGGTACAGGCCCCCAACTGTTCACCCTCATGAGTTCCGGTCATCATAGGCCCGGCCACCAATTGAATGGCAGGAAGACCTGCTGATACTGCTCCCATCAGCTGTGCTGGTATAGTTTTGTCGCAACCGCCAATTAAAACCACTGAATCCATGGGTTGTGCACGGATCATTTCCTCGACGTCCATTGACATGAGGTTTCTGAACATAAGACTAGTGGGATAGATGAAGGCCTCTCCTAAGGAAATGGTCGGGAATTCCAATGGCAATCCACCGGCGACAAGGACTCCTCTTTTGACTGCTTCCAAAAGTTCAGGGAAATGGCGATGACAGTTGTTAAAACCGCTGGGAGGATAGGCAATCCCTACCACCGGTCGGGAAAGCATTTTTTCTGAGTATCCCATCGAACGGGCAAAGGAATAGCGAAGATATCTTGAAAAATCAGGATCACCGTAATCCGTAAGCCCTTTCTTTAAACCTTTTTCCTTCAAAACTAATTACTATTAAATGTTTTACAGGTCCTGTCCATGATATTTCTCCTGCACCGACTCACACCAGTTACCGACATTCCATGATCCGTAGGCCCCCATACCTCCAAGTGGATCATCTCCAAAATAAACTGGAATGTGAATGACTGACAACCCCTGATATTTGTATGCCTTTTTTAATGCCTCCTTTAATTCTGAAGTGCATTCTCCTCCATAAAATGCTCTCACTCCCTTGACTGCTTCAGCCATACAAACATAGTCTACTTCGACAGCATCACCTGTCTTAAAACCGATTCCATATTGAGCCACCTGAAGACCGGTAATTGCACCCATCCTGCGGTTGTCGAAAATAACTATCATGCCATTTACACCCAGTTCAACAGCATCTATCAATATCTGCGGGTTCATCATGAAAGAACCGTCTCCACAAAAACAGATTCCGTATTTAGGCTGGTCTGAAAGAGCTGAAGCGGCAAGAGCACTTGGTGCAAAGCCCATGTAAGACGCGCCGGATTCCGTAAATGTCTCAAATGGACTATCGTCTTCGACAATCTGAAAACCGTTGGCCTGAACATCTCCTGCATCAAAAAATTTAACTGCATTGATGTGCCTGGCGAAATCTGCAACAGTTTTGATCGCTGCGGGCTGGGTTATAACAGGACGTCCCCACACATCATCCATAATCGGTTGTGAGTTGAAACGTTCTTTTTTGAAATCAGCCCATTCCTTTTTCATGCCGACACACTGGTCAAGCCAGTCTTGTTTATCTACCTTTTGAATGTCTGGGTTGTTTTTAAGGATAAGCAGCAGTTCATCCAACGTTGCTCCAATATCACCCGGAAGAATAATCGTTCGATTGTAGTGTGAGACATCATTGAGGTCACCATTCAGATTGATTACATCTTTGACCTTTTCATATCCGATTCCGGAACAGTCTGACTGGCAGACAGCCCTCGATCCAATCACCACGAGAAGTTCAGCATTGGCCATGGCAAAATTCCCGCTGATCGACCCCTTGCTGCCACCTACATGCATATTCAGCCTGTGTCGGTCAGGTATTACACCTGTAGAACCCGGAGAAAGTACAACGGGAATCCCACAGTTTTCAGCAAAATCTTGAACCAGTTCTGCAAATCCACAACTTCCACCTCCTGCTTTAATTACTATTTTCGAAGTATTACTTATCAAATTTACTACTTTCTCAAGTTGTCTTTTATCCGCAACACTTGTTAAAGGAAAGTTTGGTTGCTCAGGCAATCCGTTTAAATTCAGGGGCTTAATCAGCTCAGGCTGAGTGTTGATTGGAAACAGAAGATAAAAAGGACCGGCTTTCCAGGGGTGATTGACTCTTATTCCACCCCTTCGCAAAGCATCTCTAAGTGAATGAGGTGTATGCAGAACATAGGATTCTCCAAAGAGAGCTGTGATCTGACCGAAAAGCCCCTGCTCAGGCTTAGGAACCTGTTGCATGTTGTAGCCTTCCCCATGAGTAGTTTCGTCACCATAAATATGAAACAATCCAACTCCGTTGGAACAACTGGCAAGGGAACCGGCCAGAGCCTGCATAGCACCAGGTCCGATCGATGTGACCAGAGCCGGAATTTCACCATACTGCCAACGTAGCATAGTGGCCGCATGAGCCATAGCAATTTCATTTCGGAAATTGTAGGTTCGTGTCACTCCTGCTTTTTCATAAACGCGCAATACTTCTCCAAAGTCTGTAGACCCGTGACCAAATATGGCAAGGTACTTTTTGACTCCTTGTTTAAGCAGTCCGAGGACCATTCCCTCTGAAAGGGTGCATTCGATTTTATGAGGAACCTTTCCAGATTCAATGGCCTTTTCCAGACTGCCTGCTTTAGCAATGGCCTTTGCTCGTTCAAATATGGGATTTGACATCATTCCTTTGTTATCTTGTTCCTTTTTTCAATCCAATATCTCATCAACAAATAAAAAGCCTTACCCAGAGCGGGCCAAAGACCACCTCAGTCATGGAAAGCAGGGCTAGTTCTAAGGAATTTCCGTTAAGCTAATAGGTACAAAAAATTTACAATAATTTGAAAATATATAAATTTCAAATTGAAAAAATGATTTATCCTTTTACTGCACCCATTGTCATACCTTTAATGAAAAATCTTTGAAAAAATAAAAATACTATCAAGGTTGGTAAACTTGCAATTACTGATAGTGCACCTTGAGTTCCCCAAGCTACAGAATATTGTCCTTTCATAGAAACCAAACCTAACATAATTGTCCTTTTGTCATCACTTTGAGTAAAGATTAATGGCCATAAAAAATCATTCCATATCCACGTAAATTGGAGAGTGCCTAAAACAGCTAAAGCGGGTAGACAAATCGGCAAAAATACCCTAAACAATATTTGCCATTCATTTGCCCCATCAATTCTAGCAGACTCATATAATTCGTTCGGTATAGTAGTGAAAAAATTTCTAAGCAATAGTGTACATATGGGAATTCCCATAGCTATATGCACTATAATCATAGGCCATAAAGTATCTAGTAGGTTCATCCAATTAAATAATCTGAATAAAGGCACCAAAATTACTTGAGGAGGGAAAAACATTCCTGAAACTATAACTAAAAAAATAAAATTACTTCCTCGAAAAGGCAGGTTAGCAAATACGTATCCAGATAAAGTTCCCAAAAAAATTGAGCCTAATGTTGCAGGAACTGTAACAAATATTGTATTTATAAAATATTGATGAACTGCAGGATCAGTTATAATTATTGAATAGTTCTCAAGATATAATTTTGTTGGGAAAGTCCATAATAATCCAAAAGCAATTTCACGTTTAGTTTTAAGTGATGACAAAATTACACCAATTGTAGGGGCAACAAATATTGATGCTAAAAAAATTAAACATATGAAAATAAAAGTTAACCAAATACTTTGAGTAAAGTATGATTTATTAAATTTTTTTGAGTCAATCATACAATTCATCCAGTTTTTTTAATTGCCTGAAATATATTCCAATTATTGTTACTGCAATAAAAAAAAGGACTACAGAAATTGTACTTCCATAACCCATTCTATACTTTTTGAAAGATTCATTATACATGTGCATAGCTAGTGTGTCTGAACTGTGAAAAGGGCCTCCTTGAGTCATGATATACAGTATATCAAATCCTTTAAGTGAATTTATCATGCTTAAAGCTACGACAATTATAGTGGCCGGAATTAATAATGGAATTACAATGAAAAATGTTCTTTGAAAAATATTAGCACCTTCAATTTGCGAAGCCTCTAAAAGGTTTTTTGGAATAGAGGTCAATCCTGCTAAAAATATGACCATAGAAAGTGCAGTTTGTTGCCAGGACCACGCAATGATAACAGAGTAAAGTGAAGTTTCTGGTTTTGATAACCAGGCATATTCAAAACTATTTTCTCTAAACAAATTTATAATAATATTTAGAAGTCCCCATTCTTGTTGATAAATCCATATCCATATTTGTCCAACAACTACAGCAGAAAGGCATATGGGGAGATAAAAAATAGATTTGAAAAAATTTGACCCTCTAACCTGACTGTCAATCAGTAACGCAAGAAGAAGCCCTAAAATAGTAGGAATTAAGATTGCGGAAATAAGCCAAATAACAGTGTTGAAAATTGAATTTTGAAAAAGATTATCTGATGCAATTCTTGTATAATTCTCAAGACCTACGAAATCATACTCTGAATTAAAGCCATTCCAATTTGTAAAGCTGTAATAAAAAGAATTTATAAGTGGAATCAGTACAAATATACTGAATACTATGAGGGGAGGAGATAAAAAGATTGTTCTCCAAAAAATTTTGTTTCTCATGAGAATAAGCGCCGTCATTGTAGTGACGGCGCTTAAATAAAAATTAATAATTAATTTTTGAATTCTCTAGAAGCATTCTTTTGAGCATTTGAAAGTATTGAAATATAGTTAGCTGGGTTATCCATAAACTCAGAAAACATTGAAAGCCCAACTTCTGCAACTGGAGGTGGCGTTGCTAAATCATAGTTGAAAGCATAAACTTCTGCCTTTGCAACAGTTCTCAATGCTCGTTGCATTACAGTATTGTATTTTGTTGGGTCTACTTTCGTGTTTGCAGAAAGTGCTCCTTGTCCATCCGTCCATTGAGCTTGTACTTCAGGATTAGACATCATAAAAGAAAGAAATTTCTTTGCACCACTTGGATTTTTTGCATTTGCTGACACTACTAAGCCATCAACTGGACCAACTACAGCATTTGGAATGCCAGAAGACATAATCGGGAAAGGGAAAAAGTCATAGTCTACCCCAGGTTTTAGATCCATTCCATTCCAATATCCTGTAATCCATGTACCCATCAGGGTCATTGCAGCTTTACCTCTAGCCACTTTATCTGAAGCATCTGTCCATGTGTCAGCATTTGAATTATTTGTAAAATACCCCTTATCTACTAAATCTTTCCATATGGACATTGCATGTTTAACCGCATAATCATCGTAAGCCGCTTTACCTGTCATTAAATTGTGTCTGTAATCAGGACCTACTGTTCTTAAAATGAGATAATCAAACCAAAATTGAGCGGGCCACCTGTTTTTTGAACCAAGTGCAATTGGTGTAATCCCTTTACTCTTTAATTTAGCGCAAAGACTTAAAAATTCATCCCAAGTACTTGGCATAGTATTTATACCAGCCTTACTTAAAACGCTTTTGTTATAAAACATGCCAGAGTAGTGATAGTTAAGAGGAACAAGGTAACGTTTCCCATTATACATTGTCGCTGAATTAGCGACAGATTTAGCTACTACCATGTCGAGGCCATCCCTTTCCCACATGTCATCAATTGGAAGAAGGCTATTTGAATCAACTATAAATTGTACTCTCCCACCAGCCCAATAACTGAAAACGTCTGGAAGATTTTTCCCTGCTGCTCTAACCAATATATCTGTCTTAAAGTCTTCATGCCCTACAGGGCTGTCTTTCATTTTAATACCAGAACTAGATTCGAATTCTTTTACTGCCTTCATGAAATTTGCTTTACCTAATTCACCAGAAAAATAATGACTTATTGTTACTTCTCCACCAGCCCAAATTATTTGTGCTGAAGAAAGCAAAAATATATTTATCAGAAATATTTTAATAAATTTTCTAATCTTTAACATAGTACTCCTTTTATCTTGGGTTAAATAAAACTAAATGCCGAAAATATATTTTTGACATAATTTAGGAATTCAGTATAATCTATTATTGTATGTTTTGTCAACAATCCTTTTGACATTTAGATAAAATCACTGAAAATTGCTCATCTTGTTGAGCTATGTAAAACAAATGAATGTAATAAAATCTCAGTCTAAAGTGCTCAAGGCTCTCCAATTCATATCCATTGCTTGTGCTGGTATTGGAACAAAAAAACTATCTCGATATTTAAATTATGATAAGCAAGATACCAATCCAAGTTTGAAGGTGGAACGTTCCGTAGGTAACCTTGACCCAATTCAGTCTAAAAATTAGGAAACATTTTGTTTACCTATAGTAAATTGGTTCTTTCTGATTATTATTTAAAACATTAAAATGAAATTTCAAAAAAAATTGTTCAATTATCTAGAGAGATTAAGCTAGATAAAATAAATCGAAGTAGAATTGACTATGAAGAATACGAAGAAGTGATTCGGTGTGTGGCAGCTCCTATTTTTCATGTTTAGGATGATAGATTCTCTGTAATTGGAATTTAGGGCCCTACAAAAAGGAATTAAACTTAAGGGCATTGAGTATCTTGCTGAAATCATAAAGCGGATTGCCCAAAATTTAAGTTCAAATATAAGGATGATTTATGAAAAAAATATATAAAAAACCATTAAAAGTTGGAATTATTGGTACTGGAAGAATATCTGACTTACATGTAATTGAGTACTTATCCAATCATTCTACTGAAATTGTAGCGGTGTGTGATTCAAACATTGAACGAGCTAAACAAAAATCAATTGATTGGAATCTTTCAGATATTGCAATATTCCAGGATTATAAAGATTTATTGAAAATGGATGAGGTTGATTTAGTAGAAATTCTTGTACCTCATCATTTGCATATCGATGTAGCTCTTGAGGCAATTTTAAGAAAAAAATCCATAAGTCTTCAGAAACCAATGTGTTTGAATATTTCTGAAGCAAATAGATTAATATCAGAAGCAAAAAAATCTGATGTCTCTTTAAAAATATTTGAAAATTTTATTTTTTATCCACCTGTCATAAAAGCAAAAGAACTTATAGACGAAGGTCAAATAGGAAGACCTTTATCTATAAGGATAAAAAGTAATCCGGGTTTCAGCTCAACAGCATGGGAGGTACCTAATGATGCTTCAGATTGGAGACAAAATGTTGTTAAGTCGGGCGGAGGTCCTTTAGTTTTTGACGACGGACACCATAAATTTGCTTTGGCCTGGCTTTTTATGGGACAGGCAGAAGAAATTCATGCATGGATTAGTCATACTAAAGCGCCAAATAATTTTTTATTTGATGCACCTGCCATCATAAGTTTTAAATTTATGGGAAATAGAATAGGTAATCTTGAAATTGTTTATTCACCTAATCTAGATATTAAGACGAAACATTATGCTCAAGATGATAGAATTGAAATTACTGGAACTGATGGGGTTTTATGGATCAACCATGGTCATGGTTCACTTGGGACTCTGCCACCTTTAGTTCTTTATAAAAATGGCACATACAAAAATTACAATGATATTCCTTCAGCATGGGAAAACAGTTTTATAAATTCAACAAGAGATTACATAAATTGTTTACTTTTTGGGAACCCACCCAGGCTGACAGGTGAACAGGGTAAAGAGATTTTAAGAATGGCTTTAGCTGCTGAGCTTTCATCAAATGAGGGAAGATCGATAAAAATTAGCGATGAACGGCTAAGATAGAAAATATACACTAACGGTTTAGTATTGAAAAGGTAAAAAGGTGAGTTGGTTGTTGTGTCGTCGTCGGTGGTGGAAGTAGTTGAAGAACCACCACCACTATCACTACTACTACCACAGGAGATGACGGAGAGACTAAAAACGGATATGAGAATTATGTATAAAACTTTACTCATCTTTTTCCTTCACCAGTAATGAGAGGAAATAAGTTTAAAAAGTCACATATTCATATTTTGGAATCAGAAACTCTGAGTAAGGAATTCAAACTTACTGAAAATCTACAAGAGATTGTCGATTCAATCCCTAATAATTGCGAACTATAGACCTATGTCTAGCATATATCAACACTTATTTACTATTGGTGAAGAGGTGTATTTTACAAGAATGTGTTGGAGGGTGTCTGACTGGTGGCGCCATCTGAGAAAGCACATAGGTATAAATGAGTCTAACTACTTTGTGTATTGATAGGAGAGAACAGTGCACCCCCCTCACTCCTCTAGTTCATCCAGCTCCTGCATCTCAACCAAGCCTGTGTACAGGACCTCATCAGTTACCTGACTTATGCTCAGGCCAGTACGCTCTGACATGGTCACAAGGGTGCGCTTGAGGTCTGGGTGGATTGTGGCACTGAGCACGGGGCGGTTCTGATAGTTGTCACGCCTCGGAACACGGACATTGTTTCTACTCAATCTTGGGTCTTCAAGCATTTTCCTCCTTTTGAAGTTTCACTATAAAACATACTTTTTTTAGCAGTTTTTATCATGAGGTTTTTGATTGTAGCTTTGGTATGTCTGATCACTTACTACTACTTAATTATATGATAATAATGAATTTTTTATATATTATAAGGAATAAGACTTGGCATAATATGATCGAATATCCTTTGTTTCTAAACCATCCTATCCAAGGTACTTGGTACACGGCTTGACACCCTGACTACGTAACCTCAGTGATGGCAACGGGT
>ENA-OREN01005414-OREN01005414.1-marine-metagenome-genome-assembly--contig:-NODE-5414-length-10605-cov-3.653685_pt1 | contig 10605 bp, 4 predicted proteins | sample MGYA00248624_ERZ508555 | MGnify/ENA primary metagenome ERZ508555 (study PRJEB26222, sample SAMN06267773) | marine metagenome | isolation source: Saanich Inlet, British Columbia, Canada | place...
AATCCAAAACGGTGAAATCGACTTTGATCGCTGCATCGCGACACCGGATATGATGGCTGTGGTCGGCAAATTGGGGAAAATTCTTGGCCCCAAGGGCATGATGCCGAACCCTAAACTTGGCACCGTGACGCCAGACGTGAAAACGGCGATCCAGGCGGCGAAAGCCGGACAGATTGAATTTCGGGTTGAAAAACAAGGGATCATTCATGCCGGCGTCGGCAAGGCGAGCTTTAGCAGCGAGGCGTTGGCGGAAAACATTTCCGCGTTTATTGACGCCATCTTCAAAGCGAAGCCGACTGGCGTCAAGGGCACCTATATGAAGAAAGCGAGCGTCAGCTCGACGATGGGGCCGGGCGTGAAGTTAGATATCGCGGGTTTGGGTTAAGCGACCCGTTAAAAGGATTTTTGTCGGAACGAAAGCTCCGGTGAAAAGGGAAGGGGTCTTGTACCTTTTCCCACCTGTCCGAGACTATAGGTGCTGGTTGCTGGTTTTCCGGCAATTGGTTTAAGAGGAATTCCCGCCTATTGAGACAGTGTTGAACCGTTTGTGGACTTTTGCCGGCATCCGGCACCTTGAGCGGCTTGGGCTGATGCACTGGACAGGCGAGTCGATTCTCTTGAATTGGCCAGCCGGCTGGTTCTTAAGAGGATCAAAGTGCAACGGCGATTGCTCAATGACGGGCAATCGCCATCGACTGGAGACGATCAGTGGACCGAACAGAGAAAGAAGACCTGGTCGCCACACTTCACCAGACGTTTGACGAGTCGGCCATGGTCGTCGTCACCCATTATTCCGGGTTGACGGTGTCCGAAATGGGCGATCTCAGAGATCGTATGCGTGAAACTGGCGCCAAGTTTCGAGTGACGAAAAATCGGCTCACCCGTCTTGCCTTGAAAGATACGAAGTTCGAAGCCTTAAGTGACATGTTTACCGGTCCGACCGCAATTGCGTATTCGGATGACCCGGTGGCTGCCGCCAAGGCCAGTGTCGAATTCGCCAAGGAGAACGATAAACTCATCGTTCTTGGTGGCGCGCTTGGCGAGGAAATGCTTGATGCCAGTGGTGTCAAAGCTCTGGCATCTTTGCCATCCTTGGACGAACTTCGAGGAAAATTGGTGGGTCTGTTGGTCAGCCCCGCAACGAAGGTTGCCCAGGTGCTTCAAGCACCGGGTGGTCAAGTTGCCCGGGTGATTGGCGCCTATAGTGCACAAGGTGGAGAAGCGGCTTGAGCCGTTGTTTCCAGTATTAACAGAGTTCAAGCCAAAGGAGCGATAACATGGCTGATTTAGAGAAACTTGCTGACGAACTTTCGAGCCTCACCGTTATGGAAGCGGCTGACCTTTCGAAGCTTTTGGAAGAAAAATGGGGCGTTTCCGCCGCTGCGCCGGTTGCGGCTGCTGCAGCGCCGGGTGCCGGCGGTGACGCCGGTGGCGCAGCCGAGGAAAAGGACGAATTTGATGTCGTTCTGGCGTCCTTCGGCGAAAAGAAGATCAACGTGATTAAGGAAGTCCGTTCGATCACTGGTCTGGGCCTGAAAGAAGCCAAGGAATTGGTTGAATCAGCGCCGAAAGCCGTGAAGGAAGGCGCCAAGAAAGACGAAGCTGAAGAGATCAAAAAGAAACTCGAAGAGGCTGGTGCCACTGTCGAGCTGAAATAATTTCGCAGTTTGGTGCAACTATGCACCATGCATTGAGATTTTGAATACCGGCGTACCGATGGGTTTCCATCGGTACGCCACCGAATTACGAATTTTACATCTGCCCGAATAGACCTTACCGGGGTCGAGAAAGCGGATGTACTCGCCACTGAGGGGCGCCGGGAACGGCTTTGGCCGTAGGAATAGGCATCCCCACCGTAAATAGTTGAGGCTCCCCCGCCTGAAGGCGGTGTTTGGTCGGGAGTGGGCCTTTAGACATAGCAAGAGGTAGGGATACTGTAATGGCGAACACCTTTACGGGCCGCAAGCGCGTACGTAAACACTTTGGCCGTCTCCCCGAGACTGTCGAAATGCCCAATCTGATCGAGGTCCAGAAAACCTCGTATGAGTCATTCTTGCAACGTGAGGTGCCAGACGCCGAACGTGATGAAGCAGGTTTGCAGGAAGTCTTCAGATCGGTTTTCCCTATTCATGATTTTTCTGAGCGCGGTACGCTTGAATTCGTCAGTTACGAATTCGAGGAACCGAAGTACGACGTCGAGGAATGCCAGCAACGCGGCATGACCTTCGCAGCTCCTCTGAAGGTTACGTTGCGCCTCGTGGTCTGGGATGTTGACGAGGATACGGGCTCGCGCTCGATCCGCGACATCAAGGAGCAGGACGTCTACATGGGCGACATGCCCCTGATGACGGTCAAGGGCACTTTTGTGATCAACGGCACCGAGCGGGTGATCGTCTCGCAGATGCATCGTTCGCCTGGTGTCTTCTTCGACCATGACAAGGGCAAATCTCATTCGTCCGGCAAATTCCTGTTTGCCGCGCGCGTGATTCCCTATCGTGGTTCCTGGCTCGACTTCGAATTCGATGCCAAGGACATCGTGCATGTCCGGATCGATCGCCGCCGCAAGCTGCCGGTGACGACATTCCTGATGGCGCTCGACAGTGCCGATACGGCCAAGCTCCGCGCCGAGCGCGCCGAGGAAGGGCGCGATCTCGAGCCGTTCGAGGCCGTCGGCATGTCACACGAGGAGATCCTCGACACCTTCTACGACAAGACGAGCTTCAGCCTGACCAAGAATGGCTGGCAGACGCCGCTTGATGCCGAGCGCATGGGCGGGGTCAAGCTGACACATGATCTGGTAGATGCGAAGACGGGCAAGGTGGTCGCCGAAGCGGAAGCCAAGTACACGCCGCGCGTCGCACGCCAGGTCGAGGAAGCGGGCGTTAAGGACATCCTCGTGAGCGCGGACGAGCTGCTCGGCCAGTATTTCGGGGAAGACATCATCAACGAAGAGACGGGTGAAGTGCTCGTCGAAGCCGGCGATGAGATCACGGAAGAGGTCCTTGAATCCTTCGTGGAACTCAAGATCAAGGCCTTCACGGCACTGGCGATCGATCATGTGACCGTCGGACCGTATATCCGCAACACGCTCGCCGCCGACAAAAACCGTTCGCGCGAAGATGCGCTGATCGATATTTACCGGGTCATGCGCCCGGGTGAGCCGCCGACCTATGAGACGGCGGAGAACCTGTTCAAGAGCCTGTTCTTCGACAACGAGCGCTATGACCTCTCGGCGGTCGGTCGTGTGAAGATGAACGCGCGTCTGGAGCTCGATTGCCCCGACACGATGCGTGTCCTGCGCAAGGACGACGTCCTGCATATCATCAAGCTGATGGTCGGCATGAAAGACGGCCGGGGCGATATCGACGATATTGATCATCTCGGCAATCGCCGGGTTCGTTCGGTCGGCGAGCTGATGGAAAATCAGTATCGTATTGGCCTGCTGCGCATGGAGCGGGCGATCCGCGAGCGCATGTCGACGGTCGAAATCGACAGTGTCATGCCGCACGACCTGATCAACGCAAAGCCGGCTGCCGCCGCGGTGCGCGAGTTCTTTGGCTCGTCGCAGTTGAGTCAGTTCATGGATCAGACCAATCCGCTGTCGGAAATCACCCATAAGCGCCGTCTGTCGGCGCTCGGACCGGGCGGTCTGACCCGCGAACGCGCTGGTTTCGAAGTGCGCGATGTGCATCCGACCCATTACGGCCGGATCTGCCCGATCGAGACGCCGGAAGGCCCGAATATCGGCCTGATCAATTCGCTCGCGACCTATGCGCGTGTGAACAAGTACGGCTTCATCGAGACGCCTTATCGCGAAGTGAAAGACGAAAAGGTCACCGATCAGGTTGTCTATCTGTCGGCGATGGAAGAGGGCCGCTACACGATTGCTCAGGCAAACTCCACGATCGACAAGAACAGCAAGCTGTCCGATGAGCTTGTCAGTTGCCGCCAGGGCAATGACTACCTCATGGCGTTGCCGGGCGATGTCGACTACATGGACGTGTCGCCCAAGCAACTCGTGTCTGTCGCCTCGGCGCTGATACCGTTCCTCGAGAACGATGATGCGAACCGTGCGTTGATGGGTTCGAACATGATGCGCCAGGCGGTGCCGCTGATTCAGACCGAAGCACCGCTGGTTGGCACCGGTATGGAAGAGACGGTGGCGCGCGATTCGGGTGTGGCGATTGTCGCACGCCGGTCAGGCATCATCGATCAGGTCGATGCGACGCGGATCGTTATCCGGGCAACGGGCGACATTGGCGGTGGCGACACGGGTGTCGACATCTACAATCTCCTCAAGTTCCAGCGCTCCAACCAGAACACATCGATCACCCAGCGTCCGCTGGTGAAGGTCGGCGATCTGGTCGAGAAGGGGGACATCGTCGCTGACGGTCCGTCCACCGATCTCGGCGAGCTTGCGCTGGGTAAGAACGTGCTCTGCGCGTTCATGCCGTGGAATGGCTACAACTTCGAAGATTCGATTTTGATCTCCGAGCGCATCGTGCGCGATGACGTGTTTACCTCGATCCATATCGAGGAATTCGAGATCATGGCCCGCGATACCAAGCTGGGTCAGGAAGAGATCACGCGCGACATTCCGAATGTCGGCGAAGAGGCTCTGAAGAATCTCGATGAGGCCGGCATCGTCTACATCGGTGCGGAGGTGAACGCGAGCGACATTCTCGTCGGCAAGGTGACGCCGAAGGGTGAATCGCCGATGACCCCGGAAGAGAAGTTGTTGCGCGCAATCTTCGGCGAAAAGGCCGCGGATGTTCGCGATACCTCGCTGAAGGTGCCGCCGGGAGTGACCGGTACGGTCGTCGAGGTTCGGGTCTTCTCGCGCCGCGGCGTCGACAAGGACGAACGTGCTCTGTCAATCGAGCGCGCCGAAATCGAGCATCTGGCGAAGGATCGTGACGATGAGAAAGCGATCCTTGAGCGCAGCTTCTACAGCCGCCTGAAAGAGCTTTTGCTCAATCAGACCGCGGTGAAGGGGCCGAAGGGCATCGAGGGCGAAGTCAAGGTGACGGACAAGGTCCTGAGTGACTTTACGCCGGGTCAGTGGCGTCAGCTCGTTATCAAGAACGACGCCCGGATGTCCGAAATCGAGGCGATCCAGAACAGCTTCGACGAGGCGGTCCAGGCACTTGAGGCGCGGTTCGAGAACAAGGTCGACAAACTTCAACGCGGCGACGAATTGATGCCGGGCGTTATGAAGCTGGTCAAAGTCTTCGTCGCGGTGAAGCGCAAGCTGCAGCCGGGTGATAAGATGGCCGGCCGTCATGGCAACAAGGGTGTGATCTCGCGCATCATGCCGATGGAAGATATGCCCTATCTGGACGACGGGACCCCGGTCGACATCGTCTTGAACCCGCTGGGTGTGCCGTCGCGCATGAATGTCGGGCAGATTCTCGAAACCCATATGGGTTGGGCGACGCGCGGTATCGGACGCCAGATTGGCGCCATCATGAGTTCGCTTGATGAAGCCGGGAAGTCTGCCGCACTGCGCAAGAAGTTGGCCGAAATATATGGCAAGGAGACATCGGATGAGGACATCGATCCAATGTCCGACGACGCTGTCACCGAGCTGGCCGGCAATCTGCGCAACGGTATGCCGATCGCAACACCGGTGTTCGATGGTGCGACCGAGGTGGAGATCAACGAGCATCTCGTGATGGCCGGGCTCGACGTTTCGGGTCAGGTGAAACTTGTCGACGGTCGAACGGGTGAAACCTTCGAGCGTTCGGTCACGGTGGGCTACATCTACATGTTGAAGCTCCACCATCTGGTCGATGACAAGATTCACGCACGTTCGATCGGTCCGTACAGCCTGGTTACCCAGCAGCCGTTGGGTGGCAAGGCGCAGTTCGGCGGTCAGCGCTTCGGCGAAATGGAGGTCTGGGCGCTCGAAGCGTACGGCGCCGCCTATACGCTGCAGGAAATGCTGACGGTCAAGTCGGACGACAAGGCCGGACGCACAAAGGTCTATGAATCCATTGTGCGCGGTGATGATAATTTCGAAGCGGGTATTCCGGAATCCTTCAACGTCCTCGTGAAGGAACTCCGCTCGCTCGGACTCGACGTTCAGCTTAATCAGTCGACCCGATAGTCGGCCGGCTGCATGACCCTGAAACAGAGAAACCCCCTACCGGGAGCAAGTACATGAACGAACTCGTCAATGTCTTCGGTCAACCCCATGGCCCGCAGAGTTTCGACGAGATCCGAATCTCGATCGCCAGTCCGGAGCGTATTCGCTCCTGGTCATATGGAGAGATCAAGAAGCCGGAAACGATCAACTACCGGACATTCAAGCCGGAACGTGATGGTCTGTTCTGCGCCCGGATCTTTGGCCCGATCAAGGATTACGAGTGTCTGTGCGGCAAGTACAAGCGCATGAAGTATCGCGGCATTGTCTGCGAGAAGTGCGGTGTTGAAGTCACGCTTCAGTCGGTTCGCCGCGAGCGGATGGGCCATATCGAACTGGCGTCGCCGGTTGCGCATATCTGGTTCCTGAAGTCGCTGCCGAGCCGGATCGGCATGCTGCTCGACAACACGCTGCGTGATCTCGAGCGGGTGCTCTACTTTGAGAATTACATCGTCACGGAACCCGGTCTGACCGATCTGGAGCAATACTCGCTCTTGTCGGAAGAGGACTATCTCGAAAAACAGGAAGAATTCGGCGACGAGGCCTTCACCGCCAAGATCGGCGCCGAGGCCCTCAAGGATATGCTGATGGCGATCGATCTTGAGGGCGAGCGCGCACGGTTGCGCGTTGACCTCAAGGAGACGAACTCCGAGGCCAAGCGCAAGAAGTATGTGAAGCGCCTGAAAATCGTCGAGGCGTTCATCGAATCCGGCGCGCGTCCGGAATGGATGATCCTCGATGTGATCCCGGTCATCCCACCGGAGCTGCGTCCTTTGGTTCCGCTCGATGGCGGCCGTTTCGCAACATCGGATCTGAACGATCTGTATCGCCGTGTGATCAACCGGAATAACCGCCTGAAGCGCCTGATTGAGCTGCGTGCGCCTGACATCATCGTGCGCAACGAAAAACGCATGCTGCAGGAATCCGTTGATGCGCTGTTCGACAATGGTCGTCGCGGGCGAGTCATCACCGGTGCCAACAAGCGGCCGCTCAAGTCACTGTCCGACATGCTCAAGGGCAAGCAGGGCCGGTTCCGTCAGAACCTGCTCGGCAAGCGCGTCGATTATTCGGGCCGTTCGGTCATCGTTGTTGGACCAACGCTGTTGCTGCATCAGTGTGGGTTGCCGAAGAAGATGGCGCTCGAGCTGTTCAAGCCGTTCATCTATCACAAGCTCGAATTGTACGGTTATGCGACCACGATCAAGGCCGCCAAGCGGATGGTCGAGAAGGAACGCCCGGAAGTCTGGGATATCCTCGAGGAAGTGATCCGCGAGCATCCGGTCCTGCTGAACCGTGCGCCAACACTCCATCGCCTTGGCATCCAGGCTTTCGAGCCGGTGCTGATTGAAGGCAAGGCCATCCAGCTGCATCCGCTGGTATGTGCCGCGTTCAACGCCGACTTCGATGGCGACCAGATGGCGGTCCATGTGCCGTTGTCTCTGGAAGCTCAGCTCGAAGCACGCGTGCTCATGATGTCGACCAACAACATCCTGAGCCCGGCCAACGGCAAGCCGATCATCGTCCCGTCGCAGGACATCGTGCTGGGGCTCTACTATCTGAGCTACGAAGTGCGTGAAAATGCCGGCGAAGAGATCAGCTTCGACAGTAAGAAGTCCCTCGACGCCGCTGTGGCTGGCGGCGATGTGATCTTCATCGACGCAAAGAACCCCGCCGAGCCCGTGGATCTCGATTCATTGACGCTCAAAGCGGTCAACGATGGTGACGTCAAGGCGCATCGCGTTCCGGGCTTCACTTCGGTTGACGAAGTGCAGCAGGCGCTCGATGCCGGCGTGCTTCATCTGCATTCGCGCATCAAGGCGCGGATCGACACGGTCGATGCCGACGGCAACCCGGTCGTCGAACGCGTTCTGACAACGCCGGGTCGTCTGCTGATCGGACGCATCCTGCCGAAACACGCGAAGGTTCCGTTCGAGCTGATCAACCGACTTCTGACGAAGCGTGAGATCAGTGAGATCATCGACATGGTCTACCGCCATTGCGGTCAGAAGGAGACGGTCATCTTCGCCGATCGTATGATGGGCCTCGGTTTCTCGAACGCCTGCAAAGCCGGTATCTCGTTCGGCAAGGACGATCTGATCGTTCCCGATCTCAAGACCAACCTCGTCGAAGACACGACGAACCGGGTCAAGGAGTTCGAGAAACAATATCAGGACGGTTTGATCACCAAGGGTGAGAAGTACAACAAGGTCGTTGATGCCTGGACGCGTTGTACCGACGATGTTGCCGACGCGATGATGGCGGAAATGGAATCACGAGATTCCTCCGGCATGATCAACGCCGTCTACATGATGGCTCATTCGGGCGCGCGTGGTTCAGCGGCACAGATTCGCCAGCTGGCGGGTATGCGCGGTCTGATGGCCAAGCCGTCGGGCGAGATCATCGAAACGCCGATCATCTCGAACTTCAAGGAAGGCCTGACGGTCCTCGAGTATTTCAACTCGACCCATGGTGCCCGTAAGGGACTGGCCGACACGGCACTCAAGACCGCGAACTCCGGTTACCTGACCCGTCGTCTGGTCGATGTCGCACAGGATTGCGTGATCATTGAGCAGGATTGCGGAACGGATGATGGCCTGACGATGACCGCTGTCATCGAGGGTGGTGATGTGATCGTGCCGTTGTCCGAACGTCTGCTCGGTCGCACCAACTCGGAGGATATTATCGATCCCCTGAGCGGCGACAAGATCCTCAAGAAGGGTGAGCTGATGACGGAGCCGCTGGTCGAGAAGATCGAGACCGCGGGTGTCGAGACCGTCAAGATCCGTTCGGTCCTGACCTGCAAGAGCGATGGCGGCGTGTGTGGCAAATGCTACGGCCGGGACCTCGCGCGTGGCACGCCGGTCAACGTCGGGGAAGCTGTCGGTGTTATTGCCGCGCAGTCGATCGGCGAGCCGGGTACGCAGTTGACGATGCGGACGTTCCACATCGGCGGCGCAGCGCAGGGTGCGTCAGAGCAGTCCAGCGTCGAGGCGCCATTCGATGCCACCGTCAAGGTTGAGAACAGGAACGTCGTGGTGAACTCGGAAGGCATTCCGATCGTCATGAGCCGCAACACCGAAGTGGTGTTGATTGATGAGGCCGGGCGCGCGCGTGCGCATCACAAAATTCCTTACGGTTCGCGTTTGCTCGCTGACGAAGGCGACACGGTCGAGAAGGGCCAGCCTCTGGCGCAGTGGGATCCCTACACGTTGCCGATCATCACAGAGAAAGAAGGCTATGCCGACTTTGTCGACATGCTCGAAGGTGTCTCGGTGCGTGAGGCCACGGATGAGGCCACCGGTATCGTTTCCAAGGTGGTCATCGACTGGAAGCAGCAGCCGAGGGGCACCGATCTGCGCCCGCGGGTATCGCTGCGACCGAAGAAGAACTCCAAAGAGGGCGAAGTCGTCAAGCTCGCCAACGGGCTCGATGCGCGCTACTTCATGTCTGTCGATGCGATCCTGAATGTCGAGCAAGGCCAGCATGTACAGGCCGGTGACATCCTGGCGCGTATCCCGCGGGAAAGTTCCAAGACACGTGACATCACCGGCGGTCTGCCGCGGGTGGCGGAACTGTTCGAAGCCCGCAAACCGAAGGATTTCGCTATCATCGCGGAATCCGTTGGCCGGGTTGAATTCGGCAAGGATTACAAAAACAAACGCCGGATCATCGTAACCCCGATCGACGGCAATGGTGAGCCGACCGAATATCTGGTGCCTAAAGGCCGTCATATTTCGGTGCAGGAAGGCGATTATGTCGAAATCGGCGATAGCCTGATGGATGGCAGCCCGGTCCCGCACGATATCCTGCGGGTGTTGGGTGTCGAGCCGTTGGCCAAATACCTGATTAACGAAATCCAAGATGTCTATCGTTTGCAGGGCGTGACCATCAATGACAAGCACATTGAGGTTATCGTGCGCCAGATGCTGCAAAAGGTGGAAGTCGTCGATGGCGGCGACACAACGTTCCTGGTGGGTGAGTTGATTGACCGAATCGAGTTCGAAGGCGTCAATGCCCAAACCAAGTCAGAGGGCGGTAAGCAGGCGCAATTCCTGCCGGTTCTGCAGGGAATCACCAAGGCCAGCCTGCAGACTCACTCGTTCATTTCCGCCGCTTCCTTCCAAGAAACCACCCGGGTTCTCACCGAAGCCGCGGTTTCCGGCAAGGTCGATCACCTGATCGGCTTGAAGGAAAACGTCATCGTCGGGCGACCGATTCCGGCCGGTACGGGTGCGATCATGAACCGTTACCGCGAGGTGGCGCAGGAACGCGACGACGAGCAATCGGCTCTGGAAGCCAAACGGGAAGCCGAAATGGCGGCTGAATTGGGCATTGATGCGCCTGCCGAAGAGGCCCCTGCGGACGGCGCCGACTGACGCTCTATTGCAGTGCAACATGGTGGCGGCGGCTCAAGAGATTGGGCCGCCGCAATCATTTGGAAAATCAACGTTCCTTGTACT
>ENA-OREN01005416-OREN01005416.1-marine-metagenome-genome-assembly--contig:-NODE-5416-length-10602-cov-3.413112_pt1 | contig 10602 bp, 9 predicted proteins | sample MGYA00248624_ERZ508555 | MGnify/ENA primary metagenome ERZ508555 (study PRJEB26222, sample SAMN06267773) | marine metagenome | isolation source: Saanich Inlet, British Columbia, Canada | place...
AGTCATAGTAATTATGCTTCAACAGAAGAATCACTATCATCAACATTAAACATGAATTATGTTCATGAAAGACTTCCAAATATGGAGGGCGAATACAGATTAGGAGTAGTAGGAAGAACTATAGATAATAATATTGTAATGGAAAATTTTCAAGAATTAGGATATAAAATAATTAATTTTAATTCTGGAGTTGGATTTACTAGAGATTTACAAATTGCAGACATAACATTATGTGAAAAATTTGGAGGTGATTTGATGAATTTGGAAATGATTAGATTATTAACAAAAAATAGCATGTTGTTTCCTGTACAAACCAAATTATATCAAAGTGATATGAGAAATCAAATTTTATGCATTTATTCAGAAGTACCCAACATTGAAAAAAATATTGATGAACCATTCTTTGCATTTGTTCATATATTTATTCCACATAGGCCGTTCATATTTGATTCAAATGGAAATGTACCCAAGATTCAAAATATAGAAATTGCAGATGTAAACGAGGATAAAGACGGATATCTAAATCAATTGATGTTTGCAAATAAAAAAACAAAAGCAATGATTAATCAAATACTTGAAACATCAGAAAGTAAACCAATTATTATTATTCAGGGAGATCATGGAGCAACGGTAATCAAAGGAATAGAATCATTTAATGAAGAAGCAATTAGAGAAAGATATTCTATACTAAACACATATTATTTTCCTCAAGAAATGGACATCCAGTTATATGAGAAAATGTCATCCGTAAACACATTTCGTTTAATTTTCAATAATTATTTTGATGCTAACTACAAATTATTAGAAGATAAAAGTTACATCATAGATACTAATAATTCAAAATCGATTGAGGTTACAAAATATTTAATAAAGGAAAATTGAGTTTCTAACTTTAGAATAGTAATCATGGTAAATTTAAAAACTCCTTAAGAATTTAGTTAGTATGGAAAAAACATATTTCTCAATATTTCTAATTTTTGGAGCATTCTTAATTTTAGTAGATTTAACAACTAGTCAAGCTTTCGCATATCTAGATCCTAGTAGTGGAACATTGGTAATTCAAATGATCTTAGGGGCATTAGTAGGAATAGGAATAACTTTGAAAATTTATTGGTATAAAATTAAAGAAAAATTATTTAAAAAAAACAATGACAAGTAATTTTTCAAAAGAAAATAGTTCATTTAGAGATCCTTCGGGTTTTTTATTTTATGAAAACGGTATTTTATTTCGGCAAATAAACAAATCTTATGAAAAACACTATTTGAAATTAATGTCATCAGGACTATACGATGAGTTAATTTCTAAAAATTTGATGATATCTCATGAAGATGTCGATATGTCTGTTAAATCTTTAGACGGATTCAAAATTATCAAACCTGAAAAAATTCAATTTATTTCATATCCTTACGAGTGGTCTTTTAGTCAATTTAGAGACGCTGCAATTTTAACACTTGAAATTCAAAAAATTGCATTGAAACACAATATGATTTTAAAGGATGCATCGTCATACAACATTCAATTCAAAAATAATCACCCTATTTTCATAGATTCTTTATCTTTTGAAGAATATGTTGAAGGACAAACATGGAATGCATATGGTCAATTTTGCCGTCATTTTGTTGCCCCTATTGCATTGATGTCTAACAAAGACATAAGACTACAGCAATTGCTTCGAATACATATTGATGGCATTCCTTTAGATTTAGCAAGTAAATTACTCCCAATCAAGACATTAGCCATGTTTTCATTAATATCTCACATACATTTTCATTCTAAATCTGAAAAAAAATATTCTTCAAAAAAAGCATGTTAGATATTTAGTATTAAAATTTAAACTTTTGATATTCATTTATCATCAGTCAGCGATGCCCTAATTACTAATGGACACAACAGAAACCCTAGGATTACGCCACAAGCTACCACACCAGACAGTAATCTTAATGAAGTGCTTTCAGCTAATAACATAGAACCAAATGCTACTGAGCTCGTACACATGGATGCTGCCATTGCTTGATAGGTTAATGAAAGATCACCACTCCTATTTTCCTGATAAAAAATACCGTAATCTACACATATGGCAACCACAAGGAGAAAGCCGACTAAATGTAGAAAACTAATAGCCTCTCCTGCATATGACCAAACTGCAAGAATAATAAAAGCAGCCAATACAGCTGGCATTAATGTTTGTATCGTTATACGCACATTTTTGTAACGAAATAGTAATAAAAACCCAATTATGACCAAACCCATTGTGAGTAAACTTTTTGCTCGAGTCATATATTCAACAGTCATATTATTCAGCATTTCTCGTTGGCTAAAATAATTAGCACTCTCTACACTTGCTAAAGCTAGCTTTATCGCCTCAGGGTTATGTTTAGCTAACCAAATCATAACCAGAGCTTGATTATTTCCAATAATAATATGGCCATCAATCAGTTTACTAACCGGCGTTCTAAGTACTTGATCTAAAGCAAAGGTACTTTTATTAGAATATTCCAAGGAACCCAAATGTGACACTGATAACCCTTGTGCCTTGAGGGCCTTTTTCCAATTCGAAATATTAATATCCGTAAGATGGTTCCGCAGTAACAATTGGTTTTGCTCTTGTTTTTGAATAGATAAAAGCCACGGATATAACCCAAAATAGCTCGACAACTCACCACGACTTTTTAGTTGTTCTAACAGAGAGTAAACCTTCTCAGAGTTTTGAAGTGCGTCTTCTACCGTATCCCCTTTAACTAACACAAACCTACCTGGCTCAATGCTTGTCATGCGGGCACGAATTCGTTGATCGTTTGATTTCAAATAATTTAGCTCGGGCGTTAATTCCTGCATATCACTTAACCATCTAATCGACTGTAACCCAAATGAAGAGATAACCAATATTAGTACCAAAAGCATGACTAAAAGCGATCTATTTCGCCGACAAAATTGCATCCACGGTATAACAAAAGGGAATGAAAACTTGTGTGAATTCTTCTTAGCATTGAGGTGAGGTAAAATAAAACGAGTCATCAATAAACTTATTAAAATACCACTCCCTGAAAATACGGCTACTTGTTGGAAACCAGGGTAACCAGAAAAACCTAATGCAATATAACCAATCATAGTGGTAACTCCACCAAGTAACATACTAGGCCATATTCTTGAAATAACCAGAGCCCTTTGATTTGGTTTAACTGCTTGTGAATGCGCTAAAGCGTGAATAGGAAAGTCAATGCAAATACCGACCAAAGTGGACCCAATTGCTATGGTCATTCCATGTACATAGCCAAAAACAATATTAGTAATTAATATCGCGGATAGAATAACTGTAATCAGTATAGTAAAAACATTAAAAAGCACAGAAAATGAGCGGAAAACTAACAAAAACAATACCACTAAAAGAACAGATGAAATAAGACTAATCTTAATAATGTCGCCTTGTATTAGTTTTTGCGTTGCTGTCGCAAAAACAGGAACACCTGTCATTTCTAATTTATAATTTTTTGATTGTTCTAAAACCAGCTGCTTAAATAACTTATAAATATCACTCTGAATTCTACTTTGTTGGTTAGCATCTAAGCCAGGCGCCGTAGTTTCTAGAATCAAGTTTTGATACGCTTGATCATGCACCATGTTCTCATGAGACCCTGATTTTATTCCTTCAAAACCGCTTAATGTTAAAAGAAGTGGGTCATGAATTACTATTGGCTTGAACACTCCTGATTGAGGAGAAAGCAAAAGTTGCTTAAGTAATATCGCTTGTTTTTCGAACCCGTGTTCTGAAAATAAATTAGCCAAATATGGTTCTGGTTTTAAACTAAAGATTCCAGCACTATACTTAGGATAAAAAGTCTTAATTGTCTGGTAAATATCATTTTTATTCCTAGAACTCCAAACATTATTTACACTACGGATTGATTGTAATTCTTTCTGAAATATTTCTATAAAATCATCAGCAACATTTTTTCCCTCAGTTGCGGCAACGGATATTAAGTAACGCCGAGATAATTTCCCTGATTGCATCTCACTTGCTAATAAAACCTCTTCAGAATTTTCTCCTGCAATAATAAAAGCAGAAAGATCTGTTTTAAGATTAACAGTTAGAAATATAGCCAAAAGCAAAAATGGAGGTAACAAGTAAAACCCTAGGTACTTCCATTTAGCCAAAACTATTCTCCAATTAATTCTAAATAGAGATCATTCGCCTTAGTGCTAACCTCATAACCGTCAGTATATTTAGTTAACAAAAATGAGCTTACATCACCATCTTCTTGCTGAACAACAACCCTATTTGCAGGCTTGTTAGGTGGTCCCGATACAATGATACTAAACGAAGGATCATCTTTCCCCTTTTGATTCAATTGCATCTCCCAACCATCTTTTTCTGAAGAAAAATCAACTTCATAAAGACGCATTAATAATACTTTATCAGCATGTGCAAGTGCTTTAAAAACAGAAACATTCAAACTTAATGGATCGTCCTCAGGCAAATCAACTTTGTGCCTAATATTTCTCACGGCATCAAAATACAACATACCCTCAGAAGATACACCCATTAATAATCGCTCTGGTTCTAGCTGTTCTCTAATAATAATATTGGGTGGTTTTGAAAACATATAACCACTTGCATACCAAGGGTTATCCATTAATTCTAGCGATCTAGTTTCACGATAACTAATTCGTACTGGTACATTAGAATTCATTCTCTGCATAACCGAATCAAATGTATCTGTAGCTGACAAGTGTGCTGTAAAAGTAAGCAAGCCTAAGCATAGGAGTCTAAAAAATACTTTATTCTGAATCATAACCGCTGTCATTCAATGAAATAAAAACCACACTATTTATCATTACCCTGAACATCCATCCAAACTTTTTGACCATTAACGACCATTGTTCGAATAGTTGATATTGGATCTGGAATTATTAAATCAGGAAACCTTATATGCCTATAGATGTATTCAGAGATCACTAATATTCCAATCATTAAGTATATAACAATACCATTAAACAATGCCCACTGTGCATTGTTACCAAAGATAGAAAGAGTGATGCAAGCAATAGCATTAAACGCAAAGAATGCAGTCCAAATGACGGTTAAAGAGCGACAATACTCACTAACTCCTGGAGGAAAATCAGAAAATTCTAACCTGACAAAACGTTCAATTAGTGAAGGGCCTTTATTAAGTAAAAGCGTCTTACCAAAAAAACACATCAGTATTAACTGAATAATAACTGGTAAAATTCTAGCGGTAATTGTCTGTAAATAAAATGCTCCCAGTAATAATGAAATAGCGATTAATATATTTAAAATCTTTTTATCTTTGTTAACTGCTTTTCTGAGAAAAACAACCGAGAAAATTACTGGAGCAACCCATGAAATTCCATTTTCAATAGCTTTAAAAACCAAGTAAGGGTACGCCATAAAAAGAGTAGCAATAAACCCCTTATGTATCACCGTGATTATTTGAGTTCTCAAACCACTCAACCTTGACTGGGCCTATATCGGGAAACTAAATGCAATCGATAAAAAATTAGCGAAGATAATAGAAAGTAAAAAACACTTATTGAAATGATAAAACTTGTTTGTGGAATGATAAGAATAGAGCTCAACAATTCAAATGAAATTAAGCAAATTAACATAGATGCAATAGTTTTATTATTTAGTCTTGTGCAGAAATATACACCTAGCGGAGCTCCAATTATGACCACAGGAATTGCTGCTAACCAATAGTTTTCAACTTGTAAAGAAAAACCCCCTACGATAAACAGGTGAGCTGAAAAACCAATAATAGCATTAATAGCCATCAAGATAACTGATGTGGGAGTAGAAACTTTTTCTGATAAACGGAAAAGTAATATCATTACCGAAAAACAAATTATATCAATACCATTGCCTACCAATCCAGTCATTACGCCGCCAACAAACCCAGATAAAACTAAAATGGATTTTTCTACTATACTGAAAACAGGTAACGAATTGTTATAAGATCGCTTATTCCAATTCACTATCGCTAAAGTCAATGCAAAACTAGCAATCATCATGCTAAATAACATTTTTATAAGATTACTTGGTAATAACTCTGCTATTAAAATTGATCCCAGAAAAACTCCAAATACCCCACCCAAACTCGCCCACCACACAATACGCCATTCAATCGGAATACGCATGATAATAATGGATAGAGTTGCTGCAGACATCCCAACACTTTGAATAGCCAATGAAAAAATTTTGGCATCTAATGCTGAGATACTTAGAATCTTAGTGAACACAGGGAAAGCAATAGCGCCACCGCCACTACTTGTAGCACCAGCAATAAATGAACCAAAAACCATAGTGAGCGTAATAGGCCAATTTTTTTCTAGAATCAATTGGGAATTAGGAAAGGTATAGCCATACCAAACAATCCAAACGGATAACATAATGATAAAACTAATTAGCAACTTTTTATTGTGCTTCTTCATTCGTATTCTCGATCAATAATTTCCAGAAGTCTTCCCTTTTTTTAATACCTATTATTTGTTGTGTTGTTTGTATTCCAGAAACACAAACACCGTAAATACCTCCTCCAGGAGAAGCCCAGTGTCCTGAAAAATACAACCCATTAATTGGAGATTTATTTTGAATACGTAACGCGCCTACTTGATTGGGGGTTACATCCCAGCCATAAGCAGAACCTTGACTGTTTTGAGTATATCGCTCCATCGTAGCAGGAGATCCTGCCTCAACAAATAAAATATGATTCTTTAGTTCTGGGACAATACGCTCAGAAAGATCTAACATCGTCTGAATAATTTTTTGTTTTGATTCTTTCCATGAACTTACAAGGTTGTATGGGAGTAACGTGGTCAGTACTAATAAATGTTCTCCATCTGGTGCAAGTGATTTATCAATTAGTGTAGGTGCAGTCAAACTAATCCATGATATTTCACCTCGCTTGGTTTGAGTGAAATTTTTCTCATGGTCAAAACTACTATAAAAAAATGATTCATGGCCAATATTCATCCTATTTAAGTCTAAATCAGTAGCGATATATATGGCAAAAATAGAGAGTGATTGTTGCATAGCACTAGCTTTCTTGAGATAGCGTACCGGAAAGTACTTTTCCCCAACCATCTCATAGACGGTTCTACGGAAGTCAGCATTGGAAATAACTATATCCGCATTTATTACAGCGTTGTTGGCGATAACTCCTGTGACCTTACCCTCCTCGACATTAATTTTTTCAACACCCGATTTATATTGTATTTCTCCACCATAAAGTTCCAACCCCTTAACCATAATATTAGCTAATTTCTGAAACCCACCTTTACAATAATATGAACCATCAACTATATAGCCTGCCAACATGGCACTCCAATACACAAAAGAAACCTTTGAAGGAGGTAATCCTAAATATGGCCAATTGGTAGAAAAAACAGCTAACAACTTTTGATCTTTTATATGCTCTAAAGCAACTTCTTCTAGGGTACATTTTCTATATTTAAATAAAACAGGCATTAATTTTTCAATTTGCTCAATGCCCATTGCCGACTTCGAATTATCCACAAGCATTAATTCTTCAGTTAATTGCAAACATAAATTTGTTAACTGATAAATACCTTCGCGCTCCTTTGGGAATACAGAGGCTAACATATCCACAAAACTCTCAACGGTTTGTGGCAAACTAGCGCTGAAGCCTGGGAAAGAAACATGACTGAACGGGTTTATGTTTATAAATTCAATTTCATCTAATAACCCCAAGGCACAGATGGTTTTATAAATAGCTTGTCCACCAGCATACCCGTTAGCACCACATCCGCTTATAAGGTGGACACAAGAATCAAAATGATATTTTTTACGTTTAAAACCATGCGAGTAACCGCCTGGGCGGTCATGCGCTTCTAGAACAAGGACTTTTCTACCAAGCTTGGCTAATAAGGCCGCTGATGTCAGACCTCCAATACCACTTCCGATAACAATCACATCGTATTGATTCAATGTGACATAACTCCGAGTTTCTGAAGTAATATAGTCGGAGACTCATAACACATTTCATTTGTAATTATGTTAACAGCCACTTGATAAGTATGCCCATGGGTCAAACGTATTCTGGTTGATTTATCAAAAATGGCGTAATTAATTTTCAATCTATTTTCCCATTCGGTAATTCCTGCATAAATAATTAACTTCTGTTCAAACTTTGCTGCTTTAGCATAGCGAACACGAATATCAATCACAGGCCATGTAAAGCCAGAATCGCGCATTTCCATGTAGCCATAACCAATCTTATCCAGTAGTGCACATCGTGCAATTTCAAAATATTTCACATAATGACCATGCCAAACGATTTCCATTAAATCGACATCAAAAAAAGGAACTTCAAGTTCGACTTCGCAATCGACAATCGCTTTATTCATACAATTTCCAGTAACGAGAACGAATTAATTGAATACAAAGCCTTAGTTCTTGCTCCATGGCTCTATCAGTATCCAAAAAACTAATTTTCTTTCTAAGATTAGCAATAGTCTCTTTTACATCTGCGTTCATATCATCGTCATTCCCTCGTAATTCAACACCCTGTACAACAGCAATTAATGTTGCTGCTGCAACTTGTTCTGTCAATTCCAGCACTCTGATACAATCTCTAGCAGCGATAGTACCCATACTTACTTTATCTTGATTATGACATTCAGTAGAGCGTGAAAACACGCTAGCCGGCATAGTGTTTTTTAACGCTTCTGCTGTCCAAGCAGAAACTGAAATTTGCACTGCTTTAAAACCATGATTAAGTGCAATTTGTTCACCTGATGCTCCTGATAAATTTGCAGGCAACCCATGATTGAATTTTGAATCCACAAGTTGAGCCATTTGCCTATCCATTAAGTCTGCTAAATTAGCAATAACATTTTTCATACTATCCATTGCAAATGCGATATGCCCACCATAAAAGTGCCCACCATGTAAAATATGACCAACATCATCATCAACATCTACAATCGGGTTATCATTCGCACTATTAAGTTCATTTTCTATAAATTGACGAAATAAGGGCAATCCATCTTCTAATACACCGATGATATGCGGTGCACAACGTATGGAATACCGGTCTTGTAATCTATTGTCATTACGTGGCGTTTCAGCTAAACAATGCAAATCACCTCTAATTCTTGCAGCTACTTTGATCTGACCATTGTGAGGTTTTACTGAAAATAATTTTTCATCAAAATGAAAAACATTTCCACTTAAAGCCATTGAAGCTAAACTAGTGATCCTCGTACACAATTGCGATAGATATTCCGCACGTTGGTAAGCAAGACAAGCTACTGCAGTCATAACAGCAGTACCATTCATTATCGCAAGCCCTTCTTTGGGCTTCAAAAGTAATGGCGAAATATTTAAACCTTTGTAGACATCTACTGTGGGTTGTTTTTTCTGTTGGTATATAACATCTCTTTCCCCCGACAGTACAGCCGCCAAATACGATAACGGCGTTAAGTCGCCACTGGCGCCTACTGACCCTTCCTGCGGTATTAAAGGTAAAATATTTTCCTTCAATAATTGTGCTATTTTCTTTAACAATAAATATCGAACACCTGAATACCCCTGAGCTAGGCTTATCATTCGTACGACCATTATTGCTCTAGTCTGTTTTTGATCAAAATATTCACCTAAGCCGCAACCATGGAATGTATATAAATACTGTGGCAATTTAGGGACATCTTGTAAAGATATTGGCGTTGTGCATGAGTCTCCAAAACCTGTGGTCACTCCGTACACACACCCCTCTTCTGCAAGTAATGAATCGATTAATTTAGCTCCCCTATCTATCCTGTCGATAAAATTCGGATCTTCACTTAATACTAATTCACTTGAATCTTCAGCTATTAAACAAACATCTTCAATGGTTAATGCTTTACCCGAAATAACAATCTTATTCCCCATATTAGGTCCGCCAAAAATCATAAAAATTGAACCATTGCAAAGGTTCCTCTATACAATATTGCTGTAATCGCCCTGCATAAACCTGCACACTCTTTTGTATTTCCTCGGTACGGTTTTTACGAGAAAAAAACAGTTGGTTACTAAAATGGTCAAAATAGATCACATGCTTATTCTTTTTTCTTAAACAAAATACAGTGTAAACAGGACACTTTAATAATGATGCTAATATAAAAGGTCCTTGTGGAAAAGAAGCTAATTGCTCAAAAAATTCTACTCGGGAAACTCTATACCCCCCAGATACGGGTGTTCTATCTGCAGCAATAATAACCAATTCGCCAGCTTCTATTTTGTCTTGCAATCGCATTACAGTCTCAGGACTAATTGTGGATACCTCAATTAGTTCTATTCTTGTAGATTCAGCGTATTTATTTAGTAAGGCATTAAACTTCTCACTGTGCTGAGTATGTAGTAAAACATTAATAACAATGTTTTTTCGAACAGCCGCTATCGCACGGCAAACATCTAAATTTCCTAGATGTGACCCCAAAAGTAGCAACCCTTGATTTTCATTACAATGATTAATAATTGCTTCACGGCCATGGTATTCAAGATCGTTTAATCTGAAATCACCTGACCATACTGCAACCTTATCAATAAGCGCATTAGCAAAAACAATGAAATGTTTATAACTACA
>ENA-OREN01005417-OREN01005417.1-marine-metagenome-genome-assembly--contig:-NODE-5417-length-10600-cov-2.647059_pt1 | contig 10600 bp, 11 predicted proteins | sample MGYA00248624_ERZ508555 | MGnify/ENA primary metagenome ERZ508555 (study PRJEB26222, sample SAMN06267773) | marine metagenome | isolation source: Saanich Inlet, British Columbia, Canada | place...
TTTGCTCGCGGTGAACGAGCCCCGAAATTAGCGCCTGTCTTGCGGAAACTGCCATCGAGAAAGCGATTCCGTTGACAACGGAAACAGCAAGAATGTGCCACGGTGCCATTATGCCTGCCGCCGAAACACCGAACAAAACGGCGAAACTTCCTAGCATGACGATGTCGGAAATCATCGTGATCTTTTTGCGATCGAACCGGTCGGCTAGCGCGCCGCCTACGAGTGATAGGAACAGCATCGGCATCATCATTGCCGCTGTAACCATCGTCACCATAAGCGGGGACTGGGTGAGCTCGTACATCATCCAACCCCGAATCAACATTTGCATGTTGAATCCTGTGAAAGATGCAAAGCCGGCTGCCCAGTAACGTCGATACTGGCTGTTGCGTAGGACACCAAGAGGATGGCCTCGACGTAAGCGTCGAACCGGGTGTGCGTTTGTTGTGGGCCCATCGACTACTTGCGTAGTGCGTTGTCGGTGGAGCATTCGTAGGGTTGCCGTAGCTAGAACTCCGTCGCAGTCCCGAGAATGAGATCCGCGCTTTATCTAGAAATCGTTTGGAAATAAAGGATAAAATGGCGTTATCGCCGTTCTTGCTATTAACGCTCGCGCTTCACTCGACGAATTCCTATAGATCTGACACCAAAATATTGGGTGAATCGCCCAATATGTCGAAAGTTTAACTTTTGGTCAGTCGTCGCTTACTTACGCTGATTGGCGAGAATGAATCCAGAGATTTTCAAAGTTTGTCGATAATTCGTCCAATTGGGTTATGTGAATCGGCGTTTACGGTCATACAATAGTTAGGTTGCTTTGTTCCGATAACGGAATAAACGACAGTGTCGGGGCGTGGCGCAGTGGTAGCGCACCCGCTTTGGGAGCGGGGGGTCGCAGGTTCGAGTCCTGCCGCCCCGACCAGTAAGAATCCCAACAAAGACCCAGCCAAGAGCTGGGTCTTTGAATTTAAATCGTCTTTAGTTTTCTTGATCCAGTAATTTTTCTGCGAAATGAGGTCTGAATTCACTGGCTTTGTCCAAACTCAGCGTCGGGTGAAATAGTATCGCTCTTCATCTGCTGGGGATATCTATTAGTCCTTGACCGCACTGCCTATCTGCATCGACTTACCAGAGGACAGCTCGACGTTTCTTGCTACGTCTGGTCGATAGTGCTGGGCAGAATCCCGTGCGGTTGGCGACTGGTAAACATCCTGTCTACACGAAAATATTTCGTTGGCTCGCGCCGTCTCTGAATTAATAGCATCTCATTTATGGCGGACTCAGAAAACCTAGCTGTAAGGCGGATGTCGGTTGTACTACATGGATCAGTTTGTTCAGATCGGGAGACGCACTAGGTTCATAGGGATTGGCGTACTAACGGTGCTGATCATTGCATGTGGAGGTACAACGGATGAAGTTGTGCCAGCTGCGTCCACATCGACGCCGGAACCTACCGTCACTCAAACGCAATCTCTGCCACCGACCAGTACAGCTCTCGCAACTGTAGCAGCGGCTGAAGAGCCGACAGCTACAAGCCAACCGGCCTCCGAAGCGAGAGAAGTGATTGTTCTTCCGTTTGAGGATGAGGCTGAACGAGCCGTGGCACTAGAACTTAAAGAACGTTGGGGATGGGATACCAATTTAAATGAGCGAACGATTCAGCTGACAGAACTATTCGTAATTCTCTCCAAAGACCTGATTATTCCGGTGGATCACCCCACGTTTGCTTCAGTTGAGAATGCACCAGATTACATGCTGCCAAGAGAGCCAGTTGTTGCCGTCGTGATCGACGGAGATGCTAGGGCTTACCCGTTGGCGATGTTGATGTGGCACGAGATTGTCAATGACACTGTCGGTGGAGTTCCCGTCACAGTCACGTTCTGTCCGCTGTGTAATACCAGCATCACCTTCGAGAGAGTGGTTAACGGCCAGGAGCTAACGTTTGGTACCTCGGGCATGCTGCGGAGGTCTGATCTCGTTATGTGGGACCGCCAATCTCAGTCGTTGTGGCAACAGATAACTGGAAATGCAATTGTCGGAGACTTTGCTGCCGACAAAACGGTGCTGAAGCAACTTCCGTCGGCGATCATCGCATGGGAGACGTTTGCCGAGTCATATCCAGAAGGCAAACTGCTGAAGCGGGTCAGGAATTCAGTAGGTATGCCGATTCGCGAGTACGAAAATCCACCGTATGCCGGCTACGATAACGTCGATTCACAGCCTTTCCTTTTTCTTGACCCTGTGGATGACCGATTGGTTGCAACTTCGCGGGTTTTGACCATCGATGGCGAGACACCAGTGGCGTATCCGTTCACATTCCTCGAAGAAACACCCGTACTCAACGATTCGGTAAACGGCGAAGACATAGTCGCCTTCTTCGAAAACGGCACCTTCTCTGCTTTCTTCAATGAAGCATTTGTGCATCAACCCGTCGGGTCGGTGACCGTTTTCTCACGAAATGTTGGCAACCAAACTCTGACGTTTGAACTTTCAGACACAGGCATCACCGATGTCGAAACCGAATCCGACTGGAATTTAGTGGGTACGGCAATAGGTGGTGAATTGGAAGGCACCCAATTGAAACCCGTGGTCCATGCGAACCACTTCTGGTTTTCATGGGCGGTGTTCAAGCCTGAAACGCAGATACGACATTCGTCGGACGATCTTAGTGGTTGACCTTTCCTTCCCCGATTGACTTCATAAACCCTGCGCACCACGTCCATCGTCCACCTCAACCTCGCTCTGTGTGGTCGTGGCCTATTGTCGTGCGATCAGAGTGAAAGCCCTGCCGCAGATGGGTGGTGCTAGAGGACGCGGAGCTTTTGTTCATTTGTTGATTGATAGCAAGACTGTTTGTGTCTAACATGCGGTTCTGGCTTTGAACATTTGGCGCCACCAAATGAAAAACCACGTTGATTTTCAGCCTAGTACATTTCTTTCAATCGCTGTTGCCTCGCTGGCAACGTCGATATTCTCGGGAGTCTGACTATGAGATCCGGTTTAGAGATTTCTGTCGAAGCTCAGCGATTGCACTCAGAATCGCTGGTATTTGATACGCATATCGACACCGCAACACACCTGCTGTGGCGTAACCCTGATTTCGGAAGTCGGCTAGATGTCGGCCACGTGGACATCCCTCGTCTGCGTGATGGCGGAATCAACGCTGCTTTCTTTGCGGTTTGGATTAACGACGAACACAGCGATCATGAAGCGATGAGACTGGCGCTACGCGAGATTGACGCCATACACCGGACTATCGACGCTCACCCTGACGATTTGGTCCTGGCGTTGAGTGCTGACGATGTTGTTCAGGCAAAGGCCGAAGGAAAAATCGCCGTTTTGATATCGATCGAAGGCGGGCGGTGTATCGACGAGGATTTGGGAATTCTGCGTACCTTTTATCGCCTCGGAGTGCGTTCAATTACGCTTGCTTGGGGGGCCTCGACGGGATGGATTGATAGTCACAACGAACAGCGACATGGTGGACTAACTGACTTCGGACGTGATGTAGTCGCAGAAATGCAACAGTTAGGCATGCTAGTTGATATTTCTCATGTTTCAGATAAATCGTTCTGGGACGTATTGGAAACTTCCACTCGGCCTGTATTCGCGTCGCACTCGTGTTCTAGGTCATTGCAGGATCATCCTCGAAATATGACCAACGATATGATCACATCGTTGGGCGAATCTGGCGGGGTTATTAACGTCAACTTCGTTTCCGGATTTGTTGGCTATGGAATGGCGAGCGGTCATGAAGAACCAACTAAAGCTCCGCTCGATGAGATGATCGATCCGTTCGATTTTCTTGTGAAAAAGGGTTCTGGTGTTGGCCCGCCAATAAGCAGATTGATGGATCACTTTGATCTGGCAGTTAAGTTGGCTGGTCCAACAAACGTTGGAATTGGCACCGATTACGACGGAGCTTCGCACTTCCCCGTGGGACTCGACGATATTTCATTCATGCCACTTGTCACCGATGCACTGCTTGATCGAGGTCATTCTTTGGACGTGGTCGCCGGCATTCTAGGGGCAAACGATCTGCGTCTACTAAGAGGAACTCTTTAGCTCTTATCAGCCGCGCAAACCTTTCGATTCTGACGGGACGCTTCGACCTAATTATTGATGGAGTAGTCATATACGGCTTCGAGGACTTCAGATTTATCGAACACGCCTATCCATTTCTTTTCGATCGTTCCGGTTTCGGAAATGAGAAATGTGGCTGGGAGACTGGTCACTCCAAACTTCGCACTGATATTTCCTTCATCAACGTGCCCGACCCGATATTTGATGTCTATTTCACGTAAGAATTCAATCGTTGGTGAGTCGGGTGTTTGCTCTGCAACGCCCATATCAATACCAATTACGTTGACGTTGCTCTGGCTTGCCACCAGATCGGCATAGATTTCGTCGAGCACTGGCATCTCAGTCCTGCAAGGTCCACACCACGTCGCCCAGAAATTCAGCACAATGACCTGTCCACGTAGCTCACTCGATGGCAATATCTGGTCATGTGAACCTGACTGGATATCGTAAATTCGGATATCGAAATTGGTTGGCACGTCACTCCCGGTTGTAACGTTTCCGAATGTACAAGACGTAGCTCCCAGCACAAACAAGAAGGCGAAAACAATCGAAGCAGCTACATAGGAGTGACGAGCACGGGTGCTCATTTAATCGTCCGCAAGTAGTTCACCAGATGCCACTTCTCTTCATCGGAAATTGCGGTACCGAGTGGGGGCATGCTCGTGCCGGGGATTCCTTCTTGAATAAGTAGAAAGAGCACATTGTCTGGATGAATTGGAATGTGGATAACGAGATCAGCTGGGGGAGGATCTAGTCCCGGTGCTAACGGACCGTCTCCTCTAGTCGATTCGCCATGACAGGTTGCGCAAAACTGAAGATACGTGGTTTGCCCGCGCTCAATCGATTCGGTCGTAGGAGCAATGGGATTGTCGCCGATAACGTTTTCACCGCCGGTGAGCCCAGACGCGATGAACGCCTGAACCGAACCTGTAAGTATCGCTACAACACCGATTCCGAGAATGGCGCCGCTTTCCCATGTTGAAGGGCCGCCAAGATAGATGCCGTTTATCATGCCCAATAGCCCGATCATGGCAAACATTGCCCATCCGAGCGGCAGAGCGCTGGTCTTTTCAGCAACTTCGAACACGGTCTGACCTGACGGGTGAACGCTACAGAAGTACGAGTACGACCCAGCGTCGCCAAACTTCGCACTGACAGTCGAATCTTCCTTTACATACAGTCCTCCAACTCTGTGACCCTCTGTGTCTTGATTTATGAGTACTAGGCTGTCGCCTTCTTTCAGTTTGATGAAGGCGGGAATAACCGATTGATCTTCCCCGCGAGCGATCTGCTCCGCCGTCCCGCTCGGGATGTCTATAACAACATCCCGAGGGGATTCGAAAAGCGCCGCTTGCCACGACCACACTGCGCTTACCGCAACGATGAGAATCAGCCCAACGATGTTGATCTGCAGTTGGCTGGGGGATGTGACAAGGCGTTTCATTACGGCTGTCGTACTTCCGCTGTGACTTTTTGTTCTACACCGGAGGCAAATCGTAGTACCAGCGAAACTTCGTCTCCGGGGTTGAGACTGCGCTTGATATCAAGAATCATCACGTGCAGCCCGCCGGGTTTTAGTTCGACCGATTCACCAGCTGGCACAGGAATGCCGGAAGGGAGTTTTTCCATCTTCATTACGCCATCGTTCATTAGTGTCTGGTGAAGCTCGACAATGTCTGAAAAGTCACTAGGGTATTCGATCATGATGTCGATGATTTCGACAAGAGTGTCATCTGCATCGCCGTCGTTGGTCAGTACGAAGTAAACAGCCCCGGTACCACCTTTCGGACCCATCATCGGCATGGCATCCATGTCACCCATCGTCGTCGAGTCAGAATCCATGTCCATCATCGGCGAGTCTTCTTTGTCGCCAGACATCGCCATTGAGTCGGCATCTGCTTGATACGCGATCATGGCAGCCGGTCGCGCCCAAGCGGCGGTCACCGACACGTTTGGTTTCGGTTCAACCGTCGCGATGATTGGAATTGCAGTTGGTTCAGTTTCGGTTGAGCATGCTGCCATCAGTGGTGCTATCAGCGCAGCCACTGCCAGCAGGCTCAAAGTAATTGCTTTACGAAGCATCTATTGTTCCTTTTGATCTTTCAAAACCGCGGCAACGTCTGCCGCGATATCGTCAGAAGCAGTCCCGAAAGTGAATACCACTAGGTTTTTCATGTTCCGGTCGACCAGATACGTATTGGCCGTGTGCGAAACGAGATAACCCGCGGCACTACCTTGGGTATCGTCACGTTCGACGACTATCCCAAAATCATCCCAAACCTCTTCAAGGATTTCGCGTGTTCCGCTTAAACCAATGAATTCCGGATCGAACACTGCGATACGCTGGCCGAGAACCTCGGGCGAATCTCTTTCTGGATCAACAGTTATCCAGATGAACGAAACTTCATCTGCATCTGCCTCCAGAATTCGCTTCGCTTTCACCATGTCGGCGAGAGTTGTCGGGCAGACGTCCGGGCAGAGCGTGTAGCCAAAGAAAATGACTGACACATCTCCGCTGTCGGTGCTCATACGGAATTCATCACCATGTTGGTCTGTCAGGACAAAATCCTGAATCACTGGTGGAGGATCGCTGACCGCGCCAGAGAATTCGTGAGAATCCTCGCTACACGAAGTCAACGATGCGGCGACCAATATCGCCAACATGGCGAACGCGAGCAACTGTAGTGCGGGTCGATCAGAGATCGACGCGTGTACCCAAGAGAATTGTGGGAGTTTCAAAGCGTGACTGCTCCTGAATTATTAATTCGGTTTGGAGCTGTCGAGTACTAAGAAAAACTACGCATTGCCAAGGCGTTCAACAAGCTCCAGATTTTTCACTGGCGAGCTTGAACGTGGCGGTCTTTCGGGTAGTGCGAGCGTTATCTCGCTGGGTCGTCTGTAATTGTCACCAGTAAGGCCAAGAATGCCGTCGGTGAATTTCATCAAATAGTCGGCATTGGACGAACCGTCAGTAATGAAAGTAACTGTGCTGGTGGAAAATCCATCGCCTGAAGTGGCGATATAGCTTTCTGATTCAGCATCGGTCGAGCTGAATGTCGAGTCGTAGGTGTGACCGTGATTCAGATCAGGCTGGTCCAGATAGACGTGTGAGTGGGAAGCAAATCGTTCGAAGTAATGGTGGTCGACCGCTGGTCCGATCAAAGGCAGCAATAACGTGACGATTGCGATTAACACCATCATCGGAAATCGATACATACTGTTTTGAATTTCCAGAACTGACTCTCTGACAGGCACTTGCAGGTGATTGATGCATATTGACCTAATAACTATAGTAAATGTTTTGTACAGCAGCGAGTAAATCGGAATACATGAGAAATATGTAAGGGCTGTACCAAAGCTCCGTGCTGAAATCCTGAACTCATGCGGAAGCGATAATGACCCGACGAGCGTTGCTCTTCACCACACGGGGAATCTCCTAGCCAACTACAATCCGTCCTCATGTCTAACTCGCCGTTGATCCTGCTACCTCCCTCCGAAGGCAAATTGTCTGGAGGAGATGGTCCACCAATCGATCTCTCATCTATATCGTTCGAACAGCTCAGTCCGGCTCGTGAATTGATGATCAAAGCGCTCGGTCAGCTTAGTGGCAAGCCACGGGTCGCTCAGAAAATGTTGGGAGTGAAAGGAATCGCTCTCGAAAAGGCACGAACGGACAATGCGGCGATTTCGAGTTCGCCAACGGCTTTGGCGATAGAACGGTACACAGGGGTGATGTACGACTCGATCGACCATGTGTCTCTTGATGATTCCGCGAAAAAAGTATTCGGTGAGAATACGATCATCATGTCGGGACTGTTCGGTGTACTTCGACCGTTCGACCTGATTCCGTCCTACAAGTTGAAGATGGGGGCGAAGCTTCGGCGCAACAAAGCTTGCTCGGCGATTTGGAAGCCTCTTGTCACCAAGGTATTGGCCGAAATTGCCGAAGACCGAGTGGTTTGGGATTTACTGCCGAACGAACACAGCGCAGCGTGGGAGCCTTCAAAATTGACGATTCGAAATCGGTTCACAGTGAAATTTCTCGAAAAGAGTGCTGAAGGGCAGTTTCGGACGATCAATCACTGGTCGAAAGCACTCAAAGGAGCGCTAATTCGGCATCTCGTATCGAACCCAGAAGCAGCCGGGTCAACCGATTTGGTACCTGAGCTGCTGGCTAACTTTTCGCATCCTGAAGGCTACGAATATCGCCCAGAGCTCTCAAACGAGTTCGACGGTGCAACTGAGTTATTGTTCGTGAAGGAACTTTCTTAGCCTAGTGATTAGTGATCAGATGAGCGTAGGCGATTACGAAGATATTGAATTTAACTTTGGTTGTTCAACTCACCATGACGAAATAAATCATCCAAACTTCCGACTGTTCTAAATCTTATGTAACGGTCGTTTTGTGAATATCAGCGGATGATTGGACAAACTCAGCTGGTGTTTCAAACCCTTCAGAGTTTGCATCTTCTGGCGATATTTGGCCCAGTTTTTCCTATCGAATATTACAAATTGTTGATTTCGATATGGACTTAGTTTCTGGTATTTACCTTGTTAGTTCAAGCGCATCAGTTGCCAGTACATCTGAAGTGATCCTCGGAAGAATCTCCAGTGCTAATGCGTGCGCTGGAGGATAATCTCTCGACGCGAGAGCGATCGGTGCAGCAAGGCGTACCAATAAACCGCATCGAACATCGTTCCACAACGTGTCGGAAGTTAGATCGGTAATTCCAAGACTGTGCATCGTTTCAAGATAAGAGTTGAGAACGTCTGGAATCCGATCATGCTCTTCCACGCTGAGGCTGTAGGCGATGATTACCGCAAGTTCAATCCCGATGCTACCTCGTGTAATTAGTGACCAATCAAAGAACTTGGGCGCTAGGGTCAGGTCTTCAGGCAAAAATAGATTCTTGGCGGCAACGTCGTAGTGACACAACGTTCTGTTGCCTGAAAACATACCTTGAAGGTTCTGTGGCCATGGATTCGACGAGCTGTAAAGATCATAAATCGCTGGGTGGAGCCGATTTTCGTACTGCTCAATAAATCGGGCACCGCTGTATACGCCTGAATCAAATAGTCGACCTCCGCTTTCAAAAGGCTGCTCAAACGTTCGAATGCTAGTGAGGTTCTCCAACTCATCAGTGTTCCACCATTTCGCGTGCATACCGGCCAGAGCGTTTGTGACCCGCACGATCTGTTCAAGACTCGAATTCGTGTTAATCGTCCCGACATCCCCACATTCGTTCAAATACTCGAGAATGAGAAGCATTTGACCAGTCTCAGATTCGTATTCGGCAGCATAGGCGGTAGGAGTCTCAACCCCTGCTCTACCAGCTAAATATTTGTAGAAATGAACCTCTTGTCGACCACCTTGATGCAGATTTTCGCTTCCGCCAAGGTCACGTAATTTCACGATCAGCGCAACGACCTCGCCCGAACGCAATCGTCCGTCGATTTTGTAGACCCCAGCCGACATCGAATCCATCCCAGCATAAAGGTCCGAGTTGACCTCGGTTAAGGCTCCGCTGTTCCAATAGTCTGATCGAGTTAGGTGCTCATTGAGAAGCTCGACAGTCAGTGCTTCGATGTCGGCTGGCAAAGATGGTTTCATCATGATTACCTCGTTGTTGGAATGTCCTACGTAAGCCTAACCCGAGTACCGATATTGATTTCAAGTCCCGACCTGCCTATAGTCTGAGAAGAGAAGCGTTGTCGCCTTCAAAACTCACCAAACGTCACTACATCACAAAAATCTCTAAAATGACCCCGTTCTCCGGGTCGATTTGTGTCGTGGTGCATCTAACCTGTGACTGGCTAAAAATAACCCCTCAACAGAATTGGGCGTAGAGTCGGCTTTGACGACACTGTAGTCCGATAATTTGAAACAGAGATATCAGAATGAATTTGATCGCCCGAGATGAACTGAAAGCAAAACTCGACGCTGGTGACGACTTTAAACTCGTTTGTGCGTTGAGCGAGTGGGCGTTTCAGGCGAAGCACATCCCGGGATCGATTCATGTGGATAATCCCAGTAAGGTCACTGAAAATCTTGATAAAAGTGACGAAATTGTCGTCTACTGCTCCGATCCGAACTGCCCATCGAGCAAATATGCATATCACTTGCTCACTAGCGGCGGGTTCGAGAACGTTCGCCGATACGAAGGCGGGATTCTCGATTGGGAAGACGCTGGGTACCCGGTAGAGGGCGCATGGTCGGAAGCTGAGACCGAAGCCGAAGCCACGAAATAGCTTCTGCTGAAATTGATAACTAGAAACCCGGTTCATTACTGAATCGGGTTTCTTTCGATTTCGAACAAGTTGGAAGCCTCAGAAATCTCATGTCCAATGAGAGTGATCTGCCGGTTCACGCGCTAAACTTCGCTCATTCTTTCGCCGGTAACTCTGGCGCGTAATTTGTGAGATCAATGAGGTGGCTATGAAAGTCGGATTCAACATGGGAGTCGACCCTGTCGACTACAAGCAGGCAGAGGTTGACGCTAACGATCTTCAGTTCGCTGCT
>ENA-OREN01005420-OREN01005420.1-marine-metagenome-genome-assembly--contig:-NODE-5420-length-10594-cov-3.553960_pt1 | contig 10594 bp, 9 predicted proteins | sample MGYA00248624_ERZ508555 | MGnify/ENA primary metagenome ERZ508555 (study PRJEB26222, sample SAMN06267773) | marine metagenome | isolation source: Saanich Inlet, British Columbia, Canada | place...
ATACATATAAATCATTCAACTTTTTACGCAAAGCCAATACAGCGTACCGCTTTCTGGAGAGTAGCGTATTTTGTGAATCTCCAGTGAGCTCAGCAATTTCTTTAAAACTCAGACCCTCAATTTCGTGCCATATAAATACTTCCCGCTGCAGTTCGGGTAGTTCTTCAATAGCTGCCTCAAGTTGTTCCTGAAGCTGAGATTGTTCTAGGAGTGAAGCGCTATGCAGTTCTGTGTCGTGAAGCAAGTTCTCTAAAAACTGACCTTCTTCAACATCACGAGCTTGAACCGCGTTGTGACTTCCCTCAATGGTTCTGGAACGTCTGCGATAAAAATCACTCACCTTGTTCCTGGCAGTTCGATACAACCAGGCTGAAGTTGCTTCCAATGAGCGTAGCTCACCATAAGCACCTGTAAACTGGTGAAAGACATCCTGGACAATGTCCTCGGCATCTTCGTAGCGTGACACCATCCCAGATACTGAATTGAGCAACCATTCTCGGGCTTCCAGAACAATTGCACTCATTCCGAGTGTTTTTTTCTGTTGTGGTGTTACGGCTATTTGTGATTTCTGGCTTTGCATGTCACCTATATAGACGTTTGGAATCTAAAAATATTGTGCACTATTTTTGAATTAGTAAATAAAGATGATGATATCGATCAAAAAGATGTATAAAATCCCCACTCTGATGGTGATAGCGTGTTACTCCGCCAACACCGGCATCAAATAAAACCATTCGCAAAAATATTTCTAACCACCAACTTCAGTTGGTGGTTAGAGGTGCTCACAACCAAAAAAACCTTCCGGTTCAACTATTTAGAATTCAAGCGTGATTCCACCAATGGGGAAAGTTTTAAATTGGAGGGCGATATCCTTCGTGCCATTCTCATTGTAGACATAATCCCAGGGGTTGTCCCTGTTGAATACATTCATGATATCCCAGAACGCCACCAGATTCATTTTTTCAAAATAGAAACGTTGGAGTATCATTACATCAAATCGCAAATACTCGGCCATACGCTCAGTATTCCAATCATCGTTTGAATAGACATACCACTTCCGAACCGCATGATTATAAGTCTTGGGTGTAACAGGTTTTCCTCCTGAATAGCGTAAACGAAAGCTGATTTCGAATTCGTCAGCAGGAGCTAGCGGTAACCATGAGGTTGCTTTTGCCATTGTTGTCTTTTTATATTTATTGTACCATTCATAATCCATGTATCGAATTTTATAGCCACCGATCAGACTCACAACATCACCATAGTCATAATCCCAGGGGTAATATTCAGTTTCCTCCTTGCGCGGATCGATTCCCTCAGAGACCGAATGGGAATAGCTGAACGTACCATACCAGTTATTAGAAAATTTCTTCTGCAGAAATAGCTCAAATCCCCGAGAACGACCGGACCCGGCATTTACAAAATCACCTGTACTATCAGCGCCGGTATTGGGATTTGTCAATATCTCTTCCATGGGCATATCTGCAAAGGTTTTGCTGTAAACTTCAGCAGTGAATCGGATATCTTCCCTGGGAAAGTATTCAAATCCTACCGAAGCTTGATCAGCATAATAAAAGTCCAGCGCCTTTGCCTCTGAACCTCCCAAAATGAGCATTAAATAGAATGGAGGCTGGTAATAGCGACCTCCGGCTACATTGACCTTGGCATTGTGTGCGAGTTGATAACTTGCATTAAACCGAGGTGAGAAATTGGATTTTTCCAGATAAGCATTGTACTGTAAGCGAGCTCCTAGGGTCAGTTCAATCCGATGCGATGGTTGATATCTTATTTGCCCATGAATCCCAATACTGTTAAAGATTTCTTCGTAGAGCGTATCTGAAGCGGCATAGGTTGCCAGCGTATCAAATGGGCGTACTACTGTGTTTGTATCATCAAAGAAGTGCTCATAAAAATCTGCTTCTGATACCGGTAAGGCGGGCTGCAGCGAATCAGAGGCATACCCATAGAGGATTAATTCACTACTATATGAGAGAAAATCCCAGGTGTTGGGTGCAATTTTAAGCTTAGCCCCAAAACTTGTTTCAAGAACTTTGTTTACTTTGTAAACCAGGTCAGTTTTCAAAATAGTTTCTTGCTCCACACTGATGCCCCGATAGAAGGTGTCGTGTTCACTCTCATCAGTGACGCGGTAGGCGTCAATATCCATGATGACATAGTTATGTCCAAGTGAGGCAAGCAAATATCCTTTTTGTGAGAACAGGTTTTTGTAGGTCAACCCAAGTGTGTGTTGTTGACTCTTATAGCCTACATTTTCTGCGCCACGATTTTGGGGTGAATCTTCGCCCACTATCTCAATCTCATCAATACCACCAAGGTAATTGACGTATAGCTTCTCTTTTTGACTGAGGTTATAGGTGACTTTGCCTTGGAATGTCCAGTATTTGGGAATTGCCATGAGCCCGCTTTGCTGAATGACGAGGTCCAGGAATGAGCGCTTGACTGAGCCGATATAGGTGCTCTGATCACTGATTGGTCCTTCAATAGTAGCTCCGAATCCGGACATATCGAAACTGAGCGCTGATTTATGACCACTTGCATTCCCTTCACGGACAGTGACATCCATAACTGATGAAAGCTTGTCGCCATAGCGAGCCGGAAAAGAACCTGCAAAAAAATCAATCTTTTCTATAAACTCAGTGTTTACCATGGTGATTGGTCCACCACCAGCTCCTTGTTGGGGATAGTGGACGGGGTAGGGGATATCCAGGAAATCCATGACAAACAAGTTTTCTCCCGGGGAACCACCACGCACGATAATCTCGTTGGTTTGATCTGCTCCAGAAACTACTGAAGGTAGTGATTGCATCATACTCAGAATGTCATAGGCACCCACAGGATCAGAGCGAATCTCTTCAAAATCTACGCTGCGGACACTGGTGGAGGCATCTTTGACTCGCTCGAAATAGCCCGCAGTCACGACTATATCACCTGCGGTCAGAATAGTTGGTTCCAGGGCAATGTTGATTTGTGCAGGTTTATGGCCAAGTGAATGGACATTTGCGCGGGCTTGTGATTTATAGCCGATCATATGTACTCTGATAGAGTAGCTACCAACTGGAACATTACGGATTTCAAAATATCCTTCCAGATCACTTGCAGCACCGTATTGAGTTCCATCCAGCAGGACATTTGCTCCAGGGAGGGGCTGATGAGTATCGCGGTCAACGATGGTGCCTGTAATAACTCCGGAGGGGGCATTTGCCAGCAAACCTGTTATTAGCAAGCATATAAGACTGAATTGGTGTAAAATATTTTTCATAATTGGGTCTTGATCCTATGTTAGGGGAAGCATGGTTTCTAAATAACTGATGTATGTTTTTAAAGCGGTTTTTCCTTGGCTGGTCAAGCGATAGATACTTACTGGTTTTCGGTCAATAAAGGACTTATCGACACTGACATAACCGGCATCTTCGAGTTTTCGGATATGAACGCTAAGGTTTCCGTCAGTAGCACCAACTCTCTCTTTGATATGCGAGAAACTGGCTGAACCCAGGGCACTTAATGATGCCATAACGGAGAGTCGAATTCTTGAGTGGATCAGATCATCGATCTGTTGATAGTCGAAATCGTTCATACTCAATCCTCAGAAAAGTGAGCTTTCCATTGACGTCTAAAAATGAATCCGGGGATGATTTGGAGACCAATCATCATGACAATTGCCAGGATTCCTGCGTAGCCATGCGTTAAAAAGAAAAGTATGATCGATCCACCCCACCAACCAAAGGCCAGATTACGTACCCAGACCTTCCCAGTTATAACACCTTGCAAGAAATAGGCAATTCCCAGAACTGTATACATCACTGCTGTCATGTGATCAAGGTTGATGGCCTGGCTGGCTCCACCCACAAACCCCAGTAAGGTCATGGTGGCCAGTACAGCTATCCAGATGGAGTCTATTATTTTTTTTGTCAGGGGATTTCCGATTATGGATTTGTCGGTTTTTCTGTGAAGGGTCAGCATGTATATCCAACCTATTCCGACTATACCCAGGTAGAGCCACCCCTGGAACCTGTTTAATTCGAATTGATCTAGAAAATATGAAGAAACACCTGCCAGTATCATGAGTACTCCCCACAGGATAAACCCATCCCCATTATCGGCCAGGACCTTCTGACTATCATCCATAACGGATTTGATAAAGGCTAGTTGTTCCTTTGCTTCTCTATTGTCCATATCGTTCATAATTATCCTTCTTGAAATATTATCGTAATCAAAGTACTTTAAAAAGCAAAGTAAGATAGAATAATTTTCCCTGGAGTCAACATCATGAGATAATAATTCTTGCTTCGCTGTTTCTGGAAGAGCAGGTTGTACCAAAGGAGATAAATCAATGTTTCAAGCAGATCTATTGAAGGACAAGGTCATTTTTATCACAGGTGGTGGCACGGGTCTAGGTCGCTCCATGGCACAGAGATTTCTGGAATTACAGGCCAAAGTCGTCATTGCCAGCAGAAAATTCGAAATGCTAGAAAAGGCTACTACCGAGTTGGTTGATGCTACAGGTGGTGAAGTCCTCCCCCTAGCCCTGGATGTACGTGATTACAAAGCGGTGGATTCTGCCCTGGAACAAACACTCCAACATTTTGGCTCGGTTGATATTCTCTTGAACAATGCGGCCGGAAATTTTGTAAGCCCCACCGAAGCATTGAGCCACAAGGCTTTCGATGTTATCACCGATATTGTTTTAAAGGGATCATATAATACTACCCTGGCGTTTGGCAAACACTGGATCAAAACTGAACAAACTGCCCGAATCTTAAATATTGTAACAACATATGCTACCACAGGTTCAGGATATGTGGTTCCATCTGCAATTGCCAAAGCAGGCGTGCAAACCCTTACCAAAAGTTTGGCTGTGGAATGGGCAAAATACGGCATTACCATGAATGCCATAGCACCAGGTCCTTTTCCTACTGCGGGTGCCTGGGATCGGTTACTCCCGCCTGGTCTGGAGCAGCAATTCGTCGATCGGATTCCATTGAAAAGAGTTGGTGAGCACCTTGAGTTGGCTAATCTGGCAGCTTATCTGGTCGCAGATCAGTCCCAATACATCAATGGGGAAGTTATCACCATCGATGGTGGAGAATGGTTAAAAGGAGCAGGTGAATTCAACTTTCTTGATGTACTTTCTCCCGCTGAATGGAAGGCCATGGAACTTCAGGTTAGGAAAGCCAATAAAAAGTAAGCAATACTTGCGGAGGGAAATTATGAATTCAATATTAAAAATTACCATCACTTTGTCGATGATCATCTTGCTATTGGGCTGTGCAGTTACCTACAGACCAATAAATGCCAGTGGGGGATATAGTGAGAATCAATTAAACGAAAATACCTTTGAAGTCACTTTCGAGGGCAACCAATACAATAATCTCAATGAGGTTAGAACGTATTTGACCTATCGATGCTCTGAACTCACACTGGAACAGGGTTTATCACATTTCCTCATTGTAGAAGACGCCAGTTTTGAAGACGTTCCTGATAAAGAATTCGTAGAGGGAGATCTGACTATTGAGACACGTACTTCCATGTCTGGGGGTGTCAATACTAATGTCCGAAGTAGTTTTGGTGCTCAGGAAGTGACTTCTAACCCGGTTGGTAAATTTATAATCATGATGCGTCAGGGCCCTGATCCTGCACATCCTACTGCCAGCATGAATGCCAGGCAATTCATTGAAGCAAACGAGCATTTAATCAAAAGATAATTCGGCATTTAAGAGGCTGTAAAAATCGGATCTGAAAAGCTAAGTATCAAGCTGGAGTGTAAAACTGACCTCCTCAGGTTTTACTATTTGTCTCAATCCAAATGGGTGAGGAAACATAAATCCCAGGCCAACGCGATCCATCACTGCTGATCTCCATACGCAGATAAGCTTCACCAGGAACAGCAAAATCCAGATTTATCTCAAATTCATTGGATAGCTCAGATTCGTGGAAAAGGAGTGTTTCTGCTTGAGATTCGAGATCTCCCGCATAGAGGCTTACATCCATTAATGACCCAAACTCTTCAGTACTGGCACCCCGTATGGATAGTTTAAGAGCATTATCTTTGTTAGCACTCAATGTGTCACCAACTCCGTAGACCTTGCCCTTAAGGCTAACAGCAAGGTCTCCCATGGGACCTGTAGAAAGTGCTGTGCGGCGCTTTTTCATTGCATCGATTAGAGCTGTAGTATCTGAACTAGCGCTCCTGATAATGGTTCTGGATTGTGCGAAAATTTGATCCTCATGGGTCCCTAATGACCACATAGGTAGAGTAACATGCCAGTTTCGATTAAGGTTACCATGACCATCACTTCCACCATATACACCCAGTTTACTACCTTTTAGAAGGGCATCAATCCAAAGTTGTCTTGAGGTATGAAATGCTGAATAGGCCGGCGTGCCACATAAAATTTGTACACCATCAAGCTCCAGGTTGTTGTGATCCTGACTTTCCCAGAATCCACGTCTGAGGAGCACGCGCTGGAACCAGGGAAATTTATAAGCAGTATGAGCACCCACAGATACTGTCTGGGGAGAGCGTTGGGCTAACACGTCGTCAATGCTCAGCTGGGAATTGAGCTTGGGCCAATCTTCACCACTATCGCCACTTCCAGGAAAATAAACCGGATCATTAAAATGCAGGAAGTGAACGGTGGCTCCTCTGGCATTGGCCACACTGATTTCTTCTCCGGGTATGATTGTGAGAATATCTTCTTTATTTAAGTCTGTAATCAATTCTCGACTTTGCTTCCATTTTTCCAGCTCAGGATCATTCTTTAGATAGTTATCAGGCTCATCGTCAAGATCATATGAATGATCAGTGGCTGAGATGAAATCCAAGCCCAGCAACTGGGCCGCTTTCCTGGTCTGCTTCAGTGATGCACCAAACTCTATTTGGTCATCAGTGAATGAGCTGTGGAGATGGGTATCACCAGTTTGCCAGCCCGCTAATTTTGGTAAGCCATGTTCTGCAATTGTAACCCGCAGAGGTGTCTTATGAGTTCCATGGTAGTTATCTACCTGCATGTGGCGCTGTTTCCCGGAAATTGAATAGGTCAGAGTGGGAAATATTTCCACTTCACCTAACGGAAGATCACAGTCTCCAAAGGAAAATTCATAATCAGTCTGTCGATCCTGGACCTCCTGGTTGAGCTCCCAACTCTGACTGCAAAGTTTCTGATTATGCTGAAAAATATCAACCCCCACTGACTCAAATTGGATTGGGTAGAGGTGGGCATCCTTGACCACCAGGAAAATACTTAGTTTTTGCCCAGGCTCTAACCGCCAGGGAGTATCAAAAATAAGTTCTGGCTCCTGCTTGAAATAACGACTAAATGGGATGCGAAATCTGAAGTGTGTTTCAGCATATAAACCAATGAGAGGTACCATTTCCAGCAATCTGTCAGAAATGATATTGAAAGTATTCTCCATTGAGTATTAATAGGAATCTTAATGCAGGAAGGCAAGGAAAAAGGCTATAAGAACGACTATCATGAGGATACCTGAATGGCAGTATTTCTAAATAAGTATGCTACCCTAATTCTGAGGAAATTCACATTTGACGAGGAATACTTGCGGATAAAAAGTTTGCCATGATTTCAGCCCCCGGTTAACTTCGCGCCACTTAAGAAGGAGTCTGGTAATTAATTATGGCTAGTACATCTGACATTAAAAACAATTTGGTAATGGAGTTTAACGGTAATCTTTGGAAAGTCGTTGAATTTCTTCATGTTAAACCAGGCAAAGGTAATGCCTTCGTAAGAACGAAATTAAAAAAAATACCAGGTGGACAGGTTATTGAACAAACCTTTCGATCAGGTGAAAAAATTGCTGATGTCAAATTGATGGCCAATGAAATGACCTATCTTTACTCTGACGAATCTCATTATCATATTATGGACAATGAGACCTATGAGCAGATCGCTATTGATGCTGATCTAATGGTTTCTGTTAAAGATTTTCTGAAGGAAAATGATATTATTAAAGTTTTATTCAGGGACGCAACTCCTGTTGATGTAGAAGTAGCCGCCCATGTCATCCTCGAGATCAAAGAGACTGATCCTGGTCTGCGCGGGGATACAGCCACAGGGGGATCAAAACCTGCTTTTCTTGAGACCGGTTTAAAAGTAACGGTTCCACTCTTTCTTAATATCGGGGACAAAGTTAAAGTTGACACTCGAACGGGGGATTATTTGGAACGCGTGAGGGCTTAGGAGAAAATTCATTTTGAATACTAAAGACATCGAACAATTAATCGAATTACTGGAAAAATCCACTATATCAGAGATTGAAGTTAGCAGGTGGGGTAAAAAGATTCGCGTTTCCCGTCAGGGGGGCAATGTTGTGGTTCAGAACTCTGGAATGGTCCCCGCTCCCGCACAATCCGCTGCACCTATTCAAACCACTGCTGATACCACAGATGATGAGAGTTCACTACAAGGCTTATCAATTAAGTCTCCCATGGTTGGGACTTTCTATCGTTCTCCTTCACCAGAAGTAGACCCCTTTATCAAAGTTGGAGATCATGTCAAGAAAGGCGATACGCTCTGTATCATCGAAGCCATGAAAATTATGAATGAGGTGGAGGCCGAAGTATCTGGAGTTATACTTGACATTCAGATCGAAAATGCCCAACCTGTTGAATATGGCCAGACCCTCTTTCTCATAGAGCCTTGATAATTATTTATGTATAGAAAAATACTCATCGCAAATCGTGGTGAAATCGCCTTACGTGTCATTCGCGCCTGTCGTGAGATGGGTATCAAGAGCGTGGCTGTTTATTCTGAAGCAGATGAGCTATCCCTCCACACTAAATTTGCTGATGAAGCAGTTTGTATCGGACCCGGTCCCTCAAATCTTAGCTATTTAAATACCCAGGCGATTCTTACTGCTGCTGAAGTTACAAACGCTGATGCGATTCACCCAGGCTATGGATTTCTGGCTGAGAGTGCAGATTTCGCAGATATGTGTAAAAAACACAGTATTGATTTTATTGGTCCTGACGGTGCAATGATCAACGCTATGGGTGACAAGGCTTCGGCTAAAGAGACCATGAAAGCTGCTGGAGTACCAGTAATACCTGGTAGCCAAGGAATCTTGAGCTCTGTTGATGAAGCTCGCCGAATGGCCGATGAAATGGGATACCCTGTTATCCTTAAGGCTACAGCTGGTGGTGGTGGACGTGGAATGCGCGTGGTTTACCGGGGTGAAGATATTGCCATGTTGTATGGCATGGCTCAGGCAGAATCTGGAACCGCCTTTGGAAATGCTGATCTATATCTGGAAAAATACATTGAAAACCCACGACACATTGAAGTCCAACTCCTGGGTGATTCACACGGAAATATCTATTCGTTGGGTGAACGCGAATGCTCTATTCAGAGACGCCATCAAAAATTATTAGAAGAATCTCCCTCTGCAGTTGTCTCGGAAGAGCTAAGGCACGAAATGGGCGTAGCTGCGGTAGCCGGTGCCAAACGAGTTAATTATGTGGGTGCAGGAACCATCGAATTTTTACTGGATAAACACGGCAAATTTTATTTTATGGAAATGAATACTCGTATTCAGGTCGAACATACAGTCTCTGAAGAAGTGACGGGGATTGATATTGTCAAGGAGCAGATAGCCTGCCATGCCGGGAATAAATTACCTGATTGGATCGGGACAATGAAATTAAGGGGACATTCCATTGAGTGTCGCATTAATGCGGAGGACCCGGAGACCTTTATGCCATCACCGGGAACGGTGGAGCACTTTCACCCGCCCGGAGGCCCGGGTATTCGCGTTGATACCCATCTTTACCAGGGTTACAAAGTCCCTCCTCATTACGATTCGATGATTGCTAAACTTGTCGCCCATAGTGAAACACGGGAACTGGCCTTTGCGCGCATGAAACTAGCCTTAACGGAAATTGTTATTGAAGGTATTAAGACCAACATACCTTTACACCAGAAGTTAATAGATGATGCAGCGTTCATGGGCGGTGGCACTGATATTCATTATCTGGAAAACAAGCTCGGGCTAAAATAATTAATTTGTCTTTGTACACTATTACATCAGTGGGTAAGTTCTAGCGATGTCATGGTTGCGTCTTACTCTTGAGTGCAAGGCAAGCCACGTTGAAGCATTATCACATCTGTTTGAACAGTTCGAAGCAATTTCCATTAGTAGCGAAGCGGTAACGGATGAACAATTGTTTGCCGGTGTCGCAGAAGATCCTGTCTATTGGCAACGCACCGCCGTTTCTGCTTTATTTTACGATAGTATAGATTTAGATATTTTGCTGGCCTGCGCCAGAAATCGTATAGGTACAGAAAACCTGCTTGCCAGTCGAATTGAAGCAGTAGCAGAGCAAAACTGGATCGATGCCCACAAACAAGAGCATAGCGCCATGATTTTTGCTGAGCGACTTTGTATTAGTCCCAGTTGGTCACCGGAAAAACCGGAATACCCTTTTACACTGGAACTTGATCCTGGTCTCGCTTTTGGCACGGGAAAACACGCCACTACGGCACTATGCCTGGAATGGCTGGCAACGCATGACCTCGATGAACAGCAATTAATCGACTATGGTTGTGGCTCCGGTATTTTAGGC
>ENA-OREN01005421-OREN01005421.1-marine-metagenome-genome-assembly--contig:-NODE-5421-length-10592-cov-4.830623_pt1 | contig 10592 bp, 8 predicted proteins | sample MGYA00248624_ERZ508555 | MGnify/ENA primary metagenome ERZ508555 (study PRJEB26222, sample SAMN06267773) | marine metagenome | isolation source: Saanich Inlet, British Columbia, Canada | place...
GTGACTTCTAATGTTCTAAATCCAACTTTTGTTAATAAAATTTCTACTGACTTTGGGTTAAAAAAATTCAAATGCATTGGCGGTGATATTGATTTTGAATCCTCCCACAGTGATTGAATATCCACACCCATACCACTTAATGTAGTAAAAATAAAAATATCCTCTTTATCCATGATATCATATAATGTTTTCAAAAAAAGTTCTGGATTATGCAAATGCTCAAATAGTTCAAAACTAACGAATGTCTTATTATTATGTTTTAATTCATCAACATTAATATCTTCTAAAAATTTTTCTAAAACTTTTAATTTTTTATCTCTACAAATAGAAGATAAATATTTTGATGGCTCAATTACTAAGTGATCAATAGGGTTAAGTTTTAAGTATTCTTCCATAAATACTCCATATCCACCACCAATATCTAAGATACTTTTAGTTGAAGGTGCGTATTTCATTACTTTTTCATTTATCAATAAAGCTTTTGGTTTCCAAAGTTTTTCTCGTCTATTTTCTTGCGTAGCCTTATAAAAAGTTGTAGCCCAAAATTTTGATGACTCTGAATCAGTATAGTAGTTATCAAATGATTCTTTATCTGGTCTTAATGAGACATATAATGTTTTACATTTTTTACATTCATCAAAGTCAAAAGTATCTTTATTAAATACAAAAGTTCCTTTTTTTCCACAAGCGGGACAACTTATCTTTGTATATTTTGATCCTTTAAAATAAATGGCTATATCGTTAGCATTTAATCTTAAAAGTTCATTAAAAAGTTTTTCCGGCCTTACGTCTTCTTCTTTCAAAATAATTCCATTTTTACCAGCTTAAATATTTTTTTGAATAATTGTTATTTTTTTTCAGAATTACACCGTAGAATCCATCAAAATCTACCTTCCTCCACAAATATTTTGTCAAATTAAATGGAAAATAGTTGGGGTATTGAGTGTATTTATCTTGATATATTATCTCCCATCCTGAAAACTTGAATATTGTATCCCAATCCTTAGGGGATAATTCAAATATGTGTGTATTTTCAGCCTGAAAATCACCAGATAGTCCATTATTAACAAAGTGACATGCTACTCTACTGTTATTAACATATGGAACTGTAATAACAAAATACTCACATTCACTTTTTTCTGCCATAGTATGTAAAAAACTAATTGGGTCAAGGAGATGCTCTAACATTTCATATGATAAGAATATATCTGTTTTAAGCCCTTCTTTATGTAAATGTAATTCTTCTGCTCTGCATAACAAAGAGTTAAGACCTTTATCTTTTATTCTTTCTATAGCTACAGGGTCTAAATTTACAGATAATGTATTTATTTTATTATTCTCTAATAGTTTATTTAAATAAATTAAATGAACCCCAGAAGAGTCTCCAATATCAACAATGTTAATATCCATACCCCTCCCCTTATTTTTAATGGTTAACATTTCTACAGCTGTTAAAGCAATAGACATTTGAAAAGAGTGTTGACCTCTAACTTTATTCACTAAATATTGATTATCCATATCTATTTTAAATGTTGTATATTGATTAGTTAAATCTGGAACAATATGGGCTAATTTTTCTTTTAAATTTTTCTCATTTCTTTGTATATTAGTTAAAATAAGCGCTTTATTTAACAACTTAAATATTATAGTTTTTAAAATTGATCTCATGTGTCAATAGCCTTTATTAAATAGATCGTCTTTACTCATCATTTTGAAAACTAAATCCAAATCTTCTTTAGTATCGACAGCTTTAGTTTCATACTGTGTATCTATCATTTTAACTTTCATGCCATTTTCAAGTATTCTCATCATATCAACTGACTCTATTATCTCTAATGGTGTTGGCTCCATTTCATTATACTTTAGTAAAAAATCTCTTGTAAAGGGTATGACACAAACTTGCTTTTTCATAGGCACTTCTAAAACACCTTTTTTTCTACTGGGTACTGGCTCTCTACTAAAATAGAGCGCATTGTTGTTTTTATCCATTACAACTTTTACTTCATTTGGATTTTCAAATGATTCTATAGTATCCAAGTCAGCTACAAGATTTGTGATAATTAAACTTTTATCTTCTATCATAGGTTTTACAGCTTCATCAATCATTTCTGGATATGTCAATGGCTCATCACCTTGAACCATAACCATAATGTCACATTTTTCACTTGTTTCTTTTTCTATCTTTAGCATAGCTTCAGCACACCTATCACTACACCTCTCATGGCAATCACTAGTCATAATAACCTTACCGTCTATAGACTTTATATAATCATAAATTTCACTATCACAAGTAGCCACATAAACTTCACTAAGTATTTTGCTTAATTTTACTCTCTTGTACACATGCCCTATCATTGGCATTCCTAATATATCTTTCATGGGCTTTCCTGGAAATCTAGTCGATCCCATTCTTGCTGGTATTATTGATATAATATTCATTTTACCCTCCCCTCTTTTATAATTTTCATTCCTGCTCTTGCACTATCTCCTAAAAAAAAGAAGTCTAAGCTATAGGCTAAAAATGTACATCCCTCATCTATTCTACTTTGTAATTTTTCAGGGTCTGATTCTATTACATGAAAACCATAAGGTTTATTGTATTTTTCACAGGCTAGTTTTATATCGTTGATCGCTTTTTTTACATCTTCTCTGTAATATTCTCCAGGAAATCCCATAGAACCAGATAAATCATTTGGTCCTACTATAGTGCCATCTATTCCTTCTACTTGTAAAATATCTGCTATATTATTTACAGCTTCTATATGCTCTATTTGAGCGATAACCACTATCTCCTCATCTACCCATTTTTTATATTTTTCCAGCCCTATTCCATAATTTTGGGCCCTATAAAGTCCAACACCTCTTTTCCCAATAGGGGGGTATTTAGCATATTCGACAGCTTCAATAGCCCCCTCTTTAGTCTTAATCATGGGTACTATAATGCCATCTGCACCACTATCAAGAACTCTTTTAATGACTACCTCTTCATTTTTAGGGACTCGCACAAGTGCTTTCATACCATTGGCTTGAATAGTAAGAATAAGAAGCTTTGCCATCTCTAAATCTATAGAAGAGTGCTCCATATCTATACAAAGCCATTCGAAGTTTGCACTTGCCATAATTTCCACTACATCTGTACTTGGAATTGTTATCCAAGAGCCCAATGTAAGTTGATTGTTTTTAAGTTTATTTTTTAGTGACATATTTTTAACCTTGTTAAAATTTATACTGCATGTAAATATTTCTGCACCAGTGAAGTGTCAAAATCCCATTTGTTATAATGGTCACCATCTCTAAGTGTGCAGTCCAATACATACTTTAATATTCATACTATTTTTTTACTTATACCTTTTTTTATTCTTATTAGGTTGTCTTTTATCTCATCTCTTGTTGTAGAAAACACTTGAGGAAATATATATACCCCTACTATAACTAACAATGTATATACAGCGCCTGATACTAAAAACTCATAAAGTGGCGAATCTAAAGAGATAACAACCGCAGGAATATACGCCAAAACAACAAAGAAAAATACACTGTATAGCTGATGCAATACAAAATATTTTAAATCCAAGTGTAAAAACTTACTATTAAAGTAAAGTTGAATATTTATTCCTATAAATTGACCAATTATCATCTTATAGGCAAGCCCAACAGCACCTAAATCAAGCAAATAAACGAGTCCAAATGAGATTAACATTCCCAAAGGTTGTGTAAAAAATGATATATTTCTCATTAACTTAGTTTGGCCTGTCGCATAAAATATACTGCCACTTAATTGCCCATAAGTTTGATGTATAGGGTAAATTGCCATAATTGCTAGTACCAAAAAAGCATCTTTAAAATTTTCATCTGTAAATATTATCAGTACATTTTCACTTTGAACCGATATAAATATAGAAAAATATGCAGCTACACTATAAAGCATAGGTATATATCTATGAAAAAGTTTTTTCATTTTATTCAAATCTTTTTGTTCATATGACTTAGAAAATTCTCTAGTAATTATAGGTGTCATAGCCGAGGTAAATAAAAAACATACGGCAGCTAAACTATAAGCCAATCCATAAAATCCCATTTGCTCGCTGCCCGCAACTTTCTGAAGTAACCATATATCAAAAAAACCTGCAACAAGCCCTATTATGCTATATGCCAAAAGTGGATGACAATACTCCACAAACTCCTTTGATAAATTAATAATTGAAAATTTAAAATTTAAAATATCTTTAAATATTTCTTTTTTTATAAATAGCCAGGAGATTATAAATAAAAAGGAAAGTAAAGCGATATAGTTAAAATAAAAGTAACCATCTAAATCAAAAGTTGTAAAGTATACAAAATACAAAAGTAATAAGAGAGATACTACCTTATGCCCTATTTTTATAAGCTCAACAGACACTGTCAACGCATATGCATCTGATATTTTGATAAATATTTGAGTAAACCAAGTAAGAAAAACAAAGATGAAACCCATAAAAATATATTCATTTGGTATATTGTGGAGTAGTGCATCCGTATATCCAAAAACCTGTACAGCATATATAAATAAAGAAACTATACAAAGAATTACAATAGAGTATAAAAAATAAAACGTTATAAGTTCTTTTCTAGTGTGTCGTGCTGATAATTTAGTAAAAAAAGCTATTGAGCTACCCATATCTAAAAAGCCAATAATTTTTATAAAAAATTCTTGAAGATAAATAAATTGACCGTAGGCAATAGGGCCTAGCGCCTTAGGAACAATTGCAATTAAAATAGCACCTATAATGCCACTTATGATATTTGCAAATAGCTTTATACTATATCTTTTTTTTAGACTATCTTCTTGCATTTAGTTCTTTTTTCAGTATTTCAGTAACCATTTTTTTAGTGTCACATTTTTTAGAAGAATAATATTCTATTATGTCATCATGCTTAGGTCTATCTTTTGTGATAGTTTCAATATTTTTAACTTTATCTTCTAAATCATCAATAGTATCAACCAATATAAACATTTTTTCCATATCTTCTACAGTTTCTTCTGGTAATGATGTTGGCGCCCCTTCAAAAAGTATGATATCTCTTTTATAATGTAGCTCTCGATTTATAAACTCACTAGTAAAATAATCGCTAATTATGTATCTAGACTTTTCAATAAGTATGTGTATGGGTATATTAACATCAATTGTAATATTAGGATACAGTTCAGCTAACTCCCAAAACGGAACATACACACCCGTAGTTATAACAGCAGGATGAACTCTAATAAGTATTCTCTTATCTTTAAACTTTGTACCAAAAAGATCTATAATAGCTTTATGTCTTCGATATAATTCACATCCATCAAAGCTATGTAAAGAGTTTGGAAAATCTACATACTGTAAATTACCCAAATAATCATGTCCTTGAGTAATATACAGGAAATCGTATTCCTTCCTTCTTTCTTTTATTGTTTTGTTAAAGAGAATTGAGCCAACGCTATAAACTTTCTTACCCCCTAGATCTTCAAATATTTTTTTCGTATAGTCATTAAATACAAAATTAACATCTGCAGGAATAATTTCACTATACTTTAATAATACATTTTTATAAAAATAACTACCATGCTGATAAAAGAAAGCCCTGCTATTTAAAGCGTCAAAGTGGTCATTGACACTTGATGTAAATATTTTGAAAACAACACCTTTATCTTGCACTATTCTTTCTTTAAAAAGATTCTCAACAAAAATTTTATAGAATGACCCCGAGATAAGTTGGGCTATATTGTCCTTACTAAAAGTGCTCTTAATTTTTATTTCTTGCTTAAAAGAAGGGGTGGTAACAGAGTGTTTAAATATTGGCCAAATAAAACCTCTCCAATCATAATGTATTTTTATATTTAATAATTTTATTATAATTTTATTAAATGGAATATTAACAGACTTATTGAAAATCTTAATAAATCTTTGACTGTAAATTCTTGGGATTAAAATCCATTTGATATTAATATTATTCAGAGTACTTAGAATACTTGTGTTATTTGTCAAGTCGTACTCTATATTCTTTGTATCAGTTATATAAACGATGTCGGATGCACTTAACAATTCTAAAATATATTTAATAGTTCTCTCATATTCAATAAATGAAATGTATTTTATTAATTCCACTAATAGACCTTGATATTCACTTGCAAGGCTTTTTTCAATTAAGTTAATATTAGCTAAAACCCTATCTCTAAAAACTTCTGTTGATACATAGGAATGCAGAGTTTTATATTCTAGATTCAAGTTGTCTAACAAATAACATGAATATGGAGTTAATGCGATAATTTTTTTATTCTGATGCTGTTTTATTTTATCTAAAGCAACGTTTATAGAAGAAATACACTTTATATCCACTATAACTATTTCACCTGTCATACGCATCCCAATATAATGGCTTTAAAATTATCACACTCAATCTAAGAGTTAAAAACTGAATAACAGTATCATCATTATGTAAATGATAAAAAATAATCACTTAAACATATTCCAGTGCAAAACTGTATCTTCATTAATATCATTAGACGCCTCTTTCCCAATTAGATCATCAATAGATCTCGGGCTAATACCATGGGCAGGTCTTTTAAAAGTCAAATCACCCTCTTCTATAATTTTACCTTTTGGTATATCTCTCAAAGCCACCAAACTTCTTCTAGCATTATTTCTAGCCGGCGCTTCATCTTCAAGCGCTTCTATTTTAAATCCACCCAGTATCTCAAAAGTTCTTTCAAGGTTACTTCTAAACAGCTTTAAATCATCTTTATCCATAGCGTGATAGTGATCATTTCCAGGTAGTGTTTTGTCATGGGTAAAGTGCTTTTCTATTATCACACTTCCAAGCATTGTTGCCATCTCACATACTTTCATATCATTTGGCAGCGTATGGTCAGAATACCCAATGATCTTATCTGGAAATTTAGCCTTTAAGTCAAGTATCATACCCAAATTTGCATTTTTATCTAACGTAGGGTAGTTAAGAACGCAGTGTAAAAGAGCTAAAGAGTTGCCAAATTTTTCTATCCAGCTAACTGCTTCTTGTATTTCGTGCAAACTACTTGCACCCGTCGAAAGAATGACTGGCTTATTAAACTTACAAATATATTCTATAAATGGCTTGTTTGTTATATCTGATGATGAAATTTTATAGACATCCATCATACTGTTTAAAAAGTCGGCAGATTCTAGATCAAATGGTGTGCTCATGAACTCTACCCCAAGGCTATCGCAATACCCTTTTAGTTCATTCATTTCATCCACCCAAAAACTATCGTGCTTTTTAAACAGCTTATATTGTGAAGTGGTAGGCTCTTTTTCAACATCCCAATATGACGGCGAATCTTTTGAAGCTAATGTTTCGGCCTTATAACTCTGAAACTTTACTGCATCAGCACCACCCTCTTTAGCATCTCTAACGAGTCTTTTTGCCGTTGCCATGCTACCTTCATGATTTACGCCAATTTCTGCTATAATAAAAGGTTGATAAATTTTATTAATATATGGGCTAGTTGTATTGAATAGCTCTATTAATTTCATTTAAATCTCTCCATTTTTCATACAAATAATTTCAACAGCATTCATATCAATCCTGTATTTTTTTTCTAATAAGCATCTATAGTCATCCATAGTATCAATATCTAACTTTAACTCAGGATAAGAAATTTCTTTAAATGGGTTAAAAGTTTTAATAGAGTATTCCTTAGAATGACTCCATATATAATTAAACAAGTGCTCTTTATGATCCGTTATTATTGCATTTTTGTTAATAATTTTTAGAAGATCCATTGAACATATTTCTGCACCCAATCCATCAGGATATTTGTTTCCTTTAGGTATGTGATTATATGCATAATCACATTTATCTTCTCTATAGAAATCTATCAATCTATCAATTTCACTAGCACAAATTAACGGGTTGTCAGCACAGATACGTATAATCTCATTAGCTGAAGTTAACTTTGCAGCCCTGTAATAGCGATCAACAAGATTATTTTCACTGCCTCTAAAAACATCTGCGCCAATGGATTCTAGATACCGGGCGAGTACGTAATTATCTTCCGTATCTGGTAAGGCAAAAATTATTTGATCAATCTTTTTTGACATTTTTACTCGTTTATACACCCATTCACAAATTGGATACCCGTGCAAATATAGAAGCATTTTATTGGGTAGTCTTGATGACCCCATTCTTGCTTGGATGATGGCAACAGTTTTATTTTTCATGTGAGAAACTCATTGTCATTTAAGATAGATAAGATAATATCAACTTTAAAACTTTTTCTTTATTTTTACCAAAACTATATTTTGAAATATTTGTATAAAGTATATTTCTATAATCATTATCGTAAACTAACTTATTAAATATATTTTTAATATCAGAAAAAGTATCATTGTTAACAACGCCAAAATTAACAAAACCCCTTTCCAATTTGGCAAAATCATGAGTAGACTCCCTTTCATGATGAGAAACAATAATAGATGGAACATTCATTTCTGCTAACTCGTATATTGTCCTACCATTTGAAGAGATTGCCAACTGAGACTTTTCCATAATTTCTGATACAGATGAAATAGCATAATGCAAAACAATACCTTTATATTCGCATTCTGAAAGATATAATTTCAATTCATCTAAAAATAAATATCCAATGCCGCAAATAATATTAATTTTTATATTTTCAACTTGGCAAATATTAATTATAGATTTTACTGTTTTTAACGTCAAATTATTTTGATCAGTGCCTCCAAAAATAACTAGCACCTCTTCAACGTTACCCCTAAATGTATTTGGCTTAGTATCATCAAACTCATCCCTAAGTGTTAAATATTTATGACCCCAATAATAATTATCACCCTCATGTTGTGGCACCTCATACAACTCATTAAGTACCACATCAGCATACTTTGAGCCACTACCCAAATCTTCAAAATTTATAACTGAAATTCCTTTTTCTTTAAGTTTTAATATAAATATATCCGTCGTATTTAAAACATCATTAATAACCATATCTGGATTTATATCGAAAATTGTTCTCTCTATATTATTTGAAACAATAACTTTATAATCCGTGGATGCTATCTTTTTTACAGCAAGCTCATACTTTTCATCACACACGAATATTACCTCATGATCGGTAATATTATGTGCAAGAGATAATGAATGGTATATATGTCCCATGCCAATTTCAATACTTCCAAATACATGGAAAACTATTTTTCTTCTTTGAAGAATTTTTTCACACACCCACCAACTTTGATAACTTTTAATTTCTATTGATTTTTCATCTGGAATCATAAATGGAACTAACATAAGATTACGTTCATTAATCGAATCTTTGTCAAAAATATAAAACGCACCTATCTCGTCACATAAATCCTGTGACTCTATTTTTTTTAATTTACTATCATCTATTAAATATACATTTCGAATTTCTCTCTTAACAGAAATAAGCAAACTATTATTTAATTTTGAAAATTTTGAATAAGCCAACTTTATGGTATCAGACCCTAAGAGAGGTGTATTAGCTCTATAGAGAAGCATATGTTTTTGAGAAAACTCTTTAGTTCTATCAATAGTCTCTTGTATTATATTTTTAGAATTTAAAGATAAAAGTTTATCTTTTTTACAAGTAATATTATTTCTCTTTGCAATTAAAGAAATTTCATCTGAATCTGTTAAGATTAACACTTGCTTTCTATCAATATTTAACTCTAGTATTGTATTAATAGCTCTCTGTATAAGCGTAATACCATCTAGTTTCTTAATTAACTGATCAGGAATAACCGCATTCTTTTTAATTGCAGGTATTACAATTAACACATCATTCATTTAAGTCCTTTCAATACTTCTTTTGTAGATTTTAACAAATAGGAAAAGTCACTCTCTGACATCATATGGTGAAATGGGAATGAAATCATATTATCAAAGAAACTATCAGTATTTGGACAATTAGCATCACTTTGACCTACTTTACTATATAGATCATAACGATATAGTGGGTAGTATTGCACAACGCATTGAATTCCTTTCTCTTCTGACATTTTTTTTATAAATTGATCCCTCTTATCGCCGTTCATCTGCGCACTTAAAAGGTGGTAGTTATGCCGTTTAGAATTCTCACGATGGAATTTCAATTCAGGAAATTTAGAAAGCTCATCAATAAACTTAATCGCCCTATTCCTTTTTTCTTGATTCATTTGATCTATACGATCAATCAATTCGAATCCAAGCGCGCACTCCACTTCTCCTAAACAATAATTATTAGGCCATAAAAATTTATTATTAAGCTCGGGAAGATCGACATTACCCATTGCAGGCTTCCAGTATGAATCTCTATCATAGTCAAATACACAGTGCCCATTGTGTCGTAACATAGGTAAAAGCTTGGCAATTTCTTCATCCTTAACGGTTAACATTCCACCTTCACCTAGAGTGGTAATATTTTTATGTGAATGAAAAGAAAAGACACCAAAATCACCAAATGTGCCTACCATCTTACCATTAACCTCAACACCTAGCGCTTGTGCAGCATCTTCTACCACTATCAGTCCTTTTTCTTGAGCTAATTGCATAATTGCCGGCATATCTGCGCCATA
>ENA-OREN01005423-OREN01005423.1-marine-metagenome-genome-assembly--contig:-NODE-5423-length-10590-cov-7.227338_pt1 | contig 10590 bp, 8 predicted proteins | sample MGYA00248624_ERZ508555 | MGnify/ENA primary metagenome ERZ508555 (study PRJEB26222, sample SAMN06267773) | marine metagenome | isolation source: Saanich Inlet, British Columbia, Canada | place...
ATTTTGGGCCTTTCAATTCCTATACGGTTTGAAAAATCAATTACATTTCTTAAAATATGCATTTTTGTTTTTACATTGGGTAAAACATTTAAAGCACCATCAGTAATTATAAGTGGCTTGTCGTCTTTAGTATTTGTCATATGCCATATGTGACTAAGTCTAGTTTTACCAAGTAAATTGTAATCTCTTTTTAAAATTTCTTTCATTAAGACATCTGTATGAATATGACCCTTAACAATAATTTTTACTTTATCTTGGCTAGCAAGTTTTGCAGCAATAGCAGCAGTATTATTTTCAATAGGTTCATCAATGATTTCAAATTTTGAAATATCCCATTTTAAATCTTCAGCACATTTAAGAATTTCTTTTTTATTCCCTATAAAGATAGGTGTTATTAAATTTTCATTAACAGCATCTTGAACTGAAAGCATTGGTAAAGGCAACCCTGCATTTACGATTGCAGCATTAACACCTTTTTTCTTATGTGCATGATCCAGAAGGTTATTAGGACAAACAATTTCTTTATTTGAAAGCATGAGGTATATTTAGTCTGAATTTTTAAAAAGTATATACTGTAAATTGATAATGATTAAGCCTTTTAAATTAGATATTCCCGATAAAGTACTTCAAGAAATATACACTAAAGTAAAAAATTACCCATGGCATGAAATGCCAGATGATGGTGGCTGGAAATATGGAAGTAATCTTGATTATATGAAAGAGATCTCAAATTATTGGATTAAAGATTTTGATTGGAGAAAACATGAGGCAGAAATAAATCAATTTCCAAATTTCACAACTATTGTAGATGATATCGAAATACATTTTATTCATGAAAAGGGAAGTGGGTCCAACCCAACACCTTTACTTCTTATGCATGGATGGCCTGGATCGGTAATTGAGTTTTTACATATTATAGAAAGACTTGCACACCCTGAAAAATTTGGTGGAAACATTGACGATGCCTTTGATGTAGTGGTCCCATCATTACCTGGTTTTGGTTTTTCTGGGAGACCTTCAAGACCCATGGGACCAAGAAAAATAGCCAATACTTTAAATAAATTGATGACAGAAAACCTTGGTTATAAAAAATATTTAGCACAAGGAGGTGATTGGGGAGCAACTATTGCAAACTGGATTGGTTATGATCATTCAAAATCATGTAAGGCAATTCACATTAATTGTTTAACAATGCGCCACCCTGATGGTCCACAAACAAAACAAGAGGAAGAATGGCAACAAAGATTTAATACAGACCAAACAATGCAGGATGGATATAGAACTCAACAAGCAACTAAACCTCAAACTTTAAGTTATGGAATGATGGACAGTCCTGTTGGAATTGCAGCATGGATTATTGAAAAAATGTACTCATGGTCTGATTTAAAAGATAACAATATTGAAAGTGTTTATTCAAAAGATACACTCTTAGCTAATATTATGGTTTATGTAGTTACAAAAACTTTCAACACAGCTACTTGGATTTATTACGGAAGAAGAGAAGAGGGTGGACGTTTTTTTCCTAAAGATTTTAAAAAAATAGAAATTCCAACAGCTGCAGCAATTTTTCCAGCAGAAATGTCTGAGTGGCCACCAAAATCTTATGTAGATAGAATGTTTAATATTACTCAATGGACAGAGATGCCGAGGGGTGGACATTTTGCAGCCCTTGAGGAACCTGAACTTCTTGTTAATGATCTTGTAAAGTTTTCAAGATCTGTACGATAGTTAGATACTTTGTAAATATTCCAAGTCTTTTAAAACAGCTTTTGAAATATTAATTTCTTTTTTAAGATTACTTTTAAACCTATTAAACTTACTTTGTCCTGGGTAAAGAATTTCTTTAACACCTTTTATCTTAGGTAGTTTTTTTATAGTTTTGATATTGTCTTTTATTCTTTTATTGAAAGAATTTCCTACAAATAAATTAGGCTTTAAAACAAAAAATAGGTGACCAATATTTTGTGGACCACTAAAATCAGTAAATGGATCTTTAACTCTACCTGCATGATTACCACCTGTTAATACACCACTTAAAATATCAACCATCCAAGCTAATCCAGAACCCCTAAAACCAGCTATTGGTAATTGAACACCCTCTAATGCTTTTTTAGGATCCGTTGTTGGTTTACCAAATTTATCTAAAGCAACTCCCTCAGGAATTTTAGTTCCTTCTCTTGCTGCAACTCTAATTTTTCCTCTATTAATCATTGAGATTGAAGTATCTAAAATAAAAGGAACCTTTGATCCAGTAGGTGTTCCAAAACAAATAGGGTTTGTTCCAAATAAACTTTTTAAAGCTCCATGAGGTGCAACTGCTGGAGGTGCATTAGTAAATACCATTACCATTAAACCTTTTTTAACTGCTTGCTCTGCGTAATAACCAGATAAACCATAATGACCACTATTCTTAACTGCAACTAAGCCAATTCCAGTTTTTTTAGCATTGTTTATAGCAGTTTTAATAGCGGTATCTGCTGCAACAAAGCCAATACTATTGTTACCATCAACATGGGCAATGGATTGAGAAATTTTTTTAACTTTAATTTTAGCTTTTGGATTAATAACTTTTTTAGAAATACGGTCACAGTACATCTTAAGTCTAGATAAACCATGTGATGGAGCACCAACTAATTCTGCATTGATTAAGGCTTCAGCACAAATAGTGGCATGATCTTTGTTTAATTTATACTTAATAAAGATATCTTTAATAATTCTTTTTAATTTCGAAGATTTCATAGTTTAATAAAAGTTTGATTAACCTTTACCATGCCATGGAATTGTTTTGTCAATTATTTTTCTTAAAGCAACATCAAATAATAAACCTAACATACCCATTACAAAAATAGTGATCCAAATAACTTCATATTGGAAGTATTTTTTAGCAACGTTTTCAACAAATCCAATACCTGTAGTACCGGCTAAAAATTCAGCTGCAACCAAAGTTCCCCAACACATTCCAACAGCAACTCTAACCCCTGTTAAAATTTCTGGTAATGAGTTTGGAAATATTACATGTCTTAATATTTGCCATTTAGATGCACCAAGTGAGTGTGAAGCATGAATTTTAGACAACTGCGTACCAGCAGCTCCTGCTCTAGCAGAGATGATCATAATTGAAAATGAAACCATAAATAATAAGAAAACTTTCCCAACATTATCAATTCCAAATACAGTAATAACTAGAGGAGCCCAAGCTAATGGGGGTACCGGTCTATATAGTTCAATTAATGGATCAAAAAATCCTTTAGCAAATCTGTTTAAACCCATAAATAATCCTAGTGGTACACCAAAAATAATTCCAAGTACTAAACCTAGGAGAACTCTTAAAAAAGAATCCCAGATATGACCCATCGGAACTGGTATCTTAAATAATTTAAACTCACCTGTAACAACACTTAAGACTTTACTCTTAAAGTTTGGAGTAACAGTTCCATCAGCATTATGAATTGGATATGCCCCAGGCATAGCATCTGCAATCCAATCAGGTAATATAAAACCAACTATTTTACTTACATCCATCATTTCATACCAAATTAGAGGTACGTTTTTAAATCCAATACTGGGTTTAAGGAGTAGCACAAATTTATTAAAGGTATCAGACGGTTTTGGTAACCATCTTCCAGATCCTTGCTCAGAACAATTTGGTCCACTTGAAACAATTGTACCAGCAGGAAATAAAAAAATATCAACTAGTCTTAAAACACCTTGTTCTTTCTTTTGAACTTCATCAAACTCTATTATTGATTTTTGCATATCATCAAGAGTATTAGGTGGGAAAATACTTGCGTATTCGATTCTTCGAGCAATTTTTAAAACATCTTTTGCTAATGCAGAAGCTACTTCTTGGGTATCATCTAAACTAGATCGATAAGCTTTAATCTCATCCTTAATCTCTTTCATTAACTGCTTATATTTATAGTTATGATTTCTTAATTTGAAAAAGTCATTACTAATAAGAGTTAATTCTTTTGCAGCTGCATCAAATTTTAAACCCATTTTTGTTTCAGGAATAGTTGGTATCTCAACTGTATTTTCTACAGCAGATGCAGAGGCACCCCATTTACCTTGTTTTTTTAGAGCTTCAATTCTTGCGTTTTCTTCTTCAATACTTTTAATTGGTGGATAACTTATTTTTTGAAAATCTTCTGTTAACCAAGTAATTCTATTTGTTAAATCTCGAATTTTATTTTTTGTATCCTCTTCTAGAAGATCAATATTAGTTAATAATGGAATTGATTGTTGTGTTTTTGCAATAAATTTTAAAAGAGTAGTTTTGTCTTGCTCTCTTATGTTAGGTGAATTTTTAATTTCATTAGCTAGTTTTTGAATATTTTTATTTTCACCTTTAATTATTGAAGTACTTTTAAATTCACGCTCTTCAATTGGAAATAAATATTTTAATGAAAGCAAAGAGTCGTTTACTTTTGCAACTTGGCATAGCTCATTTGCTGACTGAGGATAAAACGATTTCGCCATATCCCAAGAATAATAAAGCCAAGTTAATAGTAAAAAACTACTACCAACAATAACCCAATGAATTCCACCTTTGGCTCTTTCAGGGTTACCAAAAACTGCATCTAATTTTTCAGTTTTTGCTAATTTTCTCCCATAAAGAATAGATCCAACAACTGCAAAGATTACTGCAAATGTTATAATTCCTGTTAGCATACTAAATATCTTTACCCATTATTTCTTCTTCCATATCCCAAATCATGGTTAGAATTTCTTCTCTAGTACTTACAAAATCAGGTGTTTTTTTTATCTCTCTTAAATCACCATCAATACCCATTGATGCAAAAGGAAGGTTGTACTCTTTATGTATCCGGCCTGGTCTTGGTGCCATTACATATAATCTTTCACCAAGTAACAATGCTTCTTCAACTGAGTGGGTGATTAAAATAATTGTTTTTCCTGTTTCTTTCCAAATTTTTAAAACTAAAGACTGCATCTTCTCTCTTGTTAATGCATCTAATGCACCTAATGGTTCATCCATTAAAATTAGATCAGGGTCATTAATCAAGCATCTAGCAAGAGCAACCCTTTGCTGCATACCTCCAGATAATTGATAAGTAGGTGTGTTTCCAAAACCTTGTAGACCTACTATATTTAACCACTCTTCAACTTTTTTTGCAGTTTTAACTGGGTCTTCTTTTTTCATTCTCAAACCAAAATCAACATTCTCTGCAACAGTTAGCCATTCAAATAAAGCACCTTGTTGAAAAACCATTCCTCGTTCAACACCAGGACCATCTATTTCATTACCATTAAGAGCAATAGCGCCCGAAGTGGGTCTTAGAAAACCAGCGGTAATATTTAAAAGAGTTGTTTTTCCACATCCTGAAGGACCAAGAACAGTTAAAAGCTCACCTTTTTTAAGTGTAAAGTTTACGTCTTTTAATGCATGAACCGTTTCTCCTTTAGGAGTTTTAAAGATCATATTTAAATTTTGAGAAACTAAATCACTCATAGAAAAAATATTATATTAGAATTTTTTAAAAAAATAGGCACCAACTTATTAAATTGGCGCCTATTTAAATTTATTTAACTCTCTAGATTATAGAGGTAAAAAGCTTGTATCAACTGCTCCGTTAGGAGTACCCATTCCTTTTAGGAATCCGCTAAGATTTCCAGAAGTCATAGATTTTTCAGTTTCTGCAGGTGTAAGAAATTTAAATCCGCTTAAAGTTTCTTTCATATCTCCAAGCTTCATTTCAGCATCTTTAGCGATAACATTTAAATCACTTTTACCTGATGCATATCTAGCATTAGCTTCATGAGTTACTTCTATGAAAGTTCTCAGCATACCTGGGTTCTCTTTCATAAATTTGTCTGTAACTGATGTAATGTCGATACCTAAGATACCTGCATCACGAGCTTCTTGAACTGTTAGTAATCTAGATCCAACTGCTGTTGCAGCTTTAATAGAATTACCACCAAATAAACATGCCATTACAACATCACCAGAAACTAATGCAGCAGCACCTTCTTCAGGATCCATTTGAATAACAGTCATTTTGCCTTTATCAGCACCAACAACTTTCATACTTTCATCAAAAACATACTCAGCCATTGTTCCTAGAGGAACAGCAACTTTTTTGCCTTCTAATTCTGAAGCGTTAGCTTTTGTAATTCCAGAAGCGTTAGATGTAACACAAGTTGTTCCACCCATTCCGTATTCCATAGCTATATCTACAAGCTTTAAAGGAGCTTTTGATTTAACAGCATTGATGAAAGGTACTAAGCCTTGTGAGTAAGAAATATCAATATCTCCAGCTAACATAGCATCAGTCATTGCACCACCGTTTGAAAAGTTAGTCCACTTAACTGGAACACCTAGAGCTTTATCAAACATCATTTTAACTTTGTCTTCTTGGTTTGGAGTAGGCCACTCTAAAAAGAATGCAACTCTAACTTCTTTAGCAGCTGCATTTGCAACTGACATAGATAAGTTAAGAGCAACTACCGTTCCAAGAATAAAACTAATTATTTTTTTCATTATTATCCCTCTGTTGTTAATTTAATTAAATTATTAGCATTTAAATTGAAATTACACTGGATGTAAAACAAAAAACGAATATACATCTTCAGGTTGTGTAATTTAAAGTCACAGAAAAAAAAATAGTAAAAAATAAAATAAATCTAGAAAACCTTTTGATTTAGTCTAATAGTTAGAAATAAATTTATAACACCACATATATAGAGAGAGAATATTTATGAGCTCAGAAAATAGAACTTCAGTACCTAATTCATTAAATGAACATTGGATGCCATTTACATCTAATAAAGATTTCAAAGCAAACCCAAGATTAATCACAGAAGCTAAAGGGGTTTACTTAAAAACTCACCATGGAAAAACACAAATAGATGCGAGCTCAGGGTTATTTTGTAACCCACTAGGCCATGGAAGAAGAGAAATCACAGAAGCTGTTACAAAGCAATTAGAAACTTTAGATTACGCACAACCATTTCAACAAGGTTTTGGTGGTTCATTTGAGCTTGCTACAAAAATTTCAAAACACACACCTGGTGATTTAAACAAAATGTTTTTTACAATTTGTGGATCTACAGCTGTAGAAACTGCAATTAAGATTGCTGTTGCTTATCACAGAGCAAAAGGGCACGCAGAAAGATTTAGATTTGTTGGCCGTGAGCGTGGTTATCATGGAATGAACATTGGCTGTATTTCAGTTGGTGGAATGGTGAACAACATTAAAACGTTTGCAAGTGTTTTAATGCCAGGTGTCCAACATATTAGACACACACATTTACCAGAACATAAATTTGTCAGTGGGCAACCAGAAACGGGAGATTATTTAGCAAACGACTTAGAATCTATCTGTGCAAACTTTGGTGGCGAAAACATTGCAGCTTGTATAGTTGAACCAATTGCTGGATCAACTGGAACATTAGTTCCACCAAAAGGATATCTTCAAAAACTTAGAGAAATTTGTGACAAGCACGGAATACTTTTGATTTTTGATGAAGTAATTACAGGATGGGGAAGAACTGGTTCTAAATTTGCATCTCAAGAGTTTGGAGTTACTCCAGATATTATGACAATGGCAAAAGCTACAACAAACGGTGTTGTACCAATGGGTGTAGTTGCGTGTAATGACTCAATTTATGATGCGGTAATGGATGCATCACCTACTGGAACTGTTGAATTATTTCATGGTTATACTTATTCAGGAATCCCTGTAGCTGTTGCTGCTGCATTAGCTGTGCAAGACATTTTTGAAAAAGATGACATATTTAATAGAGCAAAGAATTTAGCTCCTTACTTTCAAAAAGGACTATTTTCACTTAAAGATTTAGAATCTGTAGACAATATTAGAGGTTATGGAATGATGGGTGGAATTGATATGAAACTAAATACAAAGCCAGGTAAAGCTGGATTTGAATGTTTTAAATCTTGTTATGAGGCTGGTGTAAATTTTAAGGCTACTGGAGATTGTTTAATTATTGCCCCTCAATTTATATGCGAAAAAAAACATATTGATGAGATTATTGATAAGTTAAGAACAGGTATTACTAATTTTCAAAAAAATCAAAAAAATTAGTAAAATTAGCAATTCAGCAAAGTTAGAAATTTATGAAAATAGGCGTACCTAAGGAAATAAAGCCTCAAGAAAACCGTATAGGTTTAACTCCAGATAGTGTTAAAACTTTAATTTCAGAAGGACATGAAGTTCTAGTTGAGGATAATGGTGGTTTTGAAGCTGGTTTCGAAAACGACCATTATAAAAGTATTGGAGCCAAGATAATTAATAAAGCTGAAGATATTTTTAACGACGCAGATATTATAGTTAAAGTAAAAGAACCTCAATCTAGTGAAGTTAAAATGATCAGAGAAAATCAAATTGTTTATACTTATCTTCATTTAGCTGCAGCCAAGGAATTAACTGAAGGCTTAATTAAATCAAAAAGTGTTTGTATTGCTTACGAGACAGTAACAGATGATAATGGAAGGCTTCCACTTCTTGCGCCAATGAGTGCTGTAGCTGGACGTATGTCAGTTCAAGCGGGAGCACATTGCCTAGAAAAAAATCAAAAAGGAAGAGGGCTTTTGTTAGGTGGAGCCCCTGGAGTTGAAGGAGGAACTGTAGTTATCCTCGGTGGAGGAGTTGTTGGGGAAAATGCTGCAATTATTGCTACTGGAATGAGAGCTAAAGTTCATATCGTTGACAAATCTGAAGTGAGATTAAAACAACTAGTTGAGATGTTTGGTAATAAGATTATTCCACAACAAAGCGATAAAATAGATTTAAATAATTTAGTAAAAGAAGCAGATCTTCTTATAGGAGGAGTTTTAATTCCAGGCGCAGAAGCACCAAAATTAGTTACCAAAAATATGTTAAAAATAATGAAAAGAGGATCAGTAATTGTTGACGTAGCAATAGACCAAGGTGGGTGTGTTGAAACTAGCAAACCAACTACTCATGGTGATCCAACTTACATAATAGATGATGTTGTTCATTACTGTGTAGCCAATATGCCAGGTGGAGTACCAAGAACTTCAACAATTGCGTTAAATAATGCGACACTTCCTTTTTTAGTTAGTCTTGCAAATAAAGGTTATCAAAAAGCATTAAGTGAAAATAAGCATTTTTTAGCTGGACTAAATGTTTGTAAAGGACAAGTTACTTATAAAGCTGTTGCTGATGTTTTTGGATATGAATATGTTAATCCATTAAAAACATTATAAAAATTTTAATTTTTAAAATATTCTAGATACCATTTCACAAATTTTTTAACACCATCTTGGTAATAGGTTTTTGGTTTAAAGCCTGTTAGTTGTTTTAAAAGCTTTGTATTTGCTAATGTGATTTTCACATCCCCTTTTTGTATGGGTAGGTATTTTTTAATAGCCTTTTTACCTAATTCAGATTCTAAAGATTTAATAAAGCTTACAAGTTTTACTTTGTTAGAATTTCCAATATTAACTATTCTAAATGGTGCTACCGGTGACAAGCTATCATCTTTAAATTTTTTCAATTTATTATTAGGTCTTTTGTTTATTAAAGAACAAACTCCTTTAACAACATCATCTATATATGTGAAGTCTCTATACATATTTCCATTGTTATAAATATCAATTTTTTTATTTTTAATTATTAAATTTGTGAATTTAAATAAAGCCATATCTGGTCTTCCCCATGGTCCATAAACAGTGAAAAATCTTAAACCAGTAGTATGTAAACCGTATAAGTGAGAATAAGAATGCGCTATTAATTCGTTTGCTTTTTTAGATGCAGCATAAAGCGAAATAGGTTTATCAACACGATCTTTAATAGAAAATGGAATTTTTTTATTTTCACCGTAGACAGAGGAGCTAGATGCATAAATAAGACCTTCCGTTTCATTGTACCTACAAAGTTCTAATATATTTAAAAATCCAACAATATTTGATTCTATATAAACGTAAGGGTTTTCAAGACTATAGCGTACTCCAGCTTGCGCGGCAAGGTTTACTACTTTTTTTGGTTTAAATCTATTAAAGGCGACACTAATCAATTTTCTATCAGAAATATCAATTTTTTCAAATTTGAAATTTTTATAAGATTTTAATTGATCCAATCTTTTGAGTTTTAGTTTACAGTCATAATAATCATTTAAATTATCTACACCTAAAATATTATTATCTTCATCTAATAATTCTTTACATAAATGATAGCCTATAAATCCGGCAGCACCTGTTATTAGAATTTTCAATGAGAAACGCTAAAAGAATTAAGTGTATTAATTATATACTGCTGATCAACTTCTTTGAGATAAGGATGTATTGGTATTGAAATTATTCTATTTGAAATATCTTCACTTATTGGAAAATCTCCATCTTTATAATTTAAATGTTTAAAAACTTTTTGAAGATGTAATGGGATTTTATAATAAATCATAGATGGGATTTTTTTATTACTTAAAAAACTGATAACTTTTTCTCTTTCTTGTTTGTTATTAAGTAGAATAGAATATTGCGCCCAACATGAAAAGTAATTTTCTGGAACATGGGGTAAAATAAAATTTGGGTTTAGATTATCTGAAAAAGTTTTTGCTATTCTATTTCGCTTAATTAATTCTGAATCAAAA
>ENA-OREN01005426-OREN01005426.1-marine-metagenome-genome-assembly--contig:-NODE-5426-length-10586-cov-44.105909_pt1 | contig 10586 bp, 9 predicted proteins | sample MGYA00248624_ERZ508555 | MGnify/ENA primary metagenome ERZ508555 (study PRJEB26222, sample SAMN06267773) | marine metagenome | isolation source: Saanich Inlet, British Columbia, Canada | place...
GCCGCCGCGGTATGCGCGGTAATCTGATTGGGCGAATCCTTGGTGGGCATCATGCAGACCACGTCGCCGCCGATAATATTCTTGCCGCGTACACAGCGCAGTAACCGCATGACCTCGTCCACCTGAAAGCCCTGGACTCCAGCCTCGATGTTCGCCACGCCGGGCGCTACCGTTGGATCCATACAATCCAGATCAAAGGTAATGTAGAGAGGTGCGTCGCCGACCCGGTCATTGATAATCTGCATGGTCTCTTCGGGCCCGATGCGGCGGTAGCGATCCATAGTAATGAGCTCATAACCCAACTCCTTACTGGGGTTGAGCCAACTCAGCGTGCGCGGATTGCCGCGCATGCCGATCTGGACACTGTGACTTGCGTCGATCAGGCCGTCACGAACCAGATAGCTTGCCCAGTGGGCGGCTGATTTGACGGCACCCAGAAAATGCGGCACCTGCTCATAAGCATCGGTGTGAGCATCAAAATGCAAAAAGACCGCTTTCTCGCCGCCGGTGAGTTTTGCATCCGGCCCCGAAATCGCCTGAATGATGCCGCCGGTGACCGAATGATCCCCGCCGACCGATACCGGGCGAGCACCTGCCGTATCGATCGCCCGGTAGAAATCGGTGATCCGTTCTATACATGCCTCGTTGTCGTTCGCCTCGGGCAGTGGCACATCACCCAGATCATGGATCCGGTGGGCGGTCCACGGATCGACTCCAAAATCCATGTGTACCCTTTTTGCCATGGCCGACACGTGGCGTAAGGCCCGTGGACCCAGATGTTGATCACGCTCGGTAGTACCGTTACCGGTAGAGTGCGGTACACCTACCAGCGCAATGTCCGCATTTGCTGGGTCACGGTCCAGTGGAGCCCGGAACAGGGTTGGGATATCCCACCAGTAAAGGGAGTCGAGCATCATTTTGTCGGTGTCGGAAAGGGCTTTAATGGCCATAGCAGTTATCGAAATTCCAAAAGGGGCTGCAGTTTAGTGCATCCAGTTATACAGAATTACCAAAGATCAATTGACAGTGGTTTCTCTTGGGATATATCGTAGCACCTGATTTCTTGACGGCCCCAATGGGTTAACCAATAACGATGCCCAATTAACCTAACCGTTTATGCAGACCTTAAAAAAATTTCCCTTAAGTAGTGATGGCCTGCCCACCCGGGGTGCGGTCGCCGCTTACGAGCGCGACGGCGTGGTCTGCCTTGAGGGCGCATTCAGCCATGAATGGGTTCAGCAGGGTCGCAGGGCTGTGGCTGCTGCCATCAGAACCGCTTCCGATAGCTCCACCCGCGAAGATCATAAAAATGATGGCGAATCCGGAACATTTTTTTTCGATACTTTTTTATGGAGACGGCTGCCGTCCTTTGAGAAATTCACTTTCAGGTCTCCAGCCGCACGATTGGCGCAGCGGGTGATGCGCAGCCGGGGCTTACTCCTTTATTTTGATATGGCCATCGTCAAAGAACCGGGCACCAGTACCCAGACGCCATGGCATTACGACGAGGCCTACTGGCCAGTTTCCGGCACACAGATATGCAATGTCTGGACCGCGCTGGATGATGTACCCGAGGAAACCGCTCTTCGCTTTGTTTTAGGCTCACACAAACTGGATCAGAACTACAAGGCGATAGATTTCTTTACAGAAAAAGGCATGCGAGGCCACGAAGATCCTGATCCGCCTCAATGGGGCCATGATTCACAGGGTTACGAGATTGCCTGTGCACCGATGAAGGCTGGGGATTGCGCCATTTTGAATTTTCGCACCCACCACAGTGCTCCAGGTAATCTGCAGCGGCGCAACCGGCGTAGGGTCATATGTACCCACTGGTTCGGAGATGACGCACGCTTTGATGACAAGCCCTTTGAGTGCAATCCTGATGAGCGGGGTGATGATCTGGTGCACGCAGGTGCACTGGAGTGCGAAACTTTTCCGCGCCTGATCTGATTTCTTTTTTCCAGATTACCGCTTCACGAATGTCAGCCACATAAGTCAGTCCGGCCACGGCCGCGCTGGGCCGGGCTGATGCTCAAAACGATTCAGAGCTGACTCGTCCACTGTGACGCCTAGCCCGGGTTTATCACAAAGCTTAAAAGCATGATCTTCACCGTGCTGCCAGTGCAATACGCAAAATTGATCCGATGCGGCTTGAAACCGGGGAAAGTATTCCACACCGGCCAGGTTCGGAATGATTGCGGCTATATGCAGGCTGGCCGCAAGGCCCAGCCCCATAGTGTTGAAGTTATGAATCGCCATCTGGCAGGACTGCGCGCGCGCAATGGCAGCGATCGATCGAATTTGCGACAACCCGCAACACGCAATGTCCGGATTTAATATGTTGGCAGCGTTTTTTTGCAACAGTAATTCGAACTCTGTTTCGGTGCTGAGTGTTTCACCGGTAACGATGCTCAGGGACGTTTCGCTCGTGATTCGTGACAGGGCTTGAAGATCATCGAGCGGAACAGGGTCCTCGAGCCATTTGACCCCGAGCTGTTCCAGCCCTGCGCACGCCAGTATGGCAGTGGCGTAATCCAACGCGCGCCAGGCATCGACGAGGATGGTGCAGTCCGACTCAAGCGATTCGCGTAGATGCTGAAGATCAGTCAGGCCCCGCTCTACTGCTGTTTGATCTAAGAACGGGTAGATCTTGACGCTTCGAAAGCCCTCAGCATATCGGGCTTTCGCATATTCAACGATGTCATCGACAGATTTGCCTTTATTGCTGTGGCAGTTGGCGTACACCGGCACCTGTGTTCTACAGGGTGAGCCGAGCAGTCGATACACCGGTTGCTCCATGGCGATACCGGTGATGTCCCACAAAGCCATCTCGATACCCGCAATCGCGCATGAAAGGTGAAAGCCGGTCTGCAAATTGGCAAATGCATTAAGCGCGTTGTGACGAAACTTCTCGATCTTTAAAGGATCAGTTCCCTCAAGATATCGCGCCATTGCTCTGATCAATGCATCGATGGCGTGCTCACAATCATGGGGAACATAGGCTTCACCCCAGCCCGACAGGCCGCTATCTGTTTCTACCTTGACCAGCAAAAAGGCCTTACCCAAAGCCCATTCGCTGTCAGAAACGGTGGTCGGAATCAGAAATGTCTTCAGGCCCGAGATTTTCATAGATAGGTGGAGAATGGTTGGGTCGAATTTATTGGGGTGCACCAGCTTCAAACGCCGTGCAAACTATACCGTCAGTGCATCCTGCAGGAGCGAATCGCGGCAGGCAGGAGTCATGTCCACAATAACCTTGGGGTTGCGCGGGGCCTGGCCAACTGAAAAGATCAGACCCCAGCTCGGTAGTTGCTGTGGTTAGCTGTAAGGCAGTAAGGCCTCGTTTGAGGGATTCTAGTGAACGCTCCGATATTCGGTTTTGATAATTCTTACGCGCGGTTGCCGGAGCATTTTTTTGCCCGGCTGTCGCCCACGCCGGTATCAACCCCCCGGCTTGTCAAAATTAATGAAAGCCTGGCCAATCACCTGGGGCTGGACGCGGCGGTACTGGCATCAACCGAGGGTGTACAGATACTGGCGGGAAACCGCATCCCGAGCGATGCTGAACCTCTGGCGATGGCCTATGCCGGCTTTCAGTTTGGCGGCTGGTCGCCGCAACTGGGCGATGGACGGGCAATCCTGCTAGGCGAGGTGATAGATCAGGACGGAATCCGACGTGATATTCAACTGAAGGGGTGCGGGCGCACACCGTTTTCGCGCAATGGTGATGGTCGCGCTGTCCTGGGCCCAGTACTGCGCGAATATATTGTCAGCGAAGCAATGCATGCGCTGGGGGTGCCCACGACGCGAGCCTTGGCCGCAGTTACCACCGGCGAGCAGGTTCAACGTGAGCGTTTTCTGCCCGGGGCGGTATTGGTCCGGGTTGCCCGGAGTCATATCCGGGTGGGGACCTTTCAGTATTTTGCGGCTCGCCAGGATATCGAAGCCTTGAGGTTGCTGGCGGATCACGTCATTGATCGTCATTACCCCAATGCACGCGAAGACCAGCGGCCTTACCTTGCGCTACTCGACGCTGTCATCAATGCCCAGGCGTCTCTAGTGGCTAGATGGAAGCTGATTGGTTTCATTCACGGGGTGATGAATACTGATAACACGTCTATTTCTGGTGAAACCATCGACTACGGCCCGTGCGCTTTTATGGATACCTATCACCCGAGCACGGTTTATAGCTCAATTGATCACGGCGGGCGCTATGCTTATGCCAATCAAGCACCGATCGCGCACTGGAATCTTGCCGGTTTTGCCCAGACGTTGATCCCTCTCATCGATACCGACAGTGCTCAATCACTGGAGCTGGCACAAGACCGGGTTAATGCATTTCCGGCCAGGTTTGAGACGGCTTATAACGAGGGCGCTAGAGAAAAACTCGGGCTTGAAATGAGCAAACAATCAGATTCAACTCTGATGGAAGAACTGCTCGCCACCATGGCAGATAACCAGGCCGATTTCACGCTGGTATTTCGACGTCTGTCGTGGCTTGCGGGTGACGATGATTCATCGGACGACTCAGTACGACAGCTATTCAAAGAACCTGCCGCTTTCGATCGGTGGGCGGTGCAATGGCGGGCGCGACTTCGCGATGAACCCCGAGGAGATCTTGAGCGGTGCACGCAGATGCAAGCGATAAATCCCGCCTATATTCCCCGTAATCATCGGGTCGAAGAGGTCATACGTGCCGCAGAGGATAACGGTAGTTTTGGTCCTTTTGAACGTCTTCATGAAGTTCTGCAAAAGCCCTTCGATGAACAGCAGATCAATGTCGAATTTCAGAAGCCGCCGCAACCCGAAGAGATTGTCCAGGCGACCTTCTGCGGAACCTGAGCAAACTTCATGGGAATCGGATCCTGGTGAAAAATCTCCCAGCAGAGTATTACACTGATCCGGCGATTTTTCTTAAAGAGCAATCGGACGTCTTTAGCACAAGCTGGCAGCTGATCGGATCAGCTGCGCATCTCCAACACAGCGGTGATTATGTTGCTGCTGATATAGCCGGGACCAAGGTGTTTGTGGTGCGGGATCAGGCCGGAGAGTTACGCGGTTTTAGAAACCTATGCCGGCATCGTGGCGCCAAACTGCTGGAGGAGGGTAGCGGTCACTGCAGATCTATCCGCTGTCCCTACCATAACTGGGTTTACCGGCTGGATGGCTCGCTCGAAAGAGCGCCCTGGTTCGACGAGACGGAAAGACTCAATCTCGACGAATGGCCTTTGCATCGCATCACAGTTGGTATCTGGCGAAATCTGGTTTTTGCTTGTGTTGCTGGGAAAATCACCCTTGAGAATCAACTTGGCGGGTTGGCTGAAGAAATCAAAAATGATCCGATTGAGGATTATCAATGGGCCGGGCAAAAAAGAATGGTGTTCGATGCCAACTGGAAGATCTACACCGACAATTTTGTTGAGGGATACCACATTCCAGGCATCCATCCCGATTTTTTTAAGGCGATTGACTTCGAAAAATTTGAAACAACGACAGGGGCTAATCTGATCCGCATGACGGCACCTGTCCGGGACGATCTTTTTTATCAGGGCCGATGGCTGTGGATGTGGCCAAATTGGACCTTATCGTTTTTTGATGGCGGCATGAATACGTCCCGCATCAATCCGATTGGGGTCGCGCGCACCGAGCTGATTTATGACTTTTATTTTGCGGATGCTTCAGAAGCCGCCCGAGCCGCACGTGATGCTGTCATAAAAAGCAATATTGCGGTAATCGAACAGGATTTTGATATCTGCGCACAAGTGCACCAGAACTATTTGTCGGGCGGTTATCAGCCCGGACCGCTCAGTCCCAAACATGAGCAGGGTGTTTATCAGTTTCAGACATCTATAAAAGAGGCGCTTGGCGAATCTGAAAAACCATAAACCTGTACAGGATTAGACGCTGCCGGTGTTGCAGTCCCGGATCAGACATTATTAGCGATTAGCGGATCAATTCGTGAATGCGGATTCTTTTGTTTTAATGACTGCGGCGATGGCTTCGTTATAAGGGGCATCCAGGCCCTGTTCTTTCGCCACTACTGGGACCATGCCATTAATGGCATCAATCTCGGTTCTGCGCTTGGCCATCAGGTCCAGCAGCATCGATGGCTTGGCTTTGGGCATTTTGCTGCCAAAGTCACTGATGTACTGCACCGGATCTTCAAATGAAAAGTGAATCCCTTTGGCTTTGCCAACGCGGTAAGCCTCAAGGCCCAGTTTCTTGGCGATCTCCCAGGTCACCGGGTCTTCCATAACCTCGCCCAGGGTACGGTCAAAAGCGGCAGCGGCGCCGCTCAGCGCAACATTGCAGATAAATTTTTCCCAGATGAGCTGATTGATATCTGCAAAGGTCTTTACGTTGAAGCCTGCGTCCTGCCAGACCTTGGCGACGTGCTCCAGTCGCTCGCTCATACCGCCATGCATCTCACCGAGCCGGATGAGTTCCATACCGTTGTGATGTACATGTCCAGGTTCAGGTACAGAGGCGCCAAAGCCGCCCGCGACACCCAGCAGAATATTGGCGCTATCGAGGTTTTTGCTGATGCGCTCCCCTGCGCCAAGCCCGTTCTGGATGGTCAGTACCAGGGTTTCGTCAGTAAGATTGCTCGTCAGGCTGCGCGCGGCGGCTCCCACAGCTGAAGCCTTGGTGGCTATCACCACCAGATCACAAGGCCCGGCGTCTGCGGCACGGGTAGAGACCTGAATATTGCGCACCGTGCGCTCGCCACTGGCGCCAGACACTTGTAGCCCGTGATCATTGATGGCATCTAGGTGCTCTTGCCAAAGATCAATCGCCCAGACCTCGTTACCTGAGTCAGCCAGTAATGCTGCATAGACCGAGCCCATGGCGCCCGCACCGACGATGACTATTTTCATATCAGAACTCGATTACAGTTGTGGCACATAGGCCTGTTTAACACAGTGGGGTTAACCAGAACATTTTATTGAACCGGTGCCCCGCCTTGCGATTCTCGCCGGGCAACAAAGTCGTCCAAGGCCAGCGCGATATCCTGATCCATTGCCGGCGGCTGATATTGATGCAGCAAGGTCTTTACGATGCCAGCCGCGCGCTGGGTTGCGTCCAGCGCTCCGGATTCATTCCAGGTTTCAAAGTTGCGCCAGTCCGACAGCATGGGGTGATAAAAGGCGTGCTCGTACCTTTCAATAGTATGCTTGCTGCCAAAAAAATGGCCCCCTGGAGGAATCTGGCCAATCACGTCTACCGCCAGTTCTTTCGCAGACAGGTCAATGGGTTTCAGCACCTCGGTTAATCCCTGAATCATCTCAGCATCGACAATGAATTTCTCAAAAGAGGCGCTCAATCCGCCTTCAAGCCAGCCAAGACCATGATAAACGTAGGTTGCGCCGCTCATCAGGCAGGCCCACAGGCACATTTGTGACTCGTAGGCCGCCTGGGCATCCACGGCGTTAGAGGCATTGGCGTTTGCCGAGCGATAAGGCAAGTTGTAGCGCCTCGCCATCTGTCCGATCACGAGCGTGGTTTTGACATGCTCGGGTGTGCCAAAAGCCGGGGCCCCGCTTTTCATGTCGGCGTTTGATACAAAGCCGCCATAAGTCACTGGTGTTCCTGCTCGAACCATCTGGCAAAAGGCGATTCCAGCCAGCGCCTCTGCGTTTTGTTGTACAAGTGCGCCGGCAACCGAAACAGGCGCCATGGCGCCGGCCAGTATAAAAGGCGAGATCATCAGCACTTGTCCAGCCCGGGCGCATTCGATCATACCCCAGAGCATGGACTCATCATATTCGCGAGGCGAGTTGGGGTTTATTGAGGCGAAAACACAGGGCTTTTCAACAAATGCTTCCTCGCTCAGATTGTGTGCAATACGCGTCATCTCTAATACATCGAGTGTGCGCTGGCGACTGTGGTTATATAGCCGGAAGGTCTTATCCGTCAGAGCAAGAATCGCACGGGTCGCCTGCAGGTGGCGTACCGGCACCGGTATATCGATAGGCTCCACCGGATAACCGGCCGAACCATGGGCCACATTGACAGCTTGAGTCAGGCGCAAAAAGTTTTCGAAATCCTCACGGTTACCCGCACGCCGGCCCTTAAGGGTATCTGTGCAGTGTGGTGCACTGCTTACGGATGAGAAATTGACATGACCGTCACCCAATCGCAGGTCATGGGCCGGGTTACGTGCGTGCAGGGTGAATGCGGCTGGCGCCTTGGCCAGATAGTCCATCAGCATATCCGGGTCAAAACGCACCATAGCGTCAGAATCTCGAACATCGGCCCCGGCGGTTTTCAGGATCGCACGGGCTTCAGATAAAGAGAACTGGATTCCATGTTCAGCGAGCACATTCAGCGAGGCCTGGTGTAGCGACTCGACCTCATCCTGCGAAAGAATAGATACCGGGGTGAGCCGGTTGAGCACCGGTCTGCCGGGTGTTTGTTCTATCTCGAGGGACGCCTTTCGTTTCTCAAGGGACGCCTTTCGTTTGCTGGTTTTTCGTCGGGCCATGTTCGAAGGTGCGAGGCCTGCAAAGTCTGCGTCGGATCAATGGAATGTGTCGTGATTCTAGCAGTGCGTTGTTCACCGTATACGTTACTTTTGCCTCTGGGAAGAATCCCACTTCGCGCTCAGTTGGCGTTATGCGAAGTGGTTAACACGATTAGAGCGTCATCATCTACGTCGTTACCGGGACACCCAGTCGCGCAGCGACAGCCGTGATTTGTTCCCAGGATTGCTGCGGTATCGGGATTCCGTCGCGTTGCCGCTGCTCGGCGGTGGCTTTTTCACGTTCGCCTGGGATCTCTACTGCACTAAAGCCGTCGGCTGGCGGGCACTCGCGCATCTCAGCCAGAATGGCCTCCGCGCTAGCGCTGAACTGATTGACTCCCTGGAAACGTTCAAGATCAATCACAATCATGATCCAGTTCATGTCGGTGGTAACTCGCCCCAGCATCGCTTCGCCGACTATTTCGGCAAGTAGTGCAAGGCCGTATCCCTTAGCTCCACCGGCGGGCAATAATGCCCCGCCATCAATGTAGTCTTGTGGGTCCTGACTCGGGTGGCCGTTGCGGTCAATAATCATATCCTTGGGTAAACTGGCGCCTGCGCTTTTCGCAGCATAGATCCAGCCTGCCGCCCCCACCGAGGTGGCAAAGTCGAGAATGACGGGCCCGCGCTCACCGCCGGGGATGCCGAAACTATAAGGATTGGTGGGCAGCATCCCCTTTGAACCACCGAATGGCGCGACCTGACGCCAGTTCCGTCGCGCACCGCCGCCAAGAATAATAGTCAGGCAATGGTTCCTGGCTCCCGTTTCACAAAATGCGCCGAGTCGACCGGTATGCCCGCAGTTAGTAATGCCAAGAGCGGCAACGCCATTGGTCTTGGCCTGGGTGATGCCAGTCTCAATAGCGAGTTGCATGGCCGGCATGCCAAAGCCACGGCCGCCATTAATCACAGTTGCACCTCGATCGCACCGGGTCACGACAGGAGTTCCCGCTGGTGAGAAATAATCGGCTTCAACTTGTTCAACGTATTGGGGCAAGCGGACAACCCCGTGGGAATCAATACCCATGAGGTTCGCCTGTACCAGGTGGCGAGCGACAAAAGTAGCGATAGCATCGTTGCAGTTGATGGCGCCGAGGACGCCTTTCGATAACTGCTCAAGCGAATGCGCCGACAACTGGACGAACTGGTCTATACCAACAAACTCAGTCATCACTGTCCGTAATGACTAAAAGATCAGTTTCGCTGAGCAGGGCGCCATCGACATCAGCGTAAAGAAAATGCCCCGGATGAAAAACGACCCCGGCAAAGTGCGCTGGAATATCGGCTTGGCCACCGCCTAGCTTTGATGGCCCCTCTGGCTGTGTCGCCAGTGCTTTTACTCCGATAGGTATTGTGCCAATAGCGGCGCTATCGCGCACGCAGCCGTTAATCAATATCCCGCCCCAGTCTGTCTATTGCCAGTTGCGTCAACTTGCCCCCTAGCATGGCGCAAGGTAAAGACTCACCGCCGCCTATGACGAGAACAGATCCTGCACCATCAGATTCCAACGTTTCCTTGACCAGCAGAAAGTCTTCAAAAACTTTCAGCATTCTGATTGGGCCGGTAAAGTCAGTTTTGTTGCCAAAGTCTCGAAAGGCGGGCTCGCAGACCTGCACGCCCTGTGAATGTGTATCGTAAAGATCAGTAGTAGATACGAGCTCTTTTGCATCAGCCGCACCAGTCTGGCGTCCTGTCGCTTTCTATCACCAGGTACTTGTAAAGAAGTTCCTGCCCGAGGCTAATGTTATCGATATATACCACGGCCGAGATTTCCCCGGATTCGTCACGTTGTTGTTCGTCAAGCGTAATCTCGGAGGCTTTTGATAAAAGGGTGCTGGCGTAGTCTTTTGCCTTAGTTGCTTTCTCACCCTCTGCTGCACACCATACTCCGTTCGACTGAGGATCCGGCGCGAGGCGAGGCGCTATGATTTTGGCGAGGTGTATCGTTTCACGTTTTCCCGATACCTCCATCACCAGCGTATCGCCATCAATGACCTCAAGAAGCGTTGCAGGGGTGTAATTGCACAGGCAGCCCCCAGCCCAGGCGGCCCTGACTGCAAA
>ENA-OREN01005427-OREN01005427.1-marine-metagenome-genome-assembly--contig:-NODE-5427-length-10586-cov-8.803787_pt1 | contig 10586 bp, 12 predicted proteins | sample MGYA00248624_ERZ508555 | MGnify/ENA primary metagenome ERZ508555 (study PRJEB26222, sample SAMN06267773) | marine metagenome | isolation source: Saanich Inlet, British Columbia, Canada | place...
ACCTTCGTCTAATTTGTTTAAATCGCTTCTAATGCTTTCTTGTAAGTTCATAATATTAATCAATTGGGTGGTTGTAATAGCTACCGTCTAAATCAGGAATGTCTTGTCGTTTTCCACTTCTAATAGTAAACGAATTCTCAATAATTGCATGATAAATGTTACGCAACTGTGATTCTTTATATTGGTCAAGTACATATCCGGACGTATCTACCACTTTAATTTGTTGATACAGGTCTCTAAAAGTAGCAAGTGTTTCTAATACTTTATAGTCTTGATTTTCATCTTCGTTGACTTCCTCGTTGTACGCAGGTTCAATCGCTAGTAACCCTTGCTTTGACTTAGGTATTTTAAAATGCGCAATTGCTAATTGCTTTGCGTCATATATTCCATCTGCATCTTCTTTGTCAATTTCAAGTTTCTGCCCATTGTACATTGCTATATAACCAGCAAATACTTGCTCTTCGAATAGTTTTAAATCATTTCTGATACTTTCGTGTAAGTTCATTGCTTTGCACCAGTTTTTGGTCTATCTGGTAAAGTTACGCTACTAAATGGACTTGTATTATTCTGTGGCAAATCATTAGTTGTTTGTGCTTTTTCTGTTTTACCGCCAGCAACTTCAAATTCTGATTTTGCTCTATTCATAATAACGTCTTGCTCACTGCCCGGCGTACTGTACAACTTACTTGCGTCTAGTTGTGCTTGTGTTGAGTCAGGTAAGTCGCTATCTAACAATGCACCATCTTCTGGCGTTCTGTCTTTATTTGCTTCTTCGTCGGCCATACTAACTTCAAATGCTTTGTTAATAACTCTAATATTAGTTTCGGCAATACCTGCTTCTTTACAAATCTTTACAAATTGCTCTGTACTAGCAGGGTAATTAAACTTAGCATCCATGATGTTAACTTCTTTATTTGTAACGCCTTCGAAACCTAATGGATTCTCTGCAATAGGAGTTCGTTTAGGTTCAGATAAACTAACCATATCAAACGCCGCCATGCCTTGTTCCATTTTTTCAATTTGCTCTTGTGTTAGTTCACCTGCAATCTTAATACGATATTCGTATTGTTGTGATGATTCTATTAAATATTCTTGTAATGTTCTCATACTAATTTCCTAACTTACGTTAAATGTATATTACTATATTTATACTATTCGTTGGTTTCTTCTGCATCGACAATGGATGCATCTGTACCTTTGATAAGTCTATCGAGTAATTCGTTTCTATCCAGCAATGATCCAGTTGCGCCTGCACTGCTTGCTCCGTCTGGATTATCTAAATCTAATTTTGCTTTTTTGAGTTGCAAGTCAATCATTTTAAGTTTCTTATTAACTTTGGCATTCTTTGCGGTAATTGCACTATTAAGCATACGTTCAGCAACTCCGAAAATTTCACTAGCATGACGTGGTTCCACATTCATGCCCAAGTCCATTAAGTCTTTGTAACTTTCAACTGCTTGTTTTGCAAGATCGTCCATCTCTTTATCACTTGCTTCTAAGCCACGCACCGCAGTTAATGCATTTTCAATTTTTTCAAGATTACTCATTTCAACAATCGCTGTTATTTCCTCTGGCGTTGTTTCCATCTCTTCGTTTGGTCTTCTTGTTGATTCGGGTAAGTCAAATAAGCTTTCTAATTTCTTTGTCATTTTATTTCCTGAATATTTGGTCTTCTGTTATAACTCTAAATGTAATATGGTTGCGTTTTGCCCAGGCGATAGCCGCTTCCCATTTAGCATAGTTAACAGCTACAACTGCGCGTTCGTTGCTATTTAACTTCTCAGTAAGCATACTTTGTTTTTTTGGCTTAATCTCAATTAATTCAGCAACTTGCTTGCCGTGTTTATTTTGATATACAACTAAAAAATCAGGAAAGTACGTTGAATGTTTACCCGTTAATGGGTTTCTGTACGGTATGCGTATTGATTCACTGGACCATTCAAGTACGTTGTCGTTGTTATCGCAAAAGTTCATAAATGCAAGTTCCCACGAACTTCTATAAATTATAGAACCTTTGCCTACGTACTTAATTGGGTTTTTCGGTTTGTAATGCCCTTGCGAAAATCTAGCCACTTAACTTATCCTAGTATATTTCTAGCAACTTGTTGATTAGGTGTAATAATATTAGCAACACCTAGTAATGCACTTTGCGAGCGTAGTTGATTAAGATAAAATGCCATTATTTCAGAAACACCTATTTCATCTTTGTCTTGCATTGCGTCGAGTAACGTTAGTACCGAAACATTAGTGGCCTTTGCTACGCGAAATAGATCAGTTGCGAATGCTTTGGCATTATTAGCAGTACTAGTTACTTTTTTAAAGAATCCAAGTACTATATCATAATGATCAGAATTTATTCCTACATCGCGATCTGTATAAAAAGTATCTGTTTTTAATTGTCTATTCATTGACTTATATTTGACCCATTACTAAACACATCTCCTGCCGTATTTTTCAAGTTAGATGAAAGTTGTTGCATTTCGCCTGAGTTAACTAATGTATCCATCTGTTGTGATATGCTTTGTGCAACAGGAGCAAACGAGTTGCTTGCGTTAGTTAATACAGTGTTGGCACTAGCAAGACTGTCTGCACTTGGAATTGCATCTTGTAATGCAGAAACACTAGGTAATACATCAGTCGTCGATGCCGACGCTACAGACGACATCTGCGTTTCAAGAACTGCCATTCCCGGCGCAATTGACGCTTTCATAGTAGCAAACATACTTGAAAAATCACTTGTGTTTAAAGTACCTGGCGCGAACTTTTCTGCTAATTGATTAGTACTACTTGATACCCCACCAAATGTGTTGGTTACACCAGGCAGTGTACTAGTGTTGCTTGACCCAAAAATATTACCAGAAAATAAACTACTAGTAACACCAGTTGTAATTGCACTAATGCCAGAACTTAACGATGGTATAGAAAATCCACTACTATTATTCGACTTATTATTCGAAATGTAATTTAATCCTGTTGAAATTGCACCCGACACTAATTCAGAAGCAATCAGCGAACTAACATTTGTTCCTTTAAGTGTGTTTCTTAAAGAACCGCCAGTTCTAATAGCACCCAAAATATTACCAGACGCTAAGTCATCTAAAATACTATTTCCTGAATCTAATATTCCACCACGACCAAATAAAGAAGTAGTTGAACCTGCTCTTAGTGGACTAGGGCTAGTATCGTACACTGCTGAATCGCCGAAGCCTCTAACCTCTGCACCTACTTTGCCACGCCCGTACTTGACTGTTTCGTAACTAATGGACATGCTATGTTGCATTACTTCAGCACCGGCACTGTAATCAAATGTATCGTGGTCCCAATCTGTAATAATTGGATTGATTAATGTGTACGAAGTAAAGTTGCCACGGTTTAAACCATATATTTTAATATCTTTAAAAAATGCAGGCTTATCGTATCCATTTGGTCCTTTGCCACTAAATCCCCAATCGTGCGTAGTACGTTCGTTATTGTAAATATCTCTATCGTTATAACTTGGGTTATTTGAACCTTGCCCATCATAACCATAACTCGGGTCATTGTAGTAATAATTATAGTAGTTGTACCACATAGAACGTACCGTATCACTACCGTCGTCGTGGAATGTTAGGCTTACTGGTCTATAATTAATTTTCTTTTGGATATAACGCTTACGGTTGTACTGATTCATTTCCTCTACTTCAAAGTTAAAAGTAGGAAGTTTTACAGTTTTAACAAGCATGCCGATACGCGATACACCTTCTGCACCGCCCATTGCTTCACTTAACGTTGGTATTTCTGCTGTGTTTAACGTAAAGTAAACATGGAATAGAAATTTATTAGTTGGCGCAAGGGCGTGACCATCAGCAACAAAAGTTTTGCTACCGTGTTTATAGTCTCGAAAATTATCGTTCCCAAAGAAGCCTTCTTTAAAGCCATCGCTAAAATCATCCCAACTACCTAGTTGTTCTTTTAGCGAATCCTTTAGGAAACTACCAAATGACATTACGTTTTATTACGAAACGTTATCGCCGATTGATCTACCTACATCTGCGCCAACGCCGCTACCGATTGCAGTTTGTACTGCATTATCGAAACGTAACGTCATTGCAACTGTAACTGGCTCTGAACTACCGTAGTTTAAATCGCCGTAATTTACATTAGACAAATAACAACCGTATACTTCCCAAGTTTCTAATACATTTGGCTCATGTGCGCCGTTACCACCATCTAGAATCTCTACACGTGTAGTAAATTTGTAGTCAGCTCCTGATGCAGCACTTGCTTGTTCCATGAAGTCTAATTGCTTCTGTAGTTGCTCGCCTACTAACTTAGAAACCATGCCACTTGCATCATCGCGTAAGTTAACATTGAGATCATCCCAAGTATGCTTACCTGCTAAACGTACTCTTGAGTTATAAATCTCAATATCAATTGGATCGAAACTTACCGACGGTCTAGTGAAATCAATTACTTGTTTTGTTAATTCAGTTCTTGGTGTAGATACTCCAAAGTTTTCAAAAACTACTCTGAATCTATACTTTAACTTAGGCATTAACAAGCCTTGGCTTGTTCCTGATTGATCAGTAGCTAGTGGTGTTGTCATTCTAGTCAATGATGATACTGACATATTGTACTCCTTAATTGTGTTTAACTTATTTATGCTAATAATACTTCTTAAAAAATCCTTACTAGGTTAAACCTACAGATAACTAAATTTAATGAGTAGTAACTTTAAAAAATTAAAGGCAATTAAGGACCGCAGGAATCCGGCAAACGATATGCTAAAAAAGGCGACATCGTTAGCAATCTGCAGAGTAGATGGTTGCAAATCGCATATCTCGGAATACAATGGTCCTGGTTCCAATACTACTTGTAGGAAGCATCAATTGTTATTGCGAGAATATGGAGGAAATGCACGTCTAGATAGAATGTGGACATTTCATAAAAAGGACGTATGCGAAGGAGAAAATTGCAAACACGACCCAATGACTAATGTTCGCATTCAAGACTTACCGTACGACGAACGACGCATTGTATCGCGTATGTTATTGCACGTAGATCACATAGACGGCGACAAAAGTAATAATGATCCAAGTAATTTACAAACACTATGCATGGATTGTCATGAAGTAAAAACATTAAGAGAAGGCGACTACCGTAACGATAGATAACTCAAAGAATACACTCACAAAAAAACCCGCTTATAGCGGGTTTTTTATTAAGTTCTAAGTTATGTATTATAACCCTGCACTAATATCACCTGTGTTTTTAATTCTAACAGGAATAAAGATAAACTCTACTGCTTTAACTGGCTCGATAGCAATATCAACATATAACTCACTTCTATCAATTCTACCAGGAGTGTTGTTACTTTCGTCACATACTACCAAGTAATCATATAAGCCACGCTTAGCAATAAGGTCGTTCATAATCTTTTCAATAGAACCTTTAAGTTCATCGCGTGTTAACTTATCATTTGGCTCAAACAAGAACATCTTAGCAACTGAATCAACTTGACTTCTAATGTATGCAACTAAACGCGCTACATTAATTCTGTCCATTGCTGAACCAGACTTAGTTGTTTTATTTCCGTAGTTAACAAGTCCTGTTCCAGGAATAAAAGTTAATGGATTAACTCTGTTTTCATATAACGTATCTCTTGAACCTTGTCTAACTGCTGTTTGTTTAAATTCACCTTCTGAATCGATATAACCAAGCGCACTAATATTATCAATATTGCCACGTCTAGTACCAGCAGGTGCTAACCAAGGATAAGATTGGTCGTCGCTTCTAATAATAGTTCTAAGCATTGCATGACTTGGCGGAACAACAATTGCTGTACCTGTTAAGTCTGTTGTCTTACCACTTGGATAAAACACACCTAAATAGTTGTCATTAACATTTAAACCATCGTTAGTTGCTAAGCCAGTACCAGAGTTATTAGTTGCCCAATTAAGCATGTCGGTGCCACTTTCTTGTAGTCTTAATGGAGAATCACCAACAATAAACGCAGTATTATTGCGTTCATTATTTAATGCAACCATATTGGTCATTAACTCTGGATAACCAGGACATGCCATTAGGTTAAACACACGTTGCTCTTCTCTAATATCTGTATTGGTGTCAATTGCCGCTTTCATTGCTTTAACAATAATAGCACGCTGTGCTAATCTACCCATGTTTGCTACGCCGTTGTCTTTAAGACCAGAAGCATTAACCCATGCACCTTTTTCAGTTGGTAACGAACCAGTAAACGCCAATGCATTAAAGTAATTTAATTTAAATTCTTTAACTGTGTAACCACTACGTCTAGTATTCCAAAGGATTGTACCAGTTGGATATAAACTACTAGACGGAGCATCTAAGTCTAAGTAATCACTTGTAAGCATACTCTTGATAGTTGGAATTGCGTCTGTAATTGGATCTGTGGTGCCGTTAGTTGCCCATCGCGCATCTGCAAATAAAACACCATTTTCAGTTGATTGGTCTGCTGTGTCTAATTTAACCCATTGTGCTACAGTTGCAACTGTTTGCCATCTGTGAATTATTGGGAAGTTTTCTAAATCACTAGTGTCAATCCAAATATCACCGTGTACTAATGCACTTTTGTCGCTTTGTTGTATAGGTGCAGTAACTGAAACAATTGGACCATTTGGACTAGTTAACGATAAATCAAAACCACGTACATCATTTGTTACGTTTTGGTAACCTTTCCAACCAGCACCATCGTGAATCATTAAGTCGTATTCATCGATTGCACTATAGTACCATTTAGTACCTTCTGTTGGGTCTAAGCCAGGAGCAACACTATTAGCACTGAATCCTGTTTTAGAAGCAAGAACTTCCCAATTACTAAGAACTAAGTTAGTATCGTTGCCTGCGCGAACATTACTTAATGTTGCTGTAATTCCTGCATCTGTAATTGGTGTACCACTTGTATCTTTAACTTCAATTACTCCACCTTGTGTATGTGTAATTTTAATAGCGCCTGTAGTAAGTACAGTTGCTGTTACGTTAGCCGGAGCCACTGCAGTTAAGTCAGCTGCAAACGTTGTTGCTGTTGTGCCTGACATTGTTACAGTAACAGGTGTTGTCATTGTTGTTGCACCTTTATCACTAGCACTAATTGTAAATGCTTCGCCAATTACAAATGCTGGTGTTATTAATGAACCTGTAATTTCTGTAGCGCCTGTTCCACTGCGTACCATTACTTTAGTTGTTGCAGTGTCGTTATCTGTTGCATCGTACGCAGTGTATGTTGCACCTTTTGCAATTGTACTGCCGCCGGCAGTTGCATCTAATGTCTTATTAGCAGTTGCATCATCTTCGTACAATGGAGCTGTTTGTGCAACCCATGCCGCTGTTGCTGTACTGTACTTTTTAATTACTAAATTAGCACCTAAATTAACATTAGTTGTTTTAATCCAAATAGAACCTGTTGGGCGTCCGACAGTAGCACTTGTGAAGTCTGTTGCTCTCCAACTTGGATTTTGTGTATGTGAACTTTGTCTAAATGCCAATGTAGGATGTGTTCCACCCATACTTGCACCAGTATTGTCTGTAATGACCATAACTCTGTCTTTAGCAGTGCCTGTTCCTGCGCCAATGCCAGTAGCAATAAATGTTTCGCCTACTGTATTGCTGTTAGCGCCAATTAATGTAAAGTCTGTAGAACCTGCTGTAGCGATTGCGTATTCTCTGCCGATAATAAACGAGCCTGCAGTTACTGCAGTTGTTGATGCATCTGGACTAGCGTAAATTTCTAATTTAGAACTAACAACTGCTGCGGTAACGCCTGTAGGAGCTCCTGTAGTAATTGCAGTAACAACATCTGCTAGTGTAGTTCCACTTACAGTACATGTTGTGCCATTAATAACTATAGTATTTCCACTTACGATTGTTAGTGTACTTTCTGCCGCACTTGTTACACATGCATGGCTATCGTACCAATCTAAATCTGCAGTTACTGCTGTATTAGTGTTGTCGCCAACTAGTACCCAAACATTGTTACGGTTTTTATAGTACACAGGACTACTTGCATTAATTACAACTACTGCGTAATCGCCTATTGCGCCGATACTAGCAAGTGGAGTGCCACTTGCTACTGCACCAGTTAAACTTGCAGTTGAAGTAATTACAGTTGGAACTTTATTAGTAAATGCTTCGGTAGTTGAATTCCATTCAAATATACCCCATTGTGTATTTGCAGTATCTAACCAGTAAGTACTGTCTGCTGGAGTGCCAGCTGGTCGTACAGTTGTTGGGATTAGTTGTGCTAAATCAATATCAGCACGTTGAACATATGCTCTGTTACTTGCACCTAGCACTGAATAGGCTGCTTGTAAGCCGTACTCGTTTAATTCATAACCATGAATTGGCGTGCCGCCTGCTGTTTTGTAAAAGAACGGATTGCCGAACGTATTAACTAATTCGCGCTGACTTGAAATTAAATATGTGTTGCCTACTGCTGTTGCTAAAGTTCCTGTTGCAGAACCAGTGCCTGCTCCATTAATTTTATTCTCAGCAGTTGCTACTAAAATGTACGGTACTGTTGCAGTTGACGCTGATGGATATGCGCTCTCGTCTACGATAGTTACTTCAACACCTGGTGAAACTAATGCCATTGGATACTCCCTAATCTATAAATTATTATTAAAACTATTTATTTGATTTGCCAATAAATCGCTGTTTAATAGTACCTTTGGATACCTTTGTAATTTTATTTAGCACTAGTCGATACTTAAATAAATAAAAGAGCAAATACAAAGGTACCTTTAACTATGGCAAGAACCCACACTGGACAAAAATCGAGAGAAATATGTAAATGTGGGAGGCGTCCGGTTGCAATTAATTACAAAAAGAGTGGAATTACGCATTATCGTTCGGTATGTAGTACTTGTGCAAAGGAACGCAATAAGCAAAAAAAGAACTCGTTTCCAAATTACACAAAAAAGAAAGCGTGTGAGAAGTGTGGGTTTAATGCAACTTATGTAGGGCAATTAACTATCTTTACTGTAAAAAATCCACCGATGCTAAAAACAGTTTGTTTAAACTGTTGCGAAGAATTAATACATACTAACGCATGGTCGCAAGGCGATCTAGTTGCAGACTTTTAACTAGCCTATTTTTGTAATTCCTAACCGCTTTACAGTATCTTGCAATAACGTTACTTGGTTAATACAGTCTTCCAATGCATGGTGACTATTGCCAACTGGTCTAATCGAATTCATTTTAGTTAAAGTTCTACTATCAAATACATTCCAAAACTGCCAAGGATATGGTTTATTGTATGATCTGTAGGCGTGCTCCAGAATAGGCATATCAAACGCAATACCATGCGCCCAAACACGACTGCACTTACGTGCAACAGTTGCTAGTTCGTCCAGCGCAGATTCCAATGGTATTCTATCTTCTTCTGCAAATGCTTCTTCTTGTGCGGCGGTATTTTGATTTGCCCACCATTCCATAGTTTCTTTCATTTCGTGGCGGTTGGTTTGCGAGTCGATATCTACTCTAGAATAAAAAGTATGCTGTGTATAAATGTCGTCGGTAAATGGGTCAAATCCAATAGCACCAATATTTAAAATAATTGCGTCTGGGTTAGTTGACATTGTCTCTATGTCTATCATTAAATCCACGATATATCGTCCTTAATTTGATTTAACCACTGCAACATACCATCATTGGTAAGATGAAACATATCATCTTGCATTACATTGTTCTCTATTCCCCAATTATAAGGAAATGTGGTTAAGTAATTATCCCAATTATACAGTCGATACATATTAGAATCATGATTAAACATTCCTTCGTTTACGATACTGGGGTTTAAATCTATAGAGTAGTTAATATGTGGGTTATAAATAAATCCAAATGTGTATTCGATATTTTGTTGTTTTAAAAAACTTGCTGTCACCTCAATATTAAATATAGTCATATCGGTAAAGTACCTTGTGTCATATTCTTTATGTTGAGTTGAGTTGTATTGATGGAGTATACTTTTTTTGCTCTCAAGGGTGTGCGACCCGTACGTACCTCCAGTATGTATCCAATTGCTATTTCCCAATGTTGTATTTAATTGCAGCAATGGGTTTATACTCTTGGAAACATTCACACCGTACCTATTACTAATACGATTCATTCCACTCCATAATACAAAGACATTTGTAATATTATTATTTCCCATACATGTTTCAATAACAGAATGCGAAATATACTCATTGCCTGCACCTGCTCGTGCCATATTAATATAATCATGGCCAAATATATTTAAAAATGAGTTGGCATTAGGAGCGATGTTAAAAACAGTTTCGCATTCATCTTTAATCCACGTAGGTAACTGCGTGAATTCAAATGCCGACTGGATATTAGGCCAACTTACATCCTTTACCATATCGTACTCACTTACGATATTCTCGTCTAGAAAACTATCGCCTGATACTAATACAGTCATTTAATTCAAACCATCATTTATTATTAAAATATGATTATAACAAAGATTATCGCTTCTGATTTAACTTTTTAATCAACTTAGAGATTGGATTTACCCTTTTGGTCTTTTTAGTCTTGCGTGCTTGTGCTTTGCTAGTGCGTCTGCGTGTAAC
>ENA-OREN01005428-OREN01005428.1-marine-metagenome-genome-assembly--contig:-NODE-5428-length-10584-cov-5.161702_pt1 | contig 10584 bp, 7 predicted proteins | sample MGYA00248624_ERZ508555 | MGnify/ENA primary metagenome ERZ508555 (study PRJEB26222, sample SAMN06267773) | marine metagenome | isolation source: Saanich Inlet, British Columbia, Canada | place...
ATCCCCATGTTCCGGGAAGCCGAGATCAATATCGTCACCGTCGGCGGCGAAGCCAACGGCTACTGGCACATCCACGGGGGTCACTATCGAGGCACCTTCTCGGTGGACGACTGGCGATAACCAGGCCCAACCCGGCTGTGGATGGCCGGGTCGGCCAGCCGGGCGTGAGGCATGCTCGGACGGGGGTTAATAGGCGTGTATCGCACAAATACATTCGCGCGACATCGCCAAACACCCCCCTTACGGTTATGACTGTTCATGACGGTTTATGACGGTTTACGACGGTTTACGACGGTTTCCAACGCATCGGCGAACCCGTGGCACGCACGCATACGGGGACACGGCCCGGCGTGAAATCAGAAATCCATATTCACAATGTTCAAGAGCACTTGCTGTTCAAAAGCAGTGCTTCTTAAATAGTCTGTGGAGCGTTCCGCGCAAGGGGAATTGGGTTTTTATTTTACCGGTCAGAGCTCGTGCTCGTCCGCGCCGCACGCCTCTTCTCCCTCCAGGGGGAGATGGCATTTTTACCGAAGGGGGGCGTACTTCTATTCTCCCTCCCCCCTCCAGGAGGGTTTGTTTCTTCATCTGAGACGAAGGGTAATACATCGAAGTTGAGGTTAGGGACCGGGATGTCCGCTTTTAGGGGTATTCTGTTGAAAAACTCTCAATGTAAAATTTTGTTTGGTCTGTCTTAGGTAGGTTCAGCAGTTGCTTTCCACCTTTACCGCTATTTTTGCGGTTTAAGGTAGGCGTTTGGGGTGTTTTGATGTCAGATAGGCACAGCTATCCCATTATTTTTAGGTGGTCGCCAGATTAGATTAGCCATTTTTCGCAAGTTCTGAGCGGTCGCCGCAAGGAGTAGTTCATCTTTGGCACCACTCATACCGCGTAGCCTCAGTCGATCGAGTTTCAGGATGCGTTTAAGATGGGCAAATGACATTTCCACTTTCTTACGATCATCGCGTGACCGTTTGAAGACCGGCGTTTCGTTCAAGGCGCGGACATATTCACGAACGCTCTCATTAATATCGCGTGGTATTTTGCGCTGCGGCGTATTGGGACAACATCGTTCTTTTATATGACAGGCCCCGCAATCCTTAGCACTGGCTCTATACCGAACAGTATTATCCGCATTTATCTTACCGGTCGTCTTTAGGATCTTGCCGCCTGGGCAGGTATAAACGTCACGCTCCGTATCATAGTTAAAGTCAGCACGTGACAATGTGCCGTCCCGGCGCGTGCTCTTATCCCACACCGGGACATGCGGCTCGATTTTTTTCTCATTGACCAACCAAGCCAATGTCGATGCTGAACCATAAGCTGTGTCAGCGGCAAGACGGTCCGGCTTCAATCCGAAGCGCACCTCGGTGCGCTCAATCATTGTTTTAGTGGCTTCAACTTCTTCGGTCCGGCGCGCTGGTGTTGTTTCGCTGTCGACGATGATGCCAACCTCCAGGTCAATCAGATAATTAGCCGAATAGGCATAGAAAGCAGGGCCACCTGAGGCGGCTGTCCAGCGAGACGCGGGATCAGTGAGTGAGATGTTCTTGGCAGGTGTACCCGTTGGGGTTTCTGCTTCAAGTGCAGCGATATACTCTTGCACGGGCCGCGTCGCAGTCGTTGAATTAGTCAAATCTATGGACCAGTCACTTCCAGCAACACCGCGTTGCCGGTTGGCATCGGCCTTAATGATGCTGGCATCAATGGCAAAACCTTCACCACCCACCAGACCTTCGTTCATGCAGCGCGTTAGCACGCCTTCAAACACATGGCGGAACAAATCGCTGTCGCGAAAGCGGCCATGCCGGTTAACCGAGAAGGTTGAATGATCTGGCACATCATCCTCTAACCCCAAACGGCAGAACCAGCGATACGCCAGATTGAGCCGAACCTCTTCACACAACTGCCGCTCTGAGCGAATGCCAAAAGAGTAACCCACAATCAACATACGTATCATCAGTTCAGGGTCAATTGAAGGACGGCCGGTATGGCTGTAAAAGGAAGAAAGGTGATCACGCAAGGCACTGAGATCAAGAAAATTATCAATGCCCCGTAACAGATGATCCAGTGGCACAATCGTCTCTAAATCAAAGCTGTAAAACAACCGATCCTGATCACTTGATTGACGTCCCATCATACTTATCACTCCCGTTCTTTACCTGAACAAGTGAATCAGTATCGCCCTAAATATTCAATAAGAGTTTTTCAACAGAATAAGCCCATTAGCGGACATAATACCGATAATTCGATGAAGAATTTTACCTTCGTTTTTAGCGTGGCGGTGACATTAAAGCCTGCGGTCCGATGAGCGGTCCGTCCAGCGTCATCAAAAACCTTTCCAGACGAACAAGTTCTGTTTTGGTGAGGCGAAGCGGCTTCAATTCCGAATGTCCGATTTTTGCCTTGGGTGCACGATTATAAAATTCAACGACTGCCGATAGGGTCGAGAGTTGTCCTTCATGCATATAGGGTGCTGTCTTGCCCAGGTTACGGAGCGTTGGCGTCTTAAAGCTTCCAATCAACTCTATCCCCGATACCTTAGCAAACTTGAGTTCACCGCAAACGGCGTCTTCGGCATCACTGAACTGGCCGAGGCAATTGAACTCGTCTTTCCGAACAGACTTGATGCCAGCGGCTCTGCCAACATTGCCGGGCGCATCGGTTCGTGGCGTAAGGCCGGTATTATGAAAGTCATTGTTCGTAAGCAGTGGTCCATTGTGGCACTGGGTGCAATTGCCTTTGCCTATGAAGAGGCTGAGGCCGCCGATTTCATCATCATTGAACAATCGTTTTTGTACTGCCTGGTCACCATTGAGGACGGCTTCGACATAGCCGTCGAACCGAGATGGGCCAGGAATGATTAATCGCTCATAAGCCGCGATTGCCTTGCCGATATTGGAATAGATGCGCGATACGATTTTCCGATCCGCCGTCTTCATTGCGTCCCATGCGGCTCGCGATAGCGGAACATCTATTGGCGCGGCAATATTCGGAAACCTGCTTTCGTCGGTCGTATCCGGTAGAGTTCCAAAAATCTCCCCATAGGATTTGCTGTAGTCGGGATCGGAGAACAATATCTTCGTCAACTGCGTCCTGGTCCCGCCATGTTCGACCGGACTTTCCATTGGACCTAGTGCTTGAGACCATTGGCTATCCTTGCGCCCGTCCCAGAAAAACCAAGGGCTATAGGCAGTGCCGATGATCGTCGGAGCGTGACGCGGAACGGCACCCATCCCTTGGGCCAATGGCAGCCCATCGGCAAAGCCCTTTTCTGGTTGGTGACAGCTAGAACAGGCGATCTCTTTATTGCCGCTAAAGCGCTTATCGAAAAACAGCTTGTGGCCCAGTTTGGCCGCTTTGGCGTTATCTGCCACCCGGTTGGACGGGTCTGCTGTCAACGGCGGTAAACTGCCAATCCACAGGGATCGCAATATACCGCGCTCCTCTGCGGTCCATGTTTGCGCTTGGGAAGGCTCGGGTGCCGCGACGGAGATTAAAACCGACAGAATTGCAATGGCAAAAAAGAACCGCCGCATCGGCTCGCTCTATTTCAAGACGAGGTTGAAAGTTACATTGTCCTTATGGTGACCGCCGTCTATCGAGACCTTCATTTCCCACCAACCGGCCATGTTGAACCGAACGCCTTCAACGAGATATTTGCCGTCACCGAGGTTTTTCGTGACGCGTGGTGCCGTCGGCAATCCATGTCCATGCATGGGCATACCACCGGATATATTTAGCTTGGCATTATGAATTGGCTTGCCGTCGGGATTTTTTATTTGAATGACCCAGCTGTGCATCTTGTTGATCGCGATTGGATCAATGCGGCTGGTTACGTTGACGCTAAACTTGGCTTGCTCCGAAAATTTTGTCGTGGCGACATCCAGATGTTCGGGGATTTTGGTCGGACGAACACTGGCCTGATGGGCGCCATGGGCGTTTGCCGGTTTGTGTCCTGTATGACCACCATGACCGCTGGCTGCTGGCTTTTCTGCATGACCATGGGGTGCGGTTTTCTCCGCGTGGCCGTGAGCTGCGGGCTTTTTCTCTTTGTTATGCGATGCGCCATGACCTCCTTCCATTTTCATTTGCGCGGTGGCAGGCGGCGGAGCCAATATTAAAAACAGCGCCGCGAGCGATCCAATGACAAACAGGCCAAACCGAAACATAATTATCCCCCCACAGAATTGGATGTGGGAGATTCTATATAAGTGTGTCTGGGGAACATCAATACCGTCGAAATCACAAGTCATTTACTCGTATATTTGGGTCTTGCTCCAATAAATTTGATTTCGACCATGTCCGCAAATGGTCATAGGCAGTCGTTCAGCGTATTTGATGGGAATGACCGCTTCCGGGGGCAAAGCAGTCCTTCTGTATTGATTTGTTTCCTTCTTGGTGTTTGAATTTGATAGCCGGATGTCTCTCTGGCCTCTTATGGGAAATAAGGGATTACAACTTCCCCCGCTTAGTCTCCCCAGACGTCGGGGGATTTTTTTTGCTGCGGTGTTTCTGCATTGATGCGATCCTCTATCCGTGATTAGTTTGCTGACCGGCCTTGCAAGGCCGTTTCTAGACGTGAATAACCTCAACCTCCCCCCGGTGCCTGACGCGCCGGGGATTTCTTTTGCGTGATTGCAGTTCGGCTTGGCAGCAATGTAGAATGCGGCATCCGGCCCCCGTACAACCGGATATCCCAATGAATGCTTATCTTGCCCCGGCTGTCCCAAAGCAGCCGGGGTTCTTTTTTTTGGAAATCGGTGTCGGAGTTGGGCGGGCAAAATCTCTCCTCGCATTTGGATGAGGCTCCGTACAACGGCGAGAGCAACGGCGGACGGCGGTGTAATCGGCTACATATCGCACCCATTTCCGTTTCTGGGGAGGTATTCATCAGAAACGGCCAAACGTTAACGATGTCCGCTTAGGGCCTATTCCGTTGAAAAACTCTTATTGAATATTTAAGTGGCGGCTGATTCACTCGTTTTATGAAGAAACGGGAGAGATTGGTATGATGGGACGGCAGACAGGCGGTCAAGATAGGCTGTTTTACGCGTTTGATCTGGATGCGATTGTACCAACCAATCATCTGTTGCGTGGTATCGATAAATTTCTTGACCTGAGCGCGCTTCGCCAACATCTGTCCTCCTTTTATAGTTACACGGGCCGTCCCTCGGTTGATCCGGAACTGATGATGCGGATATTGATCGTCGGCTACGCGTTTGGCATTCGCTCTGAGCGGCGTCTCTGTGAGGAGGTCCGGCTCAATCTGGCCTATCGCTGGTTCTGCCGGTTGGGTTTGGAAGATCCGGTGCCCGATCACTCGACCTTCTCGGTCAATCGGCATGGCCGCTTCCGCGACAGCGGCCTGTTCCGGCATGTATTTGAAAGCGTGTTGGCGCGCTGCATGAAAGAGGGTCTTGTCAGCGGCGAAGGCTTTGCGGTTGACGCCAGTATCATCAAGGCGGATGCCAACCGTCAGCGCGGCGTACCGGGTACCCAGGAGATCGATTGGAACGATCCGGCTCTGACGACGCGGCCGGTGCGGGAGTATCTCGCCGCCCTGGACGAAGCGGCGGACGGTGCATCGCCACGCAAGCCATCCAAACGCATCTCGCTCACCGACCCTCAGTCACAATGGACGGCGGCGCCTGGCGGGCCGGCTTTCTATGCGTATTCGGCCAATTATCTGATCGATCTGAACGTTGGGGTCATCGTCGATACGGAGACAACCACGGCCCTTCGTACCGATGAGGTCGCGGTATCGAAGATGATGATTGAGCGGGTCGCGGATCGCTTCGGGCTGAGACCTAAGCGGCTTGCCGCCGACACCGCTTACGGAACAGCCGCCACCCTTGCCTGGCTGGTCGAAGACAAGCAGATCGCGCCACATATTCCGGTCTGGGATAAGTCCGAGGGCAAAGACGGATTGTTCGGCCGGTCTGACTTCACGTGGCAGGCGGCGACCGACCGTTATCTATGTCCTGGGGGGACGTCGCTGCAGCGTTATCGGCGCACGTTCAAAAAGAAGCGGACAGGCATCACCAAAGACAACACCATCATCTATCGTGCCAGCAAATACGACTGCATGATTTGCCCGCTCAAACCCCAGTGCTGTCCCCGCACCCCATCTCGCAAGATTGCCCGCTCCATCCATGAAGAGGCGCGTGACCATGCCAGGGCGCTGGCCAAGACACCGGCCTACGAACAATCCCGCAATGATCGCAAGAAAGTGGAGATGTCCTTTGCCCATCTCAAACGCATCCTCAAGCTTGACCGATTGAGGCTGCGCGGCATGAGCAGCGCCAATGACGAACTCCTGCTCGCCGCCACCGCCCAGAACCTCAGAAAGATGGCAAAACTGATCTGGAGGCCACCGAAAAATGACGGGATAATTGCGCCCGCCTGAGGCCGGTTAACCAAATTGACCGCCGGAAACCGCATAATTAGCGGTAAAGGCGGTAATGATAACCTCGCCCGCGCCCGAAAACATCCGTGCCCCGGACCGATTGACCAACTTCAACGAGTTTTTCAACGGAATAGGCCCTAAGCGGACTTCGGCAGTTTTCACCTGATTGATTGCCTCCCGTCCTACAATCCCTAGAATACCAATAAATCAATAAGCAACTATGGGAAGCTGGTCGCGTTGATCTACAAATTCGATCAATTCACGCTCGATACCGAGAGCTTGGAACTGAAACAAGATGGCGAGCCTATTGAGGTTGAGCCACAAGTGTTCAGCCTACTGGCTTGCCTAATCGAAAACGCAGACAGGGTGGTTTCCAAAGACGAATTGATCGAGATGGTCTGGGACGGGCGCATCGTTTCGGACGGAACATTAAACACACGAATCAATTCGGTCCGCCGCGCGGTTGGCGATGACGGCAAGGCGCAGGCGGTGATCAAGACCTTTCCCAGGCGGGGATTTCGATTTGTGGCGGAATTGAATGGCGGAGTGAATGTAGATATTGAGAAACCGACGGAAGCCAGTGTTCTTTTGGACAAACCGTCCATCGCAGTAATGCCGTTCGACAATTTATCGGGAGACACTGAGCAGGATTATTTTTCAGAGGGCCTCGCCGACGATGTGATTTCCGCGTTGTCGCGCTTCCGGCAGCTTGCGGTCGTATCGCGTAACTCGACATTCGCCTTTAAGGGCTCCGACATTGACACTCGAGAAGTGGCGCGAGAATTGGGTGTAGGCTACGTGCTTGAAGGAAGCGTGCGTAAAGCCGGAAATCGAGTACGCATCACGGTGCAGTTAATCGACCGCGTCAGTGGCAGCCACATCTGGTCGGAAAGATACGATCGGGAATTAGAAGACATATTCGTCGTCCAAGACGAAATCACCGAAGCCGTTGCCGGTGCGGTGGAGCCGGAACTTACCAAATCGGAAATGGCCCGCGCGCGGGCCAAACGCCCTGATAGTTTGACTGCGTGGGATCTTCATCTTCAGGGCCAATTTTGTATTCAAATTCGAACCGAAGAGAGCCTCGGCGAAGCTATCCGCTGCATGGAGGAGGCCATCAAATTGGACCCTGAATTTAGCGCCGCCTATCAGGGGCTGTCTCATGCGAAAATTATGGGTGCGGTCATGGGTTTCAGCGGTGACGGTGATGATGCCGGGCAAGAGGCGGTCGAATTGGCAAATCAAGCGTTGCGCCTGGATCGCGATGATGACGGCTCCCACATGGCGTTGGCACGGGCGCTCAATTTTGTCGGGCGTATCGCCGAGGCTCATCCGTTTATTCAGGAAGCCTTGAAACTCAATCCCGCGTCGGCATTCAGTCAATATATTGCCGGAAGAATTCTTGTCCGTCTCGGCCGCGTCGAAGAGGGAATGAAACATGCGGAAGAAGCCTTGCGGCTGAGCCCGAGGGACATGTGGATCAGCCCGTTTATGGTGACAATGGCCGAAGCGCATTTCCACCTAGGAAATTATGAGATGGTGATCGAGTGGGCAGACAAGGCTCTGCGCGAGGCCAACGCCATTTGGACACCGGTCGCTCTCAAAATTTTTGCCTGCATGAAATTGGGCAGAATGGAAGACGCCAAGCAGGCGGTGGCGGAAATGAGTGTGCGCTTTCCCCACGTGACATTGGCATTTATTGAAACTCGGTGGGCGGGTAGATGGCTTCTTGGTATGTCGGCTGAGTTGGCTGATGCCTTGCGCAAAGCCGGAATTCCTGAGGGCTAATGTCTGCTTTCGGGAGGAGGTTTCAACTGATCGACGCAACACTTTATCTTAGGTAGAAAGAGGGAGCGTTGTTTGGTGGAACGAAGATATCGTCGAGGATTTGGTACAGCTGAGGAGACGGAGATGTGGGACCGCTGGCAGCGCGGCGAGTTGATGCGCTCGATTGGTCGGGTGTTGGCAAGCCGTCTTCGTCAATTTATTTCCAACTATCGCCGCTCGGAGGCATCCGTCTTCGGCCCCGTCGACGCTCTTGGATGGCGTTGACGCTATCGGAGCGCGAAGAGATTTCGCGCGGCATTGTGGCCCGGCAGTCTATCTGGTCGATGGCAGTATGATGATCCAGTCTTGTTCATGTGGTGTGAAGTTATATTTTAGGACCATGATCCCAACTCGAATTCGACTAGCGTATTTTTTTAATCCTTATTTTGGGTGCACCTCATGAATCCCGCTGAGTACCTATTTCGCCCAAAATCGGTGGCGATCGTCGGGGCTTCGGAAAAAGGCGGGCGTGGCTGGCCCAAGAACCTATACGAAAATCTGGAAATCAATGGTTTTCCGATTCCGGTCTATTTGATCAATCCGCGCCGCGAAGTGGTGTGGGGCCAGAAAGTTTATCCCGATTTCTCCGCGTTGCCGGAACCGGTGGACCTGGCCCTGACCTTCGTTCCCACCGATGCCGTGACGGGTGTCTTGGAGGACGGTGCCAAGAACGGCCTCAAATGCGCCCTCATATATTCCGCCGGGTTTGGCGAGGGTAACGATGCCGAAGGGCGGGCGAGGGGAGAGCGTGTTCGCCAAATTATCGAAGAGCATGGCATTCATATTTGCGGGCCGAACTGCATGGGCGCCATTTCGCTCCCCGAAAAACTATTATTCTATCCGACGCCGCGCGTGCGGGGCCTGCCCGAAGGCCCCGCCGGTGTTATATTCCAGTCCGGCGGTACATTTCAGTATTGGCTTGAACAGGCGGCGGCGCGGGGGCTCGGGTTCAGTTATGCGGTTTCCAGCGGCAACGAGCTCGATATCCAGATTGCCGACTATATCAATTTTCTGGTCGATGATCCGGGCACCAAACTAATCGTTTGTCTGGTCGAGGGCATCCGCAGCCCCGATGCCTTTATGCGCGCCGCCGAGCGGGCGCTGTCGGTGAGAAAACCCATACTGATGGTAAAGATCGGCGCCAGTGAAAAAGGCCAGGCAGCCGCTTTGAGCCATACCGGCGCGCTGGCTGGCGACGACGACGTGTTCAATGCCATGTGTAGGAAATATGGAATTATCCGCTGCCATTCCCTGGACGCCTTGATCGAAATTGCGCTTGCATTTCAAGCCGGTCGTTTCCCAGATGGCGCCAAGGTTGCCATGGCCGGATATTCCGGCGGCGGCAAGGGATTGTTCCTGGACTACGCCGGCGAGTACGGCATGGAACTGGCCGAATTGTCGATGGCGACCCGGGACAAGATGGCGCCCTATCTCGACCCGGGTCTGGAAGCTGACAGCCCTTTGGATACGGGCGCCCGTTTGGCGACCCAACCCAAAAAATTCAGCGAGATTTGCCAGATTATGGCGGCCGATGACGGGGTTGATATGGTCTGCATGCAGGGGCAATTGCCGAGCGGCCCGGATGATCCGTTCGATGCGGATGTGTTCACCGATGTGGTAAAAGTCGGCAAGCCGGTGATCGCTTATGGGCGGATGGCGCAGAACGTGACCGACGCCGGCCGCGGCCAGCAAATAGCCGCCTCGGTTCCGTTCCTGCAAGGACTGCCCGCCAGCGTCCAGGCAATGAAGGCCCTCGGCGATTATGGCGCTGCGTTGGCGGCCGGTGTTGTGCCCCTGCCTCCGGCAGCGGCTGGCGCAGCCACCCCATTGGCCGATGCGGCGCTTATTTCGATGCTGGCCGAGCGGGGCATCGCAAGCCCGGAATACGCCATCGCCAAGACCCCGGAAGCCGCCGCCCTTGCTGCCGCCAAGATCGGCTTCCCGGTGGTCTTAAAAATCGTCTCGCCGGCGCCGCTGCATAAGACCGAGATCGGCGCGGTGACGCTTCATTTAGGGGATGCAAACGCGGTCCAAGGCGCGGCGGCGGCAATGGCGGGACGGCTTGGCCGGCTCGATCCGCCGCCGGAAATATCCGGCTTCCTTGTGCAAGAACAGATCGAGGGTTTGGAGCTGATCGCCGGCATTCGCAACGATCCCCTGTTTGGTCCGGTCGCCGTCGCCGGATTGGGTGGGGTGTACGTGGAAGCCTTAGCTGATATCGCCTTTCGGCTTCTGCCGGTGAGCGAGGCCGAAGCCCTGGCCATGCTCGATGAATTACGCTCGAAGGTTTTGTTCGATGAATTTCGTGGCCAGCCGGCGCGCGACCGCAACGCCGCCGCCGCCGCCAT
>ENA-OREN01005431-OREN01005431.1-marine-metagenome-genome-assembly--contig:-NODE-5431-length-10581-cov-4.104436_pt1 | contig 10581 bp, 11 predicted proteins | sample MGYA00248624_ERZ508555 | MGnify/ENA primary metagenome ERZ508555 (study PRJEB26222, sample SAMN06267773) | marine metagenome | isolation source: Saanich Inlet, British Columbia, Canada | place...
AAATCTGCATCCTTATCTCGTGCCATAGCTTTTAATGATTTTACTGAACCAAGCACATCAGCCAAGTAAGTCAATAAATTCTTTAATAAAATCGTTTGTTTAGATCCTGCTTTACGTGTAACACGAATTATCTGATACATTGCGGATAGGAAAATTATGCCTGCTATAAGCGAAATCGATGCTACCTCCCATGAAACAAACATAGCAATAATAATATAAATAGATACTTGTATTGCCAATGAAAGTACAGCTGCAGCTTGTTCAAAACCATTCGCCGCGCGTTTAGCCTCTGTAGCAATTGAATTAGCTATCGCTCCTACAGGCTGGCGCAGGTAATATTGCCAACTACTGGCAAGCATTGCCTCTAAATACTCTAAGCGTAATGCCGTAGCTATATAAGCAACTGTGTACCCGATTTGCCTATTTGCTACTAATAGCAACAAATTTTTACAAACAATCCCAAAAAGAATAATAGACAGCATTGTGCCTATTGTGGGTGTAAGACCCACCTCATCAAGGATTTGCACAACAAATTTACCAACAGGCGAATCGGCCGTTTCACCGACAGCAGTTGATAGCAAAGGAAGAATGGCGGTAAGGCTAAGCGCCTCCGCAACACCTGCAGCCAAAAATGCAATCAACACATAAAAGCTGCGCTTGGGAAAGACCTTGAAATAAGTTATTAACGTACGCATAGATTGTACAAAATCGTTTGGTCTATTTAGCTAGTTTGGGGGGGCTTGCTCTAGATTCAGCTAGAAGAACTGGCTATCAAAACAAAGCTTATTTAAAATTTAAAGTTATTTTTCTTATAAAGTCGTATAGCCTAAAAATAGGATTAAGGGCTACCGCAGAAACAATATCTTTAGCACGCTCCAAGTTATCTAATTTTTATTATGCGATTAGTTCAGTTAATCTATTATCTCACCAAACACAGCTTCACGAATACGAAATGTTACTACAACTGCCTTATAGTTAAAATCATTCACCCACAACTATTAATCATGATACTTCTAGTTACATTTCCAATCCTCACCTATATCAAAAATTTATCTATCAGAGGCTATAGTTGCTTGGTTTAACTCTACTAGAACAACTATCTTGTGCCACTTTTTCTTGACAGTAACATAATTTTTCCATAATATTTTTGGCAAATATATCAATAATGATGAGACTTGTCACATTATTGCATGCTCTGCAACAACAGCCTGCCAATAATCGCCACGCTATGCTTTACTATGTTTCTCTTGTTGGCTGACAAGTCTATTTATTATGTAACAAGTGGCTCTTTTTTCTGCTGTTACTATCCTCAGGAAGCTCTATTTCTTAGAACAAGGAAAAATAATTATAAAAAAATTAATCGCTTCTTTATCGTGTTTGGCTCTCTTGTCTTGTGGATTTCATCTTCGAGGCATGTCATCGATGCCATTTGAGTCAGTTCATATTCAGTCCAATGATCCGTTAGCTGTTCTCGATATAAAACGAAGAATTCAAGCATCAAGCAAGACAATTGTCTTAGATAGCCCTAATGACGCCCAGGCAATATTACACATCCTCAATGCGAAAATAATGAAAAAAATTCTCTCCGTTTCCGGTACCGGGAGAGTCCGAGAGTTCCAATTGCGCTACTCTATTTCTTTCGAAGTTACTGATAAGAAAGGGCAGAAAATTGTCCCTGTCAGCAAAATTGAAATTAGTCGAGTGTTGCCATTTTCAGATTCAGCATTCTTATCCTCACAATCGGAAGAACAAATGCTTCGTAAAGAAATGAAAAAGGATGCAATTCTCAAAATGATGGATAGACTAGGAAAAATAAACTCATTAAATTAGATAAAATTAGTTATTTGATACTTCATCTTCTGGTCCCGTAGAAACATTTTTTCGTCGTTAGCGCCCACAAACGACCATACCAATGACAATACAAAACAAACTATTCAACGGCCTACTTTCGCGCCTAGGCCCCGGCTTACTCTATGCTGGCGCTGCCGTTGGTGTGTCCCATCTGGTGCAGTCCACCCGTGCTGGCGGGATGTTTGGATTTGAGTTAATACTTGCGATTGTCATTATTCACCTGATCAAATATCCATTTTTTGAATTCGGCCCACGTTACACGGCAGCAACAGGCAAAAACCTATTACACGGCTACAAAGAACTTGGCAAATGGGCGGTCTGGGTCTATTTAACCATGACCCTATCCCACATGTTCATAATTCAGGCAGCTGTTACCGTTGTAACGGCTGGATTGATCACCTATATTTTTGGGCTTGAGGGACTCGGTGGCCATGACCCACAAATGGTTGCCGCCATTATCAGTAGTCTATTACTACTATTCTGCTTTACTTTATTAGCCAGTGGCCATTACGCGTTACTAGATAAATTCGTCAAAATCATTATTCTCCTATTGGCCGTTACGTCTGTTGCTGCGGTCATCTCGCTATTATTTGACAATCCAGGACATTATGAGTCCGCCACGATTTTCTTTAGTTTCTCCGATACGGCTCATTTGCTCTTTCTCGTGACATTTCTAGGCTGGATGCCTGCACCAATGGATATTTCCGTGTGGCATTCTATTTGGTCTGAAAGCAAGAATGAAAACGACGGTAAAATTGCCAGTATGAAAGCCGCCATATTTGATTTCAGGGTGGGTTTTATTGGAACCGCCTTGTTGGCCATATGCTTCTTACTGCTAGGCGCTTTGCTCATGTACGGCAGCGGCGAAACATTTGAAACGGGCGGTGCAGCCTTTGCAGGCCAACTACTGGGCATGTACGAGCAAACTCTTGGCGAATGGGCCTATCCGATTGTCGCCGTTGCGGCATTAACCACCATGTTCAGCACCACCTTGACCTTATTAGATGCCTTCCCTCGCACCATTGGCACATCACTAGAACTACTGTTTCCTGAGCAAATTAAACATCGCAATAAACGCAAGACTTATCTAGTCTGGCTGTTAATTACCATCGCAGGCACATTAACAATACTGTTCTTTTTCTTTACTTCAATGGGTGGCATGATAACGGTTGCCACGATTATCGCCTTTGTCGCCGCCCCTATTTTAGCCTCGTTGAATACACTGGCAATGTTTGATAAAAATATTCCTGAGCAACATCGTCCCGGGAAACTCATGTTGGCATGGTGCCTGTTGGGCCTAGCTGCGTTGATCGGCTGTTCGATTAGTTATCTATTCTTACTCTAATATTAGGTAATCCAGGTACCAGCACCCCATACTCATTCGCCACACACTATCAGTGATGCAGGGCTGTGGAAGCTCTAGCAAAATCGAATGACAAATTAACCGAAGAATTAACTAACTTTATAAGAAACTAACAAAGGCATTGGAAAACCAGAGTACCTAGAATACAAACTGACTAAAATAAATATTGTAGCTATTATCTTGTTCGTATTAATTTCTTAATTGATCTACTATGCCACTCCCGCATCATATGCCTGCTGGTCAGCATGATAACTAGAACGCACCATTGGCCCACATGCAGCATTACGAAAACCCATCTCATTTGCAGCATGCTCCAGCTCTTTGAAACTATTAGGAGACACATAACGCATTACAGGTAAATGACCTGTACTAGGCTGTAGGTATTGGCCTACAGTTAATAACTCTACGCCATTCTTACGCAAGTCAATCAGCACCTCATAGATTTCATCATCTGTTTCACCTAAACCTAACATTAGTCCAGATTTAGTATGAACTTGAGGACAGCCTTCCTTAAAATTCTTTAGCAGTTTCAGCGAGTGAGCATAATCTGCTCCCGGCCGACATTGCTTATATAAGCGCGGGACGGTCTCAAGATTATGGTTTAATACATCAGGTGGGCATGCTGATAATTTCTCTAAAGCAACTTCCAACCTTCCTCTAAAATCTGGCACTAATATCTCAATCTTTGTACTGGGAGAATGTAACCTTATCTCTCTTATACAATCAACAAAATGTTGGGATCCTCCATCGCGCAGATCATCTCGATCTACACTAGTAATGACTACATATCTCAGGCCCATGGCTGCAATTGATTGTGCCAAATGCAAGGGTTCTTTAACATCTGGTGGTAATGGCCTACCATGGGCAACGTCACAAAATGGACAACGGCGTGTACAAAGATCACCCAGAATCATAAATGTAGCGGTTCCTTTCCCGAAGCATTCTCCGATATTAGGGCATGATGCTTCCTCACAGACCGTATGTAATTTCTGTTCCCGTAGGATACGCTTTACATCGTAAAATTCCTTGCTACTGGAGGAGCGCACTCTTATCCAAGGTGGTTTGCGAAGCGCTGCCTTATTAGAATCAGGGATTATTTTGATAGGATTACGTGCTGTCTTATCAGCACCTTTCTGCCGGATCTGCTCTGTCATATAGCCACGCCACCTTTTATTTTAAAAATTCTTGCTTTCAGTTTTCCTGAAAGTTTTTTAGTTAAAATTTCTAACCCGTCATTTATTCCAAGGTCACTAGTTTGTGTGATTTCCAATCCAGAATAACCACATGGATTAATTGCAGAAAATGGGGTTAGATCCATATCTACATTAAGTGCTATCCCATGGTAACAACAACCGTTTTTAATTTTTAAGCCTAGTGCTGCTATTTTTGCATTGTCTACATAGACCCCAGGCGCATCTTCGCGGAATTTAGTATCAACAGAATATTCCTCTAATAAATCTATCACTGCGCCTTCCATTTGCCTGACTAATTCTCTTACGCCTAATTTAAGGCGGCGCACATCAAGCAATAGGTATGCAATAATTTGACCTGGGCCATGATAAGTTATTTGCCCACCTCGATCTGTTCTAATAACAGAGACCCCATCATTTCTAAGCAAATGTTCCATTTTCCCAGCGACCCCAAGCGTGTAAACAGGCGGATGCTGTAATAACCAAATTTCATCAAATGTATTTTTCGTACGCGCTAATGTGAAGTCCTTCATCTTCTGCCAAGTAGAAATATAATCTACTATTCCAAAATATTTTATATTGACTTTTAAATGCTCTGTTCCCAAACCGGGATATGAAGTATCCATACTTAATCGAAATAGCTCAAATAATTATATATAAATCTATATTTCAAAGTGCCATTAGTACCATTGGATGATCGCACAATTCCTGATATAACGCATCTAATTGAGATTGAGAGATCACGTGAACAGTACATGTAAGGCTTAAATATTTATTTTTTTTACTTTTCCTTGTTTCGACGCTTTTATCATCAAAATTGGGAATATGGCGATTAACTATCATCAATATTGATTCTGTAAATTCCTCTTCATTTTTCCCCATAATCTTAATAGGAAACTCACAGGGGTAATCAATAAGTGTAGGCGGAGATGTCATGTTAATTATTTCTTATATCGACTCTCTTCGCATTATAGAGATCTTAAAATTCTGATAGAGCTGGTACAACTGTGCAAAGACCTCACCCGGCTTTCCACTACCAACTTTCTTGCCATCAAGAAATGTAATAGGCATAATTTCTTTAGTTGATGATGCCAATAAAATTTCATCTGAGGAGTGCAGATCATTCTCAGAGATTTCTGTAATTTCATATGGCATCTGATATTTAACCGCAAGCTCTAAAACGACATCATATGTAATTCCAGGGAGCGTAAAATTACTCTTAGGCGGAACTAAAAGTATTTTATTTTTTACGATAAAGATACTACTTGCCGAGCCTTCAGACAAAAAACCATCCCTTAATAGTAAAGTCTCTGTTGCATCAGAATCTGATGCCATCTGACGTAGTAACACATTTGGCAGTAAGGAAATTGCCTTAATGTCACATCTTGACCAACGATTATCATTAGCGGTAATTGCAGAAACACCAGTAATAATTAACTCTTTTGACGCCACTATTAATGGAGAACTCATAATAAATATAGTGGGCACTACCTCCTTTGGAAAGGCATGATTTCGTGGGGCCGCGCCACGGGTGATATGTAAATAAAGAGATTGATCTTCACCCTCATTACTTGCAATAATTTGTTCTATCAATTTTTTCCACTCAGTATCAGTATGAGGGTTTTTTAATTGAATTCCATCAAGACTTTTTTGTAATCGACGTAAGTGCTCAGCTAAGCGGAAAGGTATATGTGAGTAAACGGGAATAACTTCGTATACTCCATCGCCAAAAATGAACCCTCTGTCAAGGACAGAAACACGAGCATCTTCGATAGGAACGAAGGAACCATTTAAATAGATCATATATGATTATGAATAAAATTAATAACCATACGAAATCAATTGGCCAATAGCAGAATTTCATCCCACATACGGCTGAAGAAACTCGATTTTTCAATAGACTCTAAAGCTATTAACGGATATTTTCCCATTTTTTTTCCATCAAATATAAATTTAACTACTCCAACCTCCTGCCCTACATTTATTGGCGCGATCAATGGTTGTTTATACTCCATACTAGCTTTTAATTTAGAAGCCTGTCCCTTAGGTAATGAAAAATAAAGATCATGGTTAAACCCTGTTCTAAGTATTTTTTGTTGGCCCTTCCATAATTTAATAGTAGCCACTTCTTGTTTTTTTCGAAATACACGAACAGTGTCATAAGATAAAAAACCATAGTTCAATAAACGTTGACTCTCTTTAATACGTACACTATTAGATTTAGCACCAAGTATAATTGAGATTAATCTGCGATTATTTCTCTTTGCTGAGGCAACAAGACAATACCCTGCAGCCTTAGTATACCCAGTCTTAAGCCCATCTACATTTGGATCTAACCATAGAAGTCTATTACGATTAGGTTGTGAAATTTTATTGTATGTATATTCTCGCAGAGAATATAGTGGGTAATACTCTGGAAAACGCCTTACTATGTCAGATACGAGCAAGGTCAGATCATAGGCAGTAGTAAAATGATCTGGATTTGGAAGGCCGCTAGTATTGGTAAAATGTGTGCCCTTCATTCCAAGTCTTTCCGCCTCTTTGTTCATCAAATTTACAAAATTCTCCTCTGAACCGGCAATAGCCTCTGCCAAAGCTATACTAGCGTCATTTCCTGACTGTACAATTAATCCGTTAATTAATTCTTCTACTGTTACTGGCCTACCTGGTTCTATAAACATTCGCGAACCCTCTGCACGCCAAGCCTTTTCCGATACAGGCACAATTTGTTTTAAGGAAATTCGTTTTTGCCTAAGAGCTGAAAAAACAATCTGTGCCGTCATCATCTTAGTAAGTGATGCAGGCTCAACACGTTTAGAAGGGTTCTGGCTGACCAGAGTCTGTCCACTTTGGAAATCAGTAAGAATATAAGTATCTGTAGTGATCGATAGTTCAGATAAAGACTTTGTCTTTATCTGCGATTGATTCTTAGATTGTTGAGAAAATATTGGGAATGAAGCAAAAAAAAGTGCAAATAAGATTATATATTTCATTGTAATTGAATAGAATTATTTTTTATAAAACTAATGAGAATTTATATACAAAGACAAAGCAACTCTTTGAAGAAAATCTTCTGAGAAATGCCACGGAGCTCTTTATTACTATTTTTATATTTGCTTTGACCCAGTATTGAAATAAAACAGTAAGGAATGACAATATATCTTATCTATTTCTATTTCTATTTACCTAGGCACAAATTGTACCCATCTTTCCAGCCATTCCTATATTGATTTTCGTCGGCAAATCGTTTTTCATCCTTTAATCCATACGCAGACCTCTTAGCAGTTTCGCATCCATCGATATAACCATCCTTGAAAGCAGGTCGGTACCCAGCAAGATTATACGTAGGACGGGTACTTGATGCCAACGGATCTGAGGGTTTCATTTTTTTATTAGCGCTTGGTGATGCACAACCTGCGATCACCAGGATAGTCATTATCGCGATTAAACGCCCCATCTATCATTACCTCCTATGTCCCATAAGGTTTTTCTAAGAAGAGTAGGAGTAAACTATAAATCAATAAGTAGTTCTGCCTTCACATCTTAAATAAGAAGATAGCTAAGCCTAAATATTTCAATTCTAGAAATTAAATTTTATCTTAACACTGACTTTAGTAATTTCCCCATCTCTGCTGGATTGCGAGTTATTTTTATTCCACATCCCTCCATCGTTTCAATCTTTTCCTGAGCAGTACCCTTGCCACCAGAGATAATGGCACCTGCATGCCCCATTCTCTTACCTTCTGGCGCCGTGACTCCCGCAACAAATCCCACCACTGGTTTCGTCATATTTTTCTTAATCCAGGCAGCACACTCTTCCTCATCAGAACCACCAATTTCGCCGACCATAAGTACTGCGTCAGTATCGTTATCCTCATTAAACATTCTCATTACGTCAAGATGCTTCAACCCATTTATCGAATCACCCCCAATGCCAATGCAAGTTGACTGCCCCAAGCCCTGCTCCATTAATTGAGCAACTGCTTCATAAGTCAACGTTCCGGATCGGGACACTACGCCAATACGACCTTTTTTATGGATATGCCCAGGCATAATCCCTATCTTAATTTCATCGGGTGTAATAATACCAGGGCAGTTAGGCCCGATCAGAAGAGTTTTATGTCCATGCATCTTATAACGAGTTCTGATCATATCACTTACTGGAATACCCTCAGTAATGCAAATTACCAAATCAATTCCCGCATCCACTGCCTCATCTATTGCTGAGGCAGCAAAAGGTGGTGGCACATATATTACTGAGACTGTTGCTCCTGTGGCTTGCTTTGCTTCTTTGACAGTTGCAAAAATTGGAATATTTTCAAAATACTCACCCGGTCTTTTTGGATTCACACCTGCAACAAAACAATTTTTTCCTTTTGCATATTCTATACATGATTTTGTATGAAACTGGCCGGTTTTTCCAGTAATTCCCTGAGTCATTACTCTTGTATCTTTATTAATTAAAATTGCCATGACTACTCTCCTTTAGATGCAGCTGTCACGACATTTCGTGCTGCATCATCCATACTACTTGCTGAAATAATTTCCAACCCAGATTCAGTTAATATACGCTTGCCTAGATCAGCATTAGTTCCTTCCAGACGAACCACTAAAGGCAAGGTCAATTTAACTTCTCTGGCGGCTTTAACAACACCACTAGCGATAACATCACATCTCATAATGCCACCAAATATATTTACCAAAATTGCCCTTAAATTAGTATTACTAAGCATTATTTTAAATGCCTCTGTTACTTTTTCAGTAGTTGCACCGCCCCCTACATCAAGAAAATTTGCTGGATTTCCTCCATAGAGCTTAATAATGTCCATAGTTGCCATTGCAAGACCCGCACCGTTTACTAAGCAGCCAATATTACCGTCAAGCGGCACATATGAGAGATCATACTTCGATGCCTGAGTCACCAATCGGTCTTCTTCATCAAGATCACGTAATACTTCAATCTCTGAATGACGAAATAATGAATTATCATCAAAACTCATTTTCGCATCTAACGCAAGAAAGTGATTCTCGGTGGTCAGTATCAGTGGATTAATTTCAACTAATGATGCATCTGTACTATTAAATAGTTTATATAAATTTTGTAATACTTTGTAATCATCAAAAAGAGAGTTTGGATAACAAGCTGTTTTTTTTATTTTTACCGCCATAAGGAAACTTCTAATCTCTTCAATATATGGTTCTTCAGGATTAATATACTGGTCCTCTAATGTTCCCTTATTAAACACAGCAACCTTCCATTCCTCCATTGATGAGTTAATATATTTTACAGAGTTAGCCTCTCCATCAAAAACAATCTCCCCATCAGTTCCTATTAACCTAAACTCTCTTGTAGTTCGTGGCCTTGAGATAACCTCAACTGTCAAGTTTCCAATAACACCTGCAGGGTATGAAAGCAGGCAATGATAAATATCATCAATATCAGCATTCATATCTGTCAACTTTCTCTTTACACACGCAAGGGGCTTTGGATATCCAAATATATCATTTAGCCATGTCAACTCAAATGGAACTATCTCTCTACATCCACCTGTTTCAGGGTTAGATACATAAAAATCTTCAATATCCTCCCATGGATGCCAATCTGGTAAGTATTGTCCCGTCTGATAATTGAAATTTAAAGGTTTTCCAACTACACCTTGTTCGACCAACTCTTTAATTTTCATTGGTCCAGGGTAAAAACGCATAGTGCAAGATGGAACAATAACCGTATCTGTTTCCTTAATTTTTTGACTAAGTTCTAAAATTTTATCTGCATCAACAACTGACCCCTCTATAAAACAATGAATTTTTCTATCAAATGCAAAGTTGGCATACTCCATATGAAACTCTGGAGGAGTAGATATTATAAATACGTCAGGATTAAACTTATTAATGGCACTTTCTAGACTTTTAAAAGTTACTATATTGTATTCACTATTAGAGTACTTTCTTCTATCAGGTCTTATATCAAAGCCAGCAATATTATCACAATCTAGAGCGATTAAATTTCTTACTCTTCGCTTCCCCATAGAGCCTAAACCTATAACTAAAAATTTCACTTTACACACTCCATTCATATTTCATTATATTTTCTATTGATAGAAAATCATATATATCATCTATTTCATAGCATTGATATCTTTTTATTTCAAAAAAAGTATTTCTTTTAGTGTAGAA
>ENA-OREN01005432-OREN01005432.1-marine-metagenome-genome-assembly--contig:-NODE-5432-length-10578-cov-10.037996_pt1 | contig 10578 bp, 11 predicted proteins | sample MGYA00248624_ERZ508555 | MGnify/ENA primary metagenome ERZ508555 (study PRJEB26222, sample SAMN06267773) | marine metagenome | isolation source: Saanich Inlet, British Columbia, Canada | place...
GATGCAGGAGCAATTACTGAAAGCCCAACTACCGACATCACAGCAGTTACTCACACCTTAACAGCAATCGACGTAACCTGTAACATCAGAGGATGGAGACAAGTAGTTGAAAAAGCAAATCTTGAGGACTATCCTGCAAGTTTCCTTAACGCAATTAGAGAAACTGCAAGATTAGAAGCAATCAGAGATGAGCACAAACTAATTCTCCAAGACTTGGCTGCAACAGATCACGACTTTGGTGGCGTATCAACAGCTCCTTACCATATTGGTGGATCTGACGGTGCAGCAACTACAACAACCACAGAAGAAGATGCTGATGGGGAATTAGACGAAGATGGTCTAACATTTAGTAAAAGATACCTTGAAGAATTAGGTCAAGATACCAGCCCTGGTAACTTGGTCGCTTTCATCAGCCCAAGAGCTTTTGAATCATTAATTTCTTCAACATCTTTATCCGAATATACCCAAATCGGAAATGCAGGAATTACCAGACTCGGACAAATGGAGAGACTGTATGGTATTGACATAATTGTCACTAACGAACTTCTTTCAGCCAATAACGCATCAAGAAACCTTGTATGTGTTAAAGGTAAATGTTGGGGATTAGCCTCACAAAGAAAGATGGAAATTGAGTTCCAAAAGAATATTGCAGGACAATACTGGGATATTGTATGGACTCATAGAGTTGGTGTAGATATCCTCGATCCAAACACATACGTAATAGTTTCTACAGTAAACGCATAGAACTTTACTTTATTTTTTTTACTTCTTTACTTCCTAATTCCATACATTTTTGTATGGATGTCGAAGGTCGTATATTCGAAAAACTAGACAAGATAGAGGATAGGATAAACGACTTATGTATAAGACTCTCTGCTATGGAGACAGAATACAATGCTCACATTGAAAGTATGCAAAGAACACAAGACAATAAATTAAGAAGGAGAGACTACACTTTAGGAATAATGGCAGTAGGATTGACAATAGTAGAGGTTTTTAGATCTCTAGGCATAATATAGACAATAATAGTTATATACTATCAGAGAAAGCAGTTGATATGGCAGGAAATCTTAGATACTATGGATTAGGTGCATACACAGGACTCGTAGCACTATTTGTAGTTCTTGACAAAATCGCATTTGACCAAAACACAGCTATTGCTTTACTAGCACCTGTGGCAGCCGTTATTGGTGCAGATTACTTAAAACACAAAAACAACTCAGAATAAGGGTTATATACCTTATTTTCTTATTTTTTTTATGATAAAATTTCATACCAATCGTATTAACAAAAGATTTGTAAGAAATACAATATGGAATACGTTGTTAAATCTAAAAGTAAACAATATAGGTAGATGGATAGAGAAGTGGGATATTCATGTATGGGATCTTAAAGACACAAACCCTCAGTTCTTTGAACACGTAAAGACAACATCAGGACAAAAGATCAATACAAGTATGCCGTCAGGAGTTACAGGTAAATTCAGAATGGATCTGTATCTTCATGATTCTAGTAATGTGTTCAAGGCAAGAGAAAACAGCGATAGGATAATGCACGAAACCTGTCATGCTATCCTAATAGGAACACCTCACTTTGTATCTGGCGTACATGACAATATCAATAACAGATTTCAGGCAACCTTCTGGTATTGGGATAGATTTAAGTACACAAAATTTACATTATCAATCATTGACATCAGAGCATATCTTTAAAGTAGGCGTAGGAATAAACTACTTTGACGATACCAAAGGTCTGATAAAAATTTTAACCAATGATACTGTATATGACTACATTACCAAATTCTATGTTATTGACGGCCTTTATGCAGGAAGAAATGACAAACAGAAATCAGATCCTACATATCTCAAGGACCTACAGAACATCTATTCGAAGATCCATATCGTGGACATGAATAACAAGACTCAGATTCAAAAGAGAAACAAGTATTGGGAACTTGCAAAGAAAGACAAGATGGACTATATGATAGTATGTGACTCTGATGAGTATATGGACATTAAACCAGACATACTTGACAATTCGTTACGAACTATACAGGACAGACCTGAAAAGTGTTATCCTATAAAACAGCATATGGTAGGAATAACCACAATGAGCAGGCCAAGACTGTTCAAAGGACCATATACATTCAGGCATTTACAAAATGAGAAAGAGAATATCATATCTCATGGTTCTCTATATGACAAGGATGATACAGAGATTATCAACCAGATGTACGCATGGTTCAAGGATCATCCTAAAAGAGAAATCAATAGTGACAATCAGTCAGGCATAGACGGCATAGAGATGTGGCATAACAAGGAATTTAGAACTAAGGAACGAATTATAGCAGACAGAGTGTACTATGACAACACTCCTAATAGATAAAAAAGGGATTAAAGCCCTAGGCTTTTTATGATATAATCAAACTCTTTCTCAAATGTTTGATCTTCTTCCTCCTTGTGTACGGTAATGTTACCGTAATTTGAGGTACTAATTTGTATCAAATTCTCTAAATATTTGTTTGATTGCCTAAACCACTCCAAACCTAAATCGAATTGAAAAATTTGTGACATAAATACTTCTATTGTTTAAAGTCTATATAACTATCATTATGACAAAGTACGGCTCGACTGACGAAATGGAGAAATTGGCTTGGGGAGGAACCAAATCCAGTACACCAGCAACGGTAACGTCAGTTCAGAACACAGTAACAGATGTAATTAATTTGGTATTAAATAGAAATAGTGATTTTTCAACTGTACCTACTGCTATAAGTTCAATAGCAAACCTAGCAGGTTCAGAGATATTAAGAAATTTAGGCAGTAGAACATCATTGAGTACAATGCAAATTTATGATATGGTAAAGGTTCTATTGGGATCTTACATGAATCAAGCACCTCAAGATCAATCCAGATGGGGTAATGTCTGGTACACATGACCGTTACATTTACCAATCTTTCAGGATCTAGAGAGAATCTTGACAAGACTATTGCAGATTTAATATCTGACAACTGGACAGCAAGCAACATTACAGGATCAATAACTCCATACTTTGCATCAGATACGGATGAACCTGATCAACTGGCCAGACCTGACGGATCATTTGTAAATGAAGTCAGAGTAAACTATTCGTCAAGAACAAAATATGACGGAGAGGATTTTGAAGTTAACGGAGATGATAAGCACGCTTGGGTATGTACTTGTTTCATAGAAATTCAAGGGGAATCACTACAGATTCTATTAGAGATGGAAGATGAGATTCATAGAATCCTATGGGAGAACAGACCAAATGGATCAACCAGGTTAAACAAGAGTACAGGAGCAGCATCAGAGGTCGCTTTCTTTGAGGAAGCAGAACCAGAGTTTGAACGATTGGAACCAGATGATGAGGTGGACCAGACACCTACTTCACAGGCAGAACTCAAAATGGTCTACTTTAAGATCAAAACTTAATACTTCTTTATATCAAATTTTTACAAGACTAAACTATGGCAGTTTCAGCACATAACGTTACAACTAAAAGAGATATAGTAAAAGAACTTCAATTTGTTACAGAAGGAGATTCAGTTACTACTCCTTCATTATACGGAGCAACACCAAGTTCATCAACATTTGCCCTAGTAGGAAACAATACAGAAATTAACATTCAACCAGACGTTCAGCATATGGATGTCTCAGTATTAGGATCTGAAGATGTCATTGATGCAGTAAAGACACAATCATTATACGCATTTACACTTAGAAACAATCCAGTAGACTTGACACTATGGAAATATCTATGGAACAGTTCAGGAACAGGAGCAACAAGTCCAGACAGTTCACTATCATTCACATACTCATTTAACCTAGACGGAACAGAATATTATCAACATATGAGAGGTTGCAGACCAACATCAGGAACTCTATCAGTATCAAGAGGTATGTGGGATCAAAGTATGACATTTATCGCAAAAGACATTACAGTACCAGCAACATCAACTGGCGACGGTGGAACACCTGTTTATCAATCTTCAGAAACAACATCATCTCCAGTAGTACACTCTGACGGTGGAGGAAGTCCTTTCACTTGGAATAGTGTAACATATGGAGAACGTTCATTCTCAACTACCGTAAACAGAAACATGGCAGTTATGGCAGTAAACGGAGAAACTGATATTACTTATACAAAAGCAACAGACAGAGGAATTACATTTACATCAGACGTATTCTCTGGAACAGACAGTAATGAAACTACAATGTACACAGACTATGAAGCCAAAACTGCAAGAGCAGCAAGTTACAAATTCAAATCTTCTGGATCTATAAACTTGACATATGCTAACGCTATCATCACAGACTATTCACATACTCACGCAGCAGGTTCAGCAGATGCACTCATTGAATCCATTACCTGTAGAGCAGAATCCTGTACTAACCTATAAGTTTAAATACTAAAAATTTAAACGAATTATATGCCATTTTTAGACACTAATAAAAAGGTTTGGATTATTAAAGACTTGGAGATTCCTGTCATAGAAGATACACCTATGAAGGAAATGAAATGGTTTAGAGAAAAAGTAAAATGGGCTGCCGAAAGAGAGGAGAAAGGAGATATTACACAAACTCAAGCATTACAAGTAGATGAAGAATGGTGGGAAAAAACCTGTCAAGTCGGACTAGGCAAATCAATGGAGGACATACTAGATACAGGAATATCTGAACCTGACTTTAGAGAGTTAATGTCGGAGGTTTACAATTTTTTAGCAACTCTTGGAACGATAGAAAAAGCCAAGCTGTTCGTTTTGTACGATCAAGAGATCCTAAAGAAAGGCTCCAAGCCTACAAAGACTACCCAGAACTCAGAGAATTAGTACCACTCATAAATTTGGTCCGTAACGGATTTGGAACTTGGAAGGAAGTCTTTGAACTCAAAAAACAGTTAGGTATGGAAAAATTAGAAGAAATTCAAAATATACTTTCTATTATTCAACAAGAGGAAGAATTAGATAATGGCAAGCGTTGAGGGAATGGATAGGCTTATACGTAATTTTCAAAAAGTAAATTTTAAAATACCAAATATAGAATCCAGATTTTTAGATGTTATTGGAGAGGAGGCACTTGAGATGTTAAGGGCAAACACACCTGTAGATACAGGCCAACTTAGAGATTCATGGGTATTACAAAAATCTCCACATGAGATAATAGTAGCAAACGACCAACAGGATTTACTGTCATTACATTTGTTTGGTTCTGTACATCATCCAATGCCAAGAAACTTTGTAGCACAAATTAGTGATGTGATAGATTCAGCAGTATTAGATACATTACAAAAGGCATTGGCAGAGAATCATAGGTGGTTTGCAAAACTTCCAGGAGGAAAAGGCAGAAAGTTCCAACAGGTAGGAAGAACCTCAGCAGGATTCAAAGGTGGTGTTTCATTTGCAGGTAGATCTACATTGGTCAGAGCAGGAACAGGCAGAAGGCAATTAAAGCGTAGATTATCATTAAGACGTAGGAGAGGTGGAGCTATGAATCCTAAGACTAAGAATGTTAAACTTGGTTAATACTTCTCTATATTCTTTTTTAAGGAAGTATAGAACATGGTAGGTAGAGATACTGTAACATTCAAGTTCCGTCTTGATGCCAAAGAAATGCAACGACTCATTAAAGCATTAGAAGCTGATGCTTCACGATTCGGTGCAAAAATGACAAAAGTTGGTAATGATGCACAAAATGCAGGTCGTAAAATTGGTCAATCAGGGGATAATGCAGCAGCAGCAGCAGTAAACTTCCAAACTGCAACTCAAGGTATAATGAACTTAGGAACAGCAGCAGCACAAACATTCACATCCGTATCAAACTTGGACAGGGCAGCAAACAGATTGGCACAGGCTAATCTTGGTGTTGCTAGAGCAACTGACTTGATGAACAATAAAGAATTAAGATTAGATGAATTACGACAAAACGGTATGGCAAATTCAAAGAAAGCAGCATTATTAACAAATGAAATAGCAACAGCTAGAGCAGATTTAGCAGTAAAGACAGACAAGGCAAGAATTGAAGAAGGTGCATTATTAGATATTCAAATATTATTTGCTACAAACATAGCAAACGTCATGGTATCATCCATTCAAACTATTAAATCAATGAGAGATATGCAAGCTCTATCAGCAATCAGAGCAGGCATAGCAGAATCAGGATTAATTGTTAAAATGAAAAGTTTGATTTTTGCTCAGAGAGCAGTTTCACTTAATGCTATTGGAACAACTACAGCGTTCAAAGGAATGACATTAGGAATTAAAGGAATGACTCTTTCAGTAAGAGGACTAATGATAGCATTAGGACCTATAGCATTAATTATAGGTGGAGTTTCATTAGCCATGCAAGCATATGAAGAAAATTGGGGAGGATTCAAAGACAGTATGCAATCAGCATTACCATTCCTTAAAGAAACAAATTCAGATTTAGATGAAGCACAGAGAATATTAGAGGAAGATAGAATTGCTATGGAAGGATATACAGGAGCAATAGATGGACTTTCAGGATCACTTAAAGACTTGTCAATACCTCATAGAAATTATTTGGAAATGATGGCAAATGCAGCAATAAACTTGGGTGGTAATATAGAATTAGCTAAACAATATACCAAACAATTAGGAGAAGTTAAGCAGGCACAAATAGCGACGGGTTTTAGTCAGCCCTCTTTCGCAGGAGGGCAAGTCGGAACAGGACAAGTCGGAACAGGATTTGTTGGATCAAGTACATCATCAAGTTCAACAGCATCAGGAGTATCTAGTGCAGCATCACATCAACCAACTTCATCAATTCCACAAGATACTAAACTGCCTACAGCATTAGATACAGCATCTCAAAGTGTAGACGTAGCTGCATCATATAATGATTGGTATGCCAACCACGCCTCAAAAGGAATAAGTTGGAGTCAATATCAAAGTCAACATAAAACCATACAAGATACAAGTAATCTTAAATTTACTCCATCTTTAGGAGCTTCTGCTTACACTTTTACAGGCACATCATTTAACGTTGCTCCTCATCCATTTGGAACACCTCAACAGAAAAATGCTTTCAACTTTTTACCTAAAAAAGAAAGAGAAACAATGGCATTACAATTACTCGGTCAATATCAATCATCAGATGATCCTGCTGAGCAACTGTTGGCATTTCAAGCAAGGGAACTTTATGATTCAATTAAGAATGAAAAATCCAATGATATTAAAGGTCCATTAGAAACATGGGAGAAAACCATGAAGAAACCTACAGGATTCGGAGATGTTGACAACAGATTTTTATCTGGTACTGAGTTCATTAAATCTTTTAAAAAATACACACAACAAGAAGGACCAAACCAATATAGAATTGATTTAGACACACCTGATATGTTAGGCAGAACTCAAAGAGCCTCTTTTACAGCAAATGTAAATAGATTAAGAAAGATAGTAGCAGAGGAAACTTTGAAAGCCAAATTAGAACAAGTAAAAAAAGGATTAATATCTCCTTTTGGTATGTCAAAAGGTAGAGAAGTAGCATATGGAGGTATAGGTGGAGTAGAAATTTTGAAAGCAGTATTAGGTACACAGAATGGTTTATTTTCAAGTGGAACTGTAGAACGATATAGAACAACAGGTTATAAATTTGACGGAGTTGACCGTAATGTAAATTATGCAGTAAGAGAAGGAGAATCAAGTATTATAGATAAATTAAGAGATTTACAGGTTCAATCACTTTTAGCAAATGATCCTAACGCATTTACAAAAACTAGCACTAATTTAGGAAAACATACTATGGCACAATTCAATACCATGAATAGAGAATCAAACGTATCAGATATGTCAAGGTTTAGAGGTCAGGTATCTCCTTCAGAAACATTAGAGATACTAAGAAGAAATGCAAAGACATTAGCAGATAATAAATTAAGAAACCAAATCAAAGATAGAAATACAAACCAACTAAGATTGGGAGGAACTAGAGTTCCTGGAATACCAATGGATGAAGAAGGAGCAGTAGTAGGTGGTTACTCATCAAGAAGTGAACAAAAAAGAGCAGATCAACGAGCACGAAGCGAAGCAGAGAGACGAGCTCAATATATTGGAACTTTATTCTCAGGAGTTGGCAAGATATCAAGTTACACAGGTATGAGTGACCTAAGAGGTCAAATGTCTGGAATAAGACAAAGGGCTAATGAAATAACATCAACATTATCAAGAGCAGGGTTAGGATATAAAAATTTTAATTCATATACAGGATTACCATACAGAGCTTCTGCCATGCAAAGATTCCAACATTATAGAGATTGGGATTTAGTAAAATCTTATAATAATAACCAATTAGCAAAAGCAAGACAAATTAATTTATTGCATGAAGGATTTGGTGCAACAGGATTTATAGGTTCTGCATTATCATTACCTTCACTTCAAGAAGCAGTAGCACATCAGGATCAATTAATCAAATCAATAGGATTGGACAGAACTGAGGCATTTCAAATAGTAGATACGGCAGGCAGAGGCAGAGAGGAAATAGACGACAGGGTTAGATTCAAGGATAGACTGAGCAGTATGTCCACAGGAGTAAGCGTATTATGACATCATTGACTCCCAACTATAATCCAAACGCATTACATCCTAGAATAGTAATAACCAATCAGTTTGGAGGAGCAGCATACTCATTTGAATCAAAGCAGCTAAACCCATCAGGAAACCAAGACTTTGAACTAACTGCCATGAGATTACATCTTGGAATAGATGATGATTACGGATATTTACAGTTGGTCATTCATGACAATGACAACACACTTTCTGATCTAACAAATACTGACCGACCAGGAGTAATAGGCAGAGAGTGGTCCGTACAGTTATACTTGGGAAAGTCTACTGCAACTGAGGAAAGGTGGTTTTATGGAAAAATAAAGGATCTATCTGTCAGCAGGCCAACTACAGGTATTCAGACTATCACGCTAAGTTGTATAGGATATGGAATCATACTAAGGGAGAGAATGTCCAGATTGGTAAGAAATCAGGCAAAGGCAGCAGACGGAGTTACACTAGATGATACTGATAATTCAACAAAAGTATCTGAACTTATATTAGACTTGTTTCAAGACAGGGATCACTATGTAGACAATAACATAGACAGGCTTACTACAATCACAGCACAGACAAGTACGACAGGAAACGGCATTGACGAGTCTGCAACAAGTCAGAAGATAGCAAACGTAAACTTTAACGTTGCTTCATTTGCACAGATCATATCAAACTTGGCAGGTGTAGCCAATACAAGCTTTCACGTAAACGCAGACAACGCATTGGTAGTTCAGGATCCAGAGAGCAGAGATTCGGGATTCCTGTTTACAAATGACTTGGCAGGAGACAGGGCAACCACATGGGATAGTACAAAGATAGGGTATGTCCTTAATGCACCGTTGGAATGGAAGGACTCATCATCAGATATGCTATACGACTTTGTTCATGGATTTGGTCATTTCAAACCAGGAGTTTCAGTAAGTGAGACTACGACACCAGATGCAGCAGACAACTTGGATTCAGAATGGCACGCAATTCCGTTTATTCCGACATCAGACAACATTGTAAAGATAGCAATCAGATCCATCAAGACAGGAACACCAGCAGTAGATACCTCTGTGCAGATCTGGGGAGATACTGGAGGAAGTGGTCCTGATCCTGAAGATGTAAGATATACCAAATTACTTAACACAGAGACACTAAACAAGCTGGGAACTACAACGCCTGCCGATTGGTTTGAGATTCCTATCAAGCCAAGACTTCAAGTTACACCAGGAGAGCAGTTATACATAATATTTCCAAAGGTCGGAGATGCCTCAAATACAATTAGTGTAAACTATAAATCAGCAAGTGGAACATATTGGGATTCCTCAGATGGAGCATCTTGGACCAGCAGAACAGGCAAGTCAAATTACAGGGTATATGAATCCAGAAAACTTATCACAACAGTAGAGAATACATCAGCAACAGAACTGTTACCTGAACCTAGAGAGAGAATATTTCCTATTAGGGCAGATCTGGAAGAACAGACTGTGAGACAGACATTGTTGTCAGCAGCAGAGGTATTGGGAAAACAGAGAAGAACATATGGAGTAGTAAAAATATCCCCAGTAACAGCAAGAATACCATTGGGAACATTCTGCAAGCTAGAGGATGTAAAGACAGGGCTATCAGTCAAGGCCAACATAACGGCAATAGACTTGAGAGCAGACACATCAACATTGGGAGTTCAAGAGATAGACTTGGAATTGGATGGATATAGAAGATGAGTGACGTATCTAGTTTTATTCGCAGAGGTCACAGCAATAGTGAGACTATTAACAAGTTACAGGCCATCATCACGCCTCTGGCATTTGCTGATCCTGAGGCAGACTCTCTAAAGGAAAGAATCATACTTGCAAGTCCTAGAAGATTAAGGACACTAACAGCATCAACAGGATTGGATATTACGACATCATCAACTGCAACAAGAAAAAGAACATCAACATCACTTACCATAGTTCCTGATACTTCCAGTCCTAGTACGTTTCCTGTATCTCCAAGTACGGTAGGTACATTGGAC
>ENA-OREN01005433-OREN01005433.1-marine-metagenome-genome-assembly--contig:-NODE-5433-length-10577-cov-3.303524_pt1 | contig 10577 bp, 10 predicted proteins | sample MGYA00248624_ERZ508555 | MGnify/ENA primary metagenome ERZ508555 (study PRJEB26222, sample SAMN06267773) | marine metagenome | isolation source: Saanich Inlet, British Columbia, Canada | place...
ATTTTTCATTTATATCTATAAAAGATATTATAGTTATAAATTAAACTAGCATAGCTGATCTTGATCCTGTCATTATAATTAACAAAAAAATAGTTGCAAATAAGAGAAAATTAAGTTTTACCGTTCTCTTTACCAAAGGAAACAGCAATAAAACAATTCCTATACTTAAAATCACTCCAAAATAATTTGGATCATTCATTAATCCTGAAATTCTAAACCCATCAAAAAATTCATGTTTGAAAATTCTACCCGTTAAGAAGCCGCTACCGCTAAAAAATTGCACTAGATAAAGTGGCAACATAAGACATAACAATTCTGGAATTCTAGATATAACAGGCGGTATGTTTTTTTGTTTAGTTTTATTTGATAATATAATTACAATTATCAATCCTACTACCGCAGAGATAAGACTTTTTATCCAGCCTTCTGAAAACTCCATATTGGGAAAGAAACCAAAGAAAATAAAAAGAATTGGATACATCAAAATAAGGTAAAAGTTTCTTGTTTTGCTTATGGTAATCGACCCTTTGTATAGAAATATAGCAACCGCTACAAATCCAATAATTTTAGACACAGTAACTCCATAATAATGGAGATTTCCATCCACCATGGTAGATAATAATATTAATAACTTATCCAAAGGCCGTACTCTAGTTTAATAACATACTATTTCCACTTTGGGGAGTTTAATACAATCGAGGAGTCGAAAGAATCCGTTAGAGATAAAGATAAATCATGGATATCCTTTATCAAGCCTTTATTCAAATAAATTGGATTAAACCCTATATTCTTTAAGCCTTGATTTGAAACCTCAAGCTCGTTCTGAAAACGCTCATTTCTAGGATTTTCTATGTAATCAATTTTAACATCATACATACTAGACACCATTTCCGCTAACTCTAATACTGTCTTAATCTCAGATATTTGATTAAACACCCTTACACCAGAATCTTTCACACTAGGAGAGGAAATTGCTAAATAAACACATCTAGCTGTATCGCTTATATTTATAAATGCTCTTTTCTGCCCTCCTGTTCCATACACTGTTAAAGGATGATCATTAGAAGCCTGCATTATAAACCTATTTAAAACCGTTCCATAAATTCCATCATAGTCAAATCTATTGTTAAGATCAGGATGAAGCCCTGTTAAATCAGTTTGAATTCCCCATACAACACCTTGGTGTAAATCAGTAATTTCAATCCCCCAATTATCATGGTAATATTGAAATATTAAATGATCAATACACTTTGTTAAATGATAAACACTACCAGGGTTTGCCGGATATGGAATTGTAACCTCTTTACCGGTTTCCTTAATAATCACATCTAAATAACCCTCAGGTATAGGTCCCAGGTCATCTGAATATCCGTAAACACCCATAGTTCCTAAATGTATCATTTCAATTTTTTGATTAATATCAACAATCGCGGATAAAATATTGTGCGTACCTTGTGTATTATTATTGATTGTATAACGCCTTTCTACATCTGATATCATAGAAAAAGGTGCCGACCTTTGCTCTGCAAAGTGAACAACAACATTTGGCATAAACTCTTTGATACATTGGCGTAATTCAGCGTCATCAGTTACATCAATATTAAGAAAACTTATATCTCCAATTAACTCATTAGCTCGCTCAACTCGTTGCTCAATTGATGCTATTTTAACTAATGAAGGAATATTGTATTTTTTATCAATATCGCGTCTTGATAAATTATCAACTATCAAGACTTCAAAACCTTCTTTTGCCAATAATAGTGATGTTGGCCAACCACAAAAACCATCGCCACCAAAAACAATTACTTTTTTATTTTTCATTTTCTATCCTCTTTTATAAATATAAACATCTTTGTAACCACTAAATAAAGAAAAATTTTTATCTATAAATCCACTATTATTATAAATTGACGATGTAATAATTTTTGAGGCTACAAGAGCTTCTTTACCTATCCATCTAGTTCCAGAAGAGGAGTTATAGTAACTTAATACGCCACTATCTGATTTATAAAAGTCTAAATTTTCTAAAATTTCTTTAATTCTTATATTCTTTAACAAACTATCTATATCTTTTACTAGGCCGCTTTTAGAAAACCCATAATAATCATTGTAGAAATCGCTAAATTGTGATGAGTAAAAAACTGGAAGTCCAAAAATGCATGATTCTAAAATTATTGATGAATCTCCCGCAATAAGACAGTCTATCGAATAAAGAAAAGCCTCTATAGTTTGATCCACCTCACCAATTACAACATGACCTTTAGTGCTAGATACCCTTCTCTTCAGTAGCTCCAGGTACTCGCGTTTAGTTTTTGGATGTGTGCGAATAAATACCTTGTGTTTTTCAGTTGTTAAATTATTAATTAACCTAAATATATTGTCAAGATTTTCGTGATCCCCTTTCAATGCAATACCTATTGAAACGTTTTTCTTTGTCTTTATGCCTTTCTGAGCATACATTTTTCCAGAATTCTGCATTCCAATCAATAGGGATTTAAAATTATAAACCTTCCTTTTTTTGTTTTTATTTTGAATCTTAATATAAGCTTCGTAAGAATTCCTACCATCAAGCAATGCACAATCAAATTCAATTGGCGGGAAAAAATCTGAAACTGCTGCATGTTGAATATAAAACGTTAATATTTTTTCACTCTTAGCTGAAAATAACGAACTTCTGCAAATTGCAGTATGGTCATTTGTAAGAATAACACCCTTATAATTACTTGAATTAATCAACCCTATAAAATACGGCACAAATAAATATGCCTGAATAAATAAATAGTAATTATCTAGCTTTAATTTTGAACTATCTGAACAAAGTAAGCGACTATACAAACTTGGACCTTTTGCTATCAAAAGGATAACAAAACACATTATATCAATCGTAGAAAAGGTAATTTTTGTGTACTTAATATTATTATTATTTAAATACGAAAATGCATTATAGTCTAGGCAGCAGTGATCAACTTTAACACCCTCCTTCTTTAGACTGTAAACAACCTCTTTTATCGCTCTAACTTGATTACTAGTATGAGAAAGAACTAACAAATCGCCATCATGTTGACACTTTCGAATAAGTCTAAAATTATTAAATATAATTTTAAATATAGATAATATCGACCATAAAAGTCCTTTTTTTATTTTACTTTTCTTTATATAGCCTGGAAAAATATTGATGTACTTCCCTGGCGTATGAGCCAACCATTCCTCCGGATATTCCTCAATTAAAGATAAACTTCTTCTTATTGTATAAACAAAAGACATACTAAGTCCTAAATTATTTTATTGTTGATTAGTAGGCTTATCTCACTCGTAACAAGATCAAGGGATTTGTTGACTTTATTAGCTATTTCAAAAATACTGTGCTTTCCGTCAGAATAAGCAATTACATTCATTCTAAGGCTTTCACTACTTTTTTTCTTGCTTAGGGTCGGATATAAATCATATTTACCCAACTGAGGTTCGCAGAATGCACTTACCTTAGGAAATAGCCTTACTTCAAAAGCGTCAATAATTGACTTCATAACATTGAAGGAGCCCTCAAGACCCTCTGAAGTCACAACATCAAAATTGTCTGCACTTGTATGGTACTCTGGAAACTCTTCATATTTGGTACGACAAAATCCACAAAACGGCAAGTCCACTCCTGGAGCGCAATACTGCCTTTCATCAGATCCTCTATCTAAAAATGAATATTTTTTTACATTGTCTAGATCTATCATTGCAGCGTGTAACGCACTATCAGCTAATGTGTTGCCCATTCTCGATTCTATGTAACTGTATGCACGTTCATCTCCTACACAAGAAAGGTTAAAGCCACAAATAACATTCTCCTTAAGGAGTTGAATATGCTCACTTAAATATATTATCGAACCTATAGTTTCAGGTGCAAAAACAAATCGATAAGTGTGCTGAGGATTGGGATATTCTGTTTTTATATATTGTATTAAAGCAGAAGCAAGAACAGGGCCTGATAATTCATTATTAGCCATTGATGGATGGCATACATATGTTGAAAAAAATATCTCTTTATTGCTTTGGCCATTAATTATCAGATCAGCGAGCTCTAAACTTCCCGCACCTTTTGTAGCATCTATGATTACACGATACTTACCATCTGGAAGTTCTTGTTTGTCATTTTCAGACATGCAAAAACCCCATCTATCTTTGTAATAAGAAGTTACATAAGGAATTACATCAGGCTGATCTGGTTGAGTATAAATATGTGGCAACAATTTAGAAAGAGTAACTTCCATATTGCAAGGGGTCGAGTATCCAAGTATATGAAGGTTATTTTTCGAAAAATCTGCAAATTTCTGACCAGACTCATGCTCTATATACGCATCATAAATATTCCATTCATCAGGAATCTCCCAATCAAAAACTTTTAAACCAGATTTAAATGAATGAATGTTGAGCTCAGGATTAATGTCTTTTAGGTACTCCAAAGTCTTTCGAGTTCCATGCCCCGTTAAAGATCTTGGATACCCCCACATATCCTTCATCCACTGAATCATATTGTTTCCTTTAACAAATTTAAGATTTTTTTTATGATCAATCATGATTAACAATATTTTTAAAATATTGATTCCAGGTATTAATATCCATATTTTGTGCACTTCTCTCTGCACTAGTTATTTTTACACTCTCATTATTTCCACAAGAAATTCTAGGTCCTAAATCAGTTAACTCAATTAATTCTCCAACTTTTTTACTACTGGGCTTATCTATCTCTGCACTAAATATCATAATATCACCATCTAATGTAGCGGTATAGGTAGGAGAAATAAAGGGTTTGTAATTACCAGCCCTAATAAAGTTAACTATAGTGCTTGACGACCACTCCCAATTAATACGCCCATCTAATGCATCAGAATGATGATAATAATGACGATTTGATATATTTTGACTGCGTCCAGATATTTTTTTTTCTTGAATAATGTCAACTATAATCTGCTCAAATAATTCAACGCCACTACGAACTACTTTGTTAAATAGAGACAAACCTGTATCAATCGGACTTATTTTAAAATAAGATTCTACTACTATATCACCTGTATCAATCCCTGCATTCATCTGATGGATGGTAGCTGAAAAAGAAGTCTCTCCGTTACGAATACCCCATTGATGGACATGCATTCCTGCGTATCTAGGCAGGGGGCCAGTATGTAAATTTAAAGCCCTACCAGGAAATAAGTCTAATACTTGTATTGGTACGATTACGGGGCTTAGTATATTAATAAACCAATCCCCCTCTAGATTATGTAACCATTGGATAATATCAGGGCTCCTGAGTTTTGTAGAATGTTGTAGCTTAATATCATTTTCACGTGCAAATTCAACCAACGGTCCTTTTTTATCAAGACTAGTAAAAATTGACACGAGTTCCGAATTAGGATTATCTGTAATAATACGTGCAACCTTCAATGCAGAATACCCTTCACCAGTTAACACAAAACGCTTTATCATTTCTGCTGCAATAATACTTCATTTATAAATCCGCCCAATGTAGTGAATATATCGAAGTTAAGTTGAGATAAATCTACAGAGATATTAGTTTGATCTTCAATATATACAACTAAATCAATAAAATCAAACGAATCTAAGATTCCATCTTTTAAAAGGTCGGTCTCATCTGTTAGTTTATTTTTATCGAAATCTGACTTTATTAATTTTGGCTCGATGAAACTTATGATTATATTTCTTATTTCTTCAAATGTATAGTTACTCATTCAATCCTCTGTTTACTATAGGCCATATTTAATCTGAACAACAAAATTGTATTAACTCTTTTTTGTCTATTTTATCATTAGCATTGCGCGGAAAAGAATCAATGGCATATACTGCAGTAGGGATTTCATAATCTGGTAATTTGCTTTTTAATATAGATCGTAAATTAGATTGATCTAAAACCTGTATTGTTTCAATAAAACAATACAGGTTTCCATCAACAAAAATAGTACAAACATTTTTATACCCTATATCAATTAATACAGAGTCAATTTCATCCAATTCAACACGATTTCCACGCACTTTGACTTGATTATCAAGACGTTCACGGAAATATAATTGACCTTTATAACGCACAACCCAATCACCAGTACGATAAGCAGAAATTCCATTCTGCATAGTTATAAATGAACTTAATGTTTCAGTCTCATTATTCCAATACCCACGGGCTAGTTGTGGGCCTATTAAAACTATCTCTCCTTCATCTGGACTTATGCCATTTATTAATTCTATCTTCATACCTGGAATAGGTGTGCCCAAAGCTACACTACGTTCACAATATTGGTGATAATTATCTACATTTAAACTAATCAAAGTGCAGGATACGGTCGCTTCTGTTGGACCATAAGTATTATTTACTACCGCATCTTTATTTGCAGCAAAAATAGCCTGCACATGTCGAAACAATAAAGGCTCTCCACAAAAGGTTAACAAGCGAAGAGAGTTAAAATTTTCTTTTTTTACTTGACGCGCTCTAATCATCAGATCAATTACACTTGGCACTGAATTCCATATTGTCAACTGATTCTTCTTAATAAAAATAGCTGGCAATAATCTATCTTTATTAGAGGTTAGCGGATATAGTGTTGCACCTCCACACAAAGCCCCGTAAATATCTAATACACTCAAATCAAAAGCTATGTTCGGATGCTGAGACCAACGATCTTTATCTGTAATTTTCATAGCATTAATGGCCCACTCCACATAATGGTTAAGCGCATCACACGGAATCATTACCCCTTTAGGTTTGCCAGTAGAGCCCGAAGTAAATATAACATAAGCCAAATCATGAGATTTAACATTCTTCTCTAATAAATCGCTTCCTAAACATTCAACATCTATTAGGGCAATATCCTTCTTTGTCAGCATAAGAGAATCGGACAAATCTTTTGTGCTAATTACAATGTTTGGTTGAAATTGAGAAAATACATCTAAATGACGTTGGAGTGGTGCCTCCATATTTATCGGCGTGTAATACCCACCGGCCAATAATGTAGCAATCATTGCAGCATATGCATCATACCCCTGATGCAAATATATTACCACACGGGGTTGTGCTCCATATTTTTCAATCTCTGCTGCTATTTTTTTTACTAATACACCTAATTCACCATAAGTAATTTGTCTGCAATCTTCAACCACCGCTAAGTGGCCTGAAAGTTTACTTACATTATCAAAAAAATGAGTAACCAAATCTTTCATTAGTTTATTGAATATTTGGTTACAAGGGCATATGGGCTCTCTTTCAATATTTTAGATGTAGATATATACAAATCTTCTAAAGACATAAAAAAACTTCTACCAAGTGGTGCAGCAATCACATTTATCGTATTGCTTTTTTCCATTTCTGTTTGTAAATTATGCAGGCTATTTTTATAATGTCCACTATTTTTATGTCCATAGTATTGGCAAATCATTTTTATAATCCTGCCACCCCTATCTTGACGTATACGTGGAAGTTCCAGCCACAATCTATAGGGCACTCCGACTTCAGACTCTACATGATGTACAAAAGTGGCGCCCTCCTGAAAATCACAGCCTAATAATAACAAGTAAAAGCCAGTCTCTCGCATCACTGCAAAAGACGAGCGCGGTCCTAGTGATTGTTCAGGATTGGCTTGCACCACTTTCTCTGCCAAAGGCCCAAGCGCACAATGACTGTGCATAGGGCAATTACTACGCGAAACTCCAGGAATTTTTCGTACGTATTCACTAAGAACTCCCATTCTGTATGCTGGTGTTGTATCTGGATTGTAGATATCTTCAGAACTTAAATGGAGTGTGTAGGTTGGAAAGACAAGCGTTCCTTTAGGGCCTACCACTTGTTGCAAAGCTTTAAAAACAGACTCTACACCACCTTCAATACGTCCAAAGGATAATAGCTTAGAGTGCACAACAACGGCCTGACCCTTGCACAAACCTATTGATTCAAAATGTTGCACTAAATCGTTATAAGTTGTCATAGGAAAAGTCATAGTACAGCTACATATATAATATAATTTTTATTTTTCACTTGTAAGCTAGTTAACTCTAAATATCATATGCACCTCTGATGACATGTGTTTCTTATCTAAGCAAAGTTGGAGGGAGTCTACAATAGGGGTGAATAACTCTGTCCATACAGATGCCATATTTTTAGTATTTTTATTTTTCTCCAATAGAACAGATACACTTCTATGTAAGTCTACTATATCAGTACCAAACCACCAGGAGGCAACAGTATTAAAGTTAAACTCATTTGCCATATACTCCAATGAAGACTCTGTATATAGGTGTGTATGCGCGCCAGATAGCTGCCTATTCATAACATCAGGGAAAACCATTTCAAAAAAAACACTAGCACTAAACAAAGGAACAGAAATATAAAAATACTTGATTTTTTGATTTGTACTTATAGCAGAGAGAATCTCTCTTGGGTTTCGTACATGCTCAAGTACTCCAATCATAGATACCATATCAACTTCAAGTGTTTTTATTTTATCAACAGTATCTTTTAGATTTATTTGTTGCAATAAATCTTTACCTATTAACTTGTTTCCATACACAACTTGCTGTTCTGAAACTTCATATCCTTCTACATTATTCAACTCAGCATTCTTCATTGCAGATACAAAGTATCCGCTGCCTGCGCCAAAATCAGCATATCTTAATTCCACAGGATCTAACCCTAGCTCAAGCAAGGCATCAGACATGAACTTCACTTTTGGCGCATAAATATCTTCAACTCTTTTATTGTATTCTTCTACTCCTTTACTATTATATAATTCTGAGTAATCAACCCCTTTGTTATCAGTATATATGTGTGAACAAAATAAATCTGTATCTTCATTCATTCCATTTAAGTGACCACAAGTTTCACAAATTGTATAGTCGACACATAATTTACTGAAAGAAATATCATGCAAATCATTATCGCAATTTTTACATTTCAATCTTTTAGGTTGTTGTGAATAAAACTCATTTATCTTGCGCCCGTTGGAAAGCAACTCATTATTATTCTTAAAAAATACTTTCTTAAGAGAGATTAAATCTTGAGAAGATTTGCCATATTTCACTATTTTTTTATTATTAGACTTCACTCCATTATCCTTTTCTGTTTTTTATCGTTTTGATTAACGCCAACACTATATAAAAATTAGAACGTATAGTTGAAGAAAACCTTGGATTATCCTGTCGTTTTATAATAGGAATAGGGATTTGTATATATGAGAATTCATGGAGCAAACCGAAAATTGCCAACTCTGTATTAATTGAGTTATATGAATCAAAGAAACCTTGTTTCTTGTACAAATTCATACTATAGCCCTTCATTCCACAGAGAGGGTCTTTCCAATTAAATCGTATCCGTGTATAGACCATAAACAACCATTCTGAAATTCTTGCTGGATTTGGACGAATACCTAACACTAAATCTTTTCCATTTTTTAAATACTTTATATACTCTTTTAACATTTCTGAACTATGCTGCCCATCTGCATCAAAGGTTATAACAGCGTCTACTCCTATGTCAAATGCTTTTTTAAAGCCACTCCGTAATGCACTATCATAACCCTCATTTTGTTTATGATTAACCAATACTGCACCAACATTCTCTGCCATTTGCCTTGTCTTATCCGTAGATGCATCATTGACGACAATAACTATTCCATATTTCTTGACCGATCTCACAACACTAGAGATTGTAATCTCTTCATTAAATGCAGGAATAACAATAGCTACTTGATATCTGCCCATTCTATATAATCACCTGATTTAACATCTTTTACCAACTCTTTGTTAAGAATTTTTTCCAACTCATAAGGCGATAATGCATCCTCGGGACAAGGTCTAAGAAACTCCAAATTTTCTTTATGAATAATATCCCCTATTACCATATCTTTCTTAATACGAATAGACCTCCTCTGAAGAACAACCGTCTCTTCTTCATTATCTTCCACTTTTTTTATCGCTACCCCTAGTGAATTTTCTAACTCTCTACTTCTATCAACCATATCTTTCCAACTGTTAAAATCCATTGAAAACTTATGGTCTGGCCCGCCCCTACTCACATCATCTGTAAAATGCTTTTCTATAACACGCGCACCTAACGTTACCGCTCCTAATACCGTAGCATGTCCAGGTGTATGGTCAGATAGCCCTAAAATAATGTCTGGATACTTTCTGCTATACTCCTTCAATACATTCAGATTTATATATTTAGAGTTCTCCAAAGATGCGGTATAGTTTGTATTACACTGCATCAATACTATGTCATCAGTATGATTTAACAATATAGACATTGCAATATCTACCTCAGCTAAGGTTGAGGCGCCTGTTGCTAACAATACTGGCTTGTTCTTGGACGCAATATAATCAATAATACCTAACCATGTAATGTCGCCAGAACCAATCTTATATGCACTTAAACAATCATCAACTTGATCTACTAGCTTATAAGAATATGGAGAGGTAAGAAAAGTGATTCCCGTCTTATCACAAGTCTCTTTCAAAATAGGCGTCCAGTCTTGGTTGATTGATGCATCTTGATACACATCAAATACACTTTTTTTCCACTTTGACTGGTGTGA
>ENA-OREN01005435-OREN01005435.1-marine-metagenome-genome-assembly--contig:-NODE-5435-length-10575-cov-5.288436_pt1 | contig 10575 bp, 13 predicted proteins | sample MGYA00248624_ERZ508555 | MGnify/ENA primary metagenome ERZ508555 (study PRJEB26222, sample SAMN06267773) | marine metagenome | isolation source: Saanich Inlet, British Columbia, Canada | place...
AAAATAATGGCTATTCACAAGGAACTGGTTCTGCTGCTTTCTTAACAGGAAAGAACTGGGGTATTTATGAAGGCCGTCTAGCAACAGGAATTATGGGTATTGGTTTTGGTGGCACACCAGGTGGTATGCGTATCGATATTGTTGATATTGCACCAGATGGATTATCAGTTAAAAGTGTTATCCATATGCCTGTTGGCGTTTCAAAGAGATTCCGTGGTCTAGAAATGGGTCCTGGTAATGCTCTTTATGCTACAACTGACGAAGGTGAAATATATAAAATTTCAGCTCAGTAGTCTTCGATTATTAATGTAGTCTTTACACTACAGGAATAAACTTTAAAAACCCTCATTGAAATCGATGAGGGTTTTTTTTACATCTGACTATTTACAAAGCACTTGAAGGTGCCTTTTAACACATTTTTATTGGTTCCCTCTTGATTTATATGATCCGTTTTGATGCTTATTATTTCGAAACGAGTTCCGCAAACCTCATTCACTTTGTTTTGAAAAACATCCCTTAAATTTTTTTCAGAAGACTTAGCATCACCTTTAATTAGTAAATTATATTTATCCGATCCTTGTGGTGATAATTTTGTTTCAATGCTACTCGCCTGGCTTATTAAGACAAAAGATAGTGCTAATAAGAAGATCTGACCTATTTTTTTCATATGGTTTATTAGTTACAAGAGACAAATAGAGGTGGTTCACTAGATCGGGAAATATTTTTACGCTTACTTATTATTACTTGCACTTACCTTTAAAATTTGTTGAAGTAGTAAAACTGCTCCCATCACAAGCCCCAATTCTTTTAGCAGTTGATTCAATCATGCCAGATGAGCGATTTAGTCTAACGTTTAACAAAGCTGTATCACATTCATTGCTAACTTGAGTAGTTTCTAAAACAATCTGAGCGTCTTCTTTGACATATTTCGATAAGCCTTTGATGGCACCATAATCAAATGTTTTATTTTTATAAGTCATTGAATCTATTACGATAGAGTCATCTCTCACATGAAGTGTGAGCGAAGCTTTAGATGTATTTTCTAACACATCATTTCTATAGTTACTCTCCTCTCCTTCGCAAACTAATTTAAAATCATCGGCTAGAACAAAGTTGGGGATGGTTAATGCGACAAGTAATAATTTTTTCATCCTCTTATTCTACCTGATATTCCGGGTTTTCCTCTAACCATTCTTCTTCAGTGACCCCCTCCTTACAAGCTAAACATTGCGGGACAAGGCTATGGCAACAGGCTTTAGGTGCTTTGTTGCTTAATGCTGACCAGTGTAAGCTACATTTATAATTACAGATCACCATTGATTGCTGGCTTTGTTGTTTACATTTTGTTTGCGCTGTATCTATACCCGTATAGGGCTCGCAAAGCTTTATCATTTTATCTATAGGATAATCTTCTTTACTAGAGTCATATATCAATCTTCCTTGGTAAGCATTTGACTCACTTGGGATATAGGACTCTGAGCTTGTTTCACGAGCCATGGCACAAGTGGTGATCGCAATAATAAAGCAGAGAAGTATTAAATATTTCATTGGAATATTAAGCCTTTTTTGTTTAATTATATCTAACCTAAAGTGTTATACCATTTGCGAAGGTGTTCCAATCAATTAGTGACCAAATTGGACACCAATGATGATAAACAAGCTTTTTAAGTAAACCTTCACTTCTTATTTATCTACCTTTGCTTTTTTTCTAATTGCTTAACCATGCTCTGATCACTACAAATATAATTTTCATATTTTGTTTGGGCACAGGTTTCATAATTAGGCAACATTAAGCAGGTATTTAAATAACCTTCGTAGGCTTCTTTATCATAGAAGCATGAAACAGATGGCTTAACATATTCGATCTTTAAACCTTGTTCATTAGTAAAAACCACTTTACTCTGACCTATTATTGGAATTATTAATGATAGAAGAAGTAGTCTTTTCATTTAATCACCTAGAATACATCTCCCTTGCTCAGGCACATTTACAAATGTCTTAAGGGTCACTGAGTACTTTATTCGTACATTTGGATTGCTTGATTCCCATAAACAACCCATACCTTCGTCCTTATAAACCAAATAATAATACATAGAAAGCCATTTATTATTTGACATAAAATGACAGCCATAAGGCTTTGTATGTAAATTTGAAATTCTTTTTTTGTTTGGATTGTCTTCGCCCTCAATCTGCCAAGACATATCTGCTATACATTCTTCTCTTGTCTTATAAGATGTAAACCAAAATTCTTGTTTTTGAGTCTCTTTATTCGTTGCATAACTTCCCCAACTATTATTTGTTTGGTGATCAGAACAAGAAATTAGTGGCACTAATAAAAATAATAAAATCAGCTTTTTCATTTAATTTGTTTTTACATTACAAGCATTATTAATTGCTGCTATAAGATTATTTTCAGCCGTATCTACTATTTTTTCCAAGACTCTTACGTTCTTATCAATTATGTTTAGATTCTCTTGCATTCTATCAATCTTAACATTACTTTTATTTAGCTCTACTACTACATCCCATTCATTGGCATAGGCTTTATCAATGAATACATTACTCAAATTTAAGAACAACCCTAATGCAATTGCACTAAGTAGTATCTTTGTTATTTTATCTAGTTTTAATTCCATATTATTTCTCCTTTTAAAGGTGTATGCTGTCCCGTGATAAATTCACTAACTTATTGTTTTAGTTATACTTTAATTAATAGTTAACGTGTTTAGAACAGTGTATTTTAGCGTGAGATTTTAGTCAAGTGTGTTGGATGTGTGCTCAAATTTTAGATAGTTAATACCACCCAAACATAACGAAGTAGTAATTAAAAATTTAAAGTAAGCAACTATTTTAGGCTCACACGCAGTTATGGGAGTTCTTTATGACAAGAACAGCTGGTGCACGCACACCGTAGTATTTTTCACCTTAATTATAAAAGAACTTTAAGTGTTTAGGTGGTATTACAATTTTAATATACGCCCGTTATTTTAAAATTGCTAGTTTGTGTCCAAAATTAGGTAGGAATTATCCAAGGTATTAAACCCAAAATTATTAAAACAAGAGCTAGTACTAATAATAGTTTGTTCAGTTTAATATTAACCCTTTCATTTTTTCTTATTTGGTTGTTTACTAAAGAAAGCAAGTACGCATATCAACATAAATATGACAATCAATATAACAAAGGCTGCGATATATAGCATTGATGATTCCATATTAGTCTTTATCAACCTCATCGGTTTTTTTAATGTCTGAGTTTGCTGGGATCATTTTTTCACCATCCCATCTTTGTCCACACCAACAAACACCTTCAGCATTTATTATACAAGTTCCACTTCCACAACAACGTTTATCTTCCATTACGTATTTCCATAGTAAATAATCATAAGTATTAAATATTAATGTAGGTTATAGTATTTTGAAATTTATGGGAGATAATTAAAATGAATAAAAATACTAAGTTTCTATTACTCGTCATATCAGCTTTAGTATTAATTGTAATATTTAGAGAAGAAATTAAGCTTGTCTTAACAATCATTGGAATCTTTGTAGTAGCGGGATTGATATTACAATGGCTTGACAAAAATAAGGATTAAAAGCTTATAAACAACAAAACCCTGAGCCCACTATTGGAGAAAAAAAAATAGACTTCTCTACCTCCTGTTTAATGATCATCTGCTCTGGTACAGCTATAACCTCTGTTCCACAGCTAACAGATATCATCGTTATGGAAAGTAATATGAATTTTATTAGTTAACATCAGCTACAATGAAGATAGATTTTAATATCTTCTCGCTTTTGATTCTTCAGTTTTGTCATAATCTTTGTTTGATTCTTTTGCATAGCATCCTGCAATAAGGACAGCTAATGCCAACATAGCTAATAACTTTTTCATCTATCTTTCCTTTTTTTAATCAAAAATTTGAAAATCTCAGGTAAATGGACAAATGTTTGTAATTGAAGTTCGAGGAGGAAGGTAAAATAGAGAATAGAATCTACTTTTAGGAGGGGATGCTCTATCCCTGGATAAATACCTTAACCTATTGTTTTAGTTACATTTTAATCAATGATTAATGTGTATAGAACAGTGTATTTTAGCGTGAGAAATTAGTCAAGTATGTAAGGTTTTTAAAGTCTTAATTAGCAAAACTTTAGAAAAATTATCAATCAAATAAATCGCGGAAATAACCTTTTATATTTTCCAGCATACTTGGTTCAGGAAGTTCGGAGTTTGATTCAGGTGTTTCAGATGTGCTTTGCTCATTAAGTTCAGAACTACTTGGTTCTGTCATACCCTCTGCTTGCACAACCCAGCCGCCGCCCATTGACTTATAGATATCCACCATCGAAGTATAAAACGTACCTTGAACTTGGGCATAATTAAGCTCTGCGTTGAACAAACTAGTTTGTGCGTCCAGTACCTCGAGATAGCTACTATAGCCATTATCGTAACTCAGAATGGCCAAGCGCGCATAAGTTCTTAAGGCTTCAAGTTCTTTTTCTAGAGCTGCCAATTGTTCTTTAGTTTTTTGATGTTGTATAAGGGCATTTGAAACTTCACTAAAAGCATTCTGGATTGATTGTTGATATTGCAATAGCGCTTGTTGCTGTATGGCTTCACTTTGTTTAACCTGTCCAGCAATACCACCAGCAGTGAATATTGGAACAGAGGCGTCTCCAGCAAAGGTCCAAATCCCCGATGAACTTGAAAATAGATTCGATAGTTGCGTGCTTGATACACCTAATAATCCTGTTAATGAAATAGTCGGATAGTAGAGAGCTTTCGCTGCCCCTATTTGCGCGTTAGCTGCGATTAGATTTTGCTCAGCCTGAACTATATCTGGGCGGCGCTCCAGCAAATCTGATGGCAAACCTTCTGGGATTGCTGGTAAATCAAGCTTACTAATGCTCTGGCCTCGTGGAATAGGTCCAGGATTTCTCCCTAGTAATAATGAAAGTGCATTTTCCTGTTGAGCAATTTGCATTTCTATCGGTGGGATACTGGCTACAGCAAATTCGTACTCAGACCGATTTTGTGCGAGTACCATTTCTGAAATCACACTAGCCTCATATCTTAATTCAAATATTTTAAGAGAAGCTCTTCGACTTTCTTCAGTGGCTTTAGCAATTTCTAGCTGTAAATCAAGATCTCGTAAATTAATGTAGGATGCTGCGACTGTCGAAACCAATGTAAGCACGACGGCACGACGGCCCTCTTCACTTGCCAAAACCTCTGCTCGTGCAGCTTCGCTCTGACGACGTAATTTCCCCCAGATATCTAGCTCCCAACTAGCTGATATTGTGCCTTGGTATGAAGAGTAATTTCTATCTGCAGAAGGAGATAATGGTTCAGGGCCGCTATTCTCTGTGACACGCTGCCTTGCTGCGTTAGCATCCGCCCCCACTTGTGGAAATAGCTGAGAACGAGTGGTGCCATAACGCCCTATGTATTCCTCTATTCGAGCAGCAGCAATCTTAACATCGCGGTTGTCTTCCAATGCTGTTGCAATTAATTCATTTAACACCGGATCTTCAAATTGTTGCCACCATTTGGTATTGGCTAAATTGTTTGAAGTATTTTCATCAAGAAAACGAAATGTCTGTGGTGTATCTATTTGTGGTCGTTCGTAATCAGGTCCAACGGCCTTACAACCACTGAGTAAGAATATAGCAACAAAATATAATAAGTTTAGTTTATATATATCAACGCCCCTTTTTACGATTAGGACTTTTAGCAATCGTTTGCGAAGTTTGATTTGCTGTTTTATTTTTACTTAACTTACTAGATATAATCTCAAACAGATAATAGAACATGGGGATAAAGAACACTGCGATAGCAGTGGCAGCCACCATCCCACCAATCACACCCGTACCGATTGAGTGTCGACTATTTGCCGATGCCCCCACAGCTATTGCTAAAGGGACACAACCCAAAATAAAAGCTAAAGATGTCATGATAATCGGCCGTAAACGCTCTTTAGCTGCTGAAAGTGTGGCATCAATTATTGATTGTCCCGATTCTCGATTGAGTACAGCGAATTCAAAAATTAAAATTGCATTTTTGGCCGCCAGTGCAATCAACATGGTAAGACCAATCTGGAAGTAGATATCATTATTTAGCCCACGTAATAAAATCGCCAGCAGAGCGCCAAATAATGCAAAAGGGACTGCCATCAAAACACCAATAGGTAATGACCACCTTTCATATTTTGCCGATAAGATTAGGAATACCATCAACAAGCCAAAAGCAAAAACCATCCCTGAAGTAGAGCCTGACTGAAGTTGCTCAAAAGCTTGTCCACTCCAAGCAATTTGATAGTCTTTTGCCGATAATTCCTCTTTAGCAAGCTCTTCAAGAGCAGTAATAGCTTGCCCAGAACTATAACCTTTTGCAGCATTCACTGTGAGCTTAACAGCAGGGAAGTTATTAAACCTTGTAATTAAATCAGGTCCGGTCACAAACTTGCTGGTCACCATAGATTTGAGCGGCACCATGGCCCCTTTATTGCTACGCACATAAATATCATTTAAGTCTTCAGGCTTGAGGCGATCACCTGGTTCTGCTTGAATAATTACCTGCCAAAGACGGCTGTCCTTATTAAACTGGGAAACATACAACGAGCCAAACATTGTCTGCATTGTGCTATACACGTCTTGAACAGGCACTCCCAATGACTCAGATTTAGTTCGATCAACCTCAACCAGTAATTGTTGTGAAGTCGCATTAAACGTTGAAGTAACACCACTTAATTCAGGTCGCTGCTTGGCCTTCGCAATATATTTTTCCACCGTCGCAGACAATTGATTCATTGTATTGTTACCGGTACTCTGAATCCACATCTCCATACCACCAGTAGTCCCTAGCCCTGGAATTGATGGTGGATTGATTGGCAGAACAATCCCCTCCTGAATTTGCGATAATTCTTTATAGGCAGCTTGGGCAACTGCTTTTGCATTTTGGGTACGAATATTATCCATCTTATAGCGCTCATCAAAGTCTTTGAACCCAATAAAGAATGTACCTGCATTATTTTTATTCTGACTATCTAGCAAGCTAAAGCCACTCACCATCGCAATGCCTTCAACGGCATCTTGCTTCATAAAATAATCCGTCACTCGCTTACCGACCGCCCCCGTTCGATCAAGACTTGCAGCATCAGGCATAATCACAGCGCCAAGCAAATAACCTTGATCCTCCACCGGAAGAAAGGCTTTTGGAATATTATCCATCATCGATACACTCAAACCAATCATGCCACCAAATAATAACAAGGCAATTAAAAAGCGTTTTATGATGAAGGCAACAGCTTTGGTATAACCCTCCGTCATTCGAGTAAAGGTATTATCAAACCATTTGAAAAAACCTCGCTTTTCGCGTTGACCTGGTTTCAGCAAAAGTGCTGCCAGTGCAGGTGAAAGTGTAAGTGCAACAAAACCTGAAAGTACCACTGATATTGCAATCGTAATAGCAAACTGCTTGTAAAGTTCTCCCGTAATACCAGCCAAAAATGCTACCGGTATAAATACTGAACACATCACCAATACAATTGCCACTACTGGTCCAGAAACTTCATCCATAGCTCGCTTGGCTGCATCCTTCGGACTTAACTTGTATTCTTGCATATTCCGCTCAACATTCTCTATAACCACAATCGCGTCATCCACCACAATACCAATTGCTAATACCATGCCAAATAATGTCAACATGTTGATGGAAAAGCCTAATGCCAGCAGACCCACAAAAGCACCAATGATTGAAACCGGTACAGCAATCACAGGAATAAGCGTGGCACGAACGCTTTGAAGGAAGATAAACACCACCAGCACCACCAGCACCAAAGCTATAAAGAAAGTATTAATCACATCCTTGATGGAAGCACGTGTAAATTCGGTAGTATCCATCACAATTTTGTACTCGATGCCTTCGGGGAATGAACCTTTCATCTTAGCTAGCGTAGCTTTTACTTGTGCTGAGACATCAAGAGCGTTAGCACCTGGCTGCTGATAAACCGCAAGCAATGTTGCTGGTTTACCTTGAAATGTACTACGTAATGAATAATCTTTTTGACCAAATTCAGCACGCCCCACATCCTTCAGACGTACTATTGCGACACCGTTACTATCTGCGCGAAGAATGATGTTTTCAAATTCAGAAGGTTGAGTCAACCTACCCTTTGTAGTCACAGCAAAAGATTGTTCTACAGCTCCGCCCGTGGGTGATTGTCCGATCTGACCAACTGCAAACTGTTGGTTTTGATTCGCCACCGCATTTTGTACATCACTTGCAGTAATACCAAGTTGCGCCATGCGATCTGTTTTTAGCCAAATACGCATTGCATAATCCGGCGTGCCGAAAATGGCAGACTGATTTGCACCTGGGACACGCTTTAAAGCATCAAGCACGTAAATATTTGCATAATTGGCGATATAAGTATCATCGTAACGATCTTCAGGTGAATAAACTGCAATCACCATCATAAAAGCAGAGGATTTTTTCTGTATTGAAACCCCTTCATCTTGAACAGATTGTGGTAACTGGGGCAAAGCCAAGTTAACCCTATTTTGAACATCAACTTGAGCCAGTTCAGGGTCTTTGCCAATATCAAAAAATACGTTTAGCGTCATGTCACCTGTTGATGAACTCGACGAATACATATAGATCATGTCATCAGCACCGTTAACCTGTTGCTCGATCGGCGCTGCTACATTATTAGCAACAACATCTGCACTAGCACCAGGGTAAGTTGCCGCTACCGTGATTTGTGGTGGAGTAATTTCTGGGTATTGTGCAATCGGCAAATTTAACATTGCTAATGCCCCTGCCAAGGTGATCACAATAGAAATTACCGCTGCAAAAATTGGTCTATCGATACAGAAGTGTGAAAGGTTCATGCGTGACTCCTAAATCACTCTTTGTATTGGCCAGTGGAATTGGGCGATTTTTCTGGATTTAGTCTTAATTTTTCACTTGGAAGTACGGGTACAGCAATATTCGATGGCGCTTTCGGCTCATCCTCTAACAGCTTGGCTTTTACCTCAGTAATTTTAAGTGGTTTCTTTGCCTTCACACGAATTGCACCTTCAACCACTACCCGCTCACCTGCTTTTAAACCACCATTGATAAGCCAATCATTACCAATCCAATCACCTACTTCAACCATTCGCTGTTCTGCCTGATTATCCTTGTTGATAACCCATACAAAATGGCTCTTGGCTCCCTGCAAGACTGCAGTCTGTGGCACAATGATTGCGTTCTTACGACTGGCACCAGACACCTTTGCTCGCACGAATTGTCCTGGACGTAATTGTCCATCAGGATTCTTAAAAACAGCACGTACTAGAAAAGTGCCTGTTTCCTTGCTAAATGATGGATTTGCAAAACTGATGTAGCCCATATTTGGAAAAATAGACCCATCTGCAAGAGTTAGCTGCACTTGAAACTTGCTATCTTTTGGACCTACCAGCAGTCCTTTTGCCACATTATCACGATAACTAAAGAGCTCATTTTCGGAAACACTAAAATTAACATTCATAGGATCGATGCCTGAAACACTTGTAAGAACACTACCTACAATAAGATAGGCACCCTCATTTGGCTTAGCGTTTCTTGATAGGCCCGATATTGGAGATACAATAGTCGTGTAGCTTAGGTTAAGTTCAGCAACTCTTACTTGTCCCATAGCAGAAATTACAGCAGCCTGCGCCTCCTTTTCATCACCGGTAACTGTATCCAGTGTTTGTTGACTGACTGCATTTTGTTCTGCCAGTGGGATAACTCTAGCTAATGTTGCCTTAGCAACTTCTAACCTTGCCTGCTGTTGAGCAAGTTCACCTTTCGCGGTTAATAATTCAGCTTCAAATGGTTTGGGGTCCATCTGAAACATAATTTTCCCGGCAGTGACAAATTCACCATCGTTATAAAGCTGTTTGTCAAGAAAACCAGCAACGCGTGCTCGGAGTTCAACCTCGTTCGGACTTAACGTTTGTCCTACATATTCAAAATCAATCGGAGTATCTTGCGCTATTATTTTCATCACCGACACTTCAATCGGCGGTTTTGGTGGTGGTGGTGATTTTTTATCGCATGCAGTCAATAACAATGAAGTTATAAAGCAGGTAAAAAAAATGAGCTTTTTTTTCATAATTACTTCCCTAAACATTAGAAATTAATAGTTAAGAAGTAGCCTAAAAAAAGGATTTATTAATTATTTTTAAAAATACAACTCAAATAAATCATAACATATTGCTTCTAAAAAATTTAAGACTCATTTCATATGATTATATTGATATGATGTTTAAATATTTTAAGTTTATAAAAAAGGAAAGTAGATGAAAAAGTTATTAGCTTTGTTGGTATCAGCTGTGCTTGTTACAGGTTGTTTTTATGCTGCAAAAGAAGAAGCAGAGAAAGAGTGTGATAAAGCTGGAGAAAAATGCGAGTCAGTGAGTGAAAGTGATTTAAATTCTTAAGATAAAGTAATTGAATTTCCCCTTAGGAGGTTGGTGCCCTCGGCACGATTCGAACGTGCGACCCTCCCCTTAGGAGGGGGATGCTCTATCCCCTGATAACTACCCTAA